>Ga0209417_1002233_pt1 | contig 30994 bp, 29 predicted proteins | sample RifGroF2_FD_184002 | JGI IMG/M metagenome (GOLD analysis project Ga0209417, IMG submission 184002) | Groundwater microbial communities from Rifle, Colorado, USA - Groundwater F2 (SPAdes) (version 2) | ecosystem: Environmental > Aquatic > Deep subsurface > Groundwater | place: Rifle, Colorado... | reverse complement strand
CGCGACTCGTGCGAAGGATCTGAGTGATGAGGTGGAGGAGAAGCCGACGGAGGACAAATCGAAGGGTAGTCCGACCGCCACTTCGAAAACCTCGATCTCCGCTGAAGATCGAAAGACATGTACCAAGATTTTGAATGATCACGATCTCCGGCTGTTGGTTGCCGATCTTTCCTTGGACAATGAACAGCTGACTGACGGGGTAACGAAGGAGGTAAAGTTCCTCGAAATCTGTCAGTTGGTCGATCGTCACGGCAAACTCCAGCCGTTAGTGGAGTGGATGATCGATCGGGCTCCTGTTCTCAAGGAGACTCTCGCCAAGTACCTACCGGTTGTGTATTTGGTTGCTCGTCTGAGCAGGTATCAGATGAAATCGTTGAGAGAGGTATCGAGTTCGGTTATTACCAATCCGGAAGTAATCGACAACATCCGTAAGGATGCGGGAATACCTTCCGGAAGGGTAGACCTAAGTGGCAGCGCGGAGATGATCTGGAGCAGGCTTTTTGATGAAGCCTACCGACAGGGAATCGAGATGATGAACGCGGTTCTCTCCGAAGCTGCACATCGTGCTCCTACTCTCGATGTAGAGTTTCGTCGCATCGGTCAGATGCGATAAATTCATAATCTTGCACGCGTTTCTTTGGAAGCGCGTGTTTTTGTTTACCTTCCCATTTTTTGGACGTGCGAATAAACAACGGAACGATGTTCAATGATAAAAATGAGTACCTCACGACTCTGGATGCGAAAAATGATTCGATAATCTCCAACACGAAGTTTGCGATGACCTTTGAGGGATCGACGCAACGGAATACCAAAAAGTTCCGGTGCAGTCATGAGTTTCTCTTCAATTGCCTGTTTAATCCTGATTCGATTTACATCATCGAGTTTTGGAATATCTTCTTTGACGACGAGTGGATGATATTTGATGGAATATTTCACTTCCATGCTTTTTCATGAGAAACAAATGTAACATTCTTTTTGTCACGATGCTCGGTTATTGCCAATAAAACATCATCTTCCTCGATTTCAATAGCTCGTCGGAGGAGTTCGAGGGCTTTTGATGATACGGAAAGTTCGTCCCGGCGGGCGAGAAGGTGCAGGGCATGATCAAGTTCGACAGGGACAGAAAGATTGACCCGGTGTTTGAGAGTAGGCATAGCATTTTTAAAAAAGTGTAACACTGGTGTTAATATACGTCAATGTCATTTCTCTGTAATGTACATGGACGAAGAATAAGATAGAATGTACAAAGTCAATATCTCATTCTACAATTTCTACGCCTTTTACGGCTTCTACATAACCTATTATCTTATGTCTGACTCCCGCCCAAATTTTCCCAAAATGGAAGAGGAACTGCTCGCATCCTGGGATGAGCGAAAAATTTTTGAAAAAACATTGCAAAAACTGGCACCAAAAGGACGTTTTGTTTTTTTTGAAGGTCCGCCAACGGCCAATGGTCGGCCAGGGATTCACCATGTGGAAGCGCGTGCCTTCAAAGATTGTATTCCACGATTTCGTACCATGCAGGGGTATTTGGTTGAACGAAAAGCAGGATGGGATACACATGGTCTGCCTGTTGAACTTGAAGTGGAAAAACAGCTTGGATTTACCGGTAAAAAAGATATTGAAGCATTCGGAATTGCGGAATTCAACAAACACTGCAAAGAGAGCGTATGGAAATATCTTGCCGATTGGCAGCAGATTACGCGCCGTATTGGATTTTGGCTGGATTTAGAACATCCGTATGTGACGTACGAGCCCGCGTATGTTGAATCCCTCTGGTGGGTTATTAAACAAATTTGGGACAAGGGATTATTGTATCAAGATTATCGCGTTACTCCACACTGTCCGCGTTGTGGTACATCACTTTCGAGTCATGAACTTGCACAAGGATATAAAGATGTGGAGGATCCTGCTGTATATGTGAAGTTTCGTGTTACAAAACGCGCGGATGGATCTGTTCCGAATTCGGAGGAACCGGAATATCTCGTGGCCTGGACCACGACTCCATGGACACTGCCAAGTAATGTGGCACTTGCAGTCGGGGGTGATATTCAATATATATTGGTTAAAAAATTTATTTTAGATCAAGGAATAGAATTTGTTTCAGATGGAAATGAATTTCCTAAAGTTCGAGGACATCACGAATATTACTGGTTAGCAAAAGATCGTGTGGAAGAAGCGACTTCTGGTTCCTATGAAATTGTTGAGGAGCGGCATGGGCATGATTTGGTTGGAATGGAATACGAGCCGCTCTATCCATTTGCCCAAGATGCCATGAAAGGAACAGACCAAGAATCAAAACAGGCTTGGTATGTCGTTCCTGCAGATTTTGTTTCAACAACTGATGGGTCTGGTATTGTGCACACTGCAGTCATGTACGGAGCAGACGACTTTGAACTTGGAACAAAACTTGGGCTTCCGAAATATCATCTTGTTGGTCTTGATGGACGTTTCACGCAAAAAGCAGGACCGTTTGCAGGATTGTTTGTAAAAGATGCAGATCCAAAAGTGTTGGAAGATTTAGCTTCACGTAATCTTCTCCTTCGTCAGGAAAAAGTAAAACACACGTATCCATTTTGCTGGCGCTGCAAATCTCCTCTTATTTATTATGCAAAAGATTCTTGGTACATCCGCATGAGTGGACTGCGTGATGAAATGCTTGCAGCAAATGCAGGAGTCAAATGGGAGCCTGAATATATTCAAGATGGACGATTTGGCGAATGGCTTCGTGAAATAAAAGATTGGGCATTTTCTCGTGAGCGTTATTGGGGAACCCCACTTCCTATTTGGGTGTGTGAAGCATGTGGAGAAAAAAGTTGTGTAGGAAGTTTTGAAGAAATTCGATCTCGATCGTTTTCTCCTGTAGCTCACGATTTTGATCCACATCGTCCATTTGTAGATGATATTGTTTTACGTTGCGACAAGTGTGGTGGATCTGCAAAACGTATCGCAGAAGTGTGTGATGTGTGGTTTGATTCGGGAGCCATGCCGTTTGCACAGTGGCATTATCCATTTGAAAATCGAGAACGTATTGATGAGAATCTTTCTTTTCCTGCTGATTATATTTCTGAAGCCATTGATCAAACACGCGGATGGTTTTATACGCTTCTTGCGGTTTCAACTTTGCTTGGAAAAGGACGACCATACAAGAGTGTGATTTGTTTAGGACACGTGCTTGATGCAAAAGGAAAAAAGATGAGCAAGTCCATTGGAAATGTGGTGAATCCTATGGAAGTGATTAACCAGTTTGGAGCAGATGCGGTTCGTTGGTACATGTACACCATTAACCAACCAGGAGATGCAAAGCGATTTGACTTGAAAACATTGGATGAGATGGTGAAAAAAGTGTTCATGATTCTTTGGAATGTCATGACGTTTTATGAGATGTATGAGAGTGAGGGGGTGCGTGGGATGCAGGAGGTGCAAGGGGCGCAAGAGGGGCAGGTGGAGCAGGGGGGACATGTGCTTGATCAATGGATTATGGCACGACTTTATGGATTGGTTGCAGAAACAACCTCTCGCATGGAAAACAATAAAGTGACTGAATCTGCTCGCGACATTGCAGACTTTATTAATGATCTTTCCACTTGGTATTTGCGTCGAAGCCGTGATCGATTTAAAGGATCAGATGAAGAAGATAAAACACATGCCCTTGCAACTTTGAGAACGTGTCTTCTCACGATTACAAAACTCATGGCACCATTTACGCCATTTTTAGCAGATGCAATGTATCTGCGTCTTTCTGGTGGAAAGGATTCTGTGCATTTGGAAGATTGGCCAGTGATAGATGAAACATATTTGAATGAAGATTTACTTAAATCTATGGGGCAGACGCGTTCTATTGTTTCGCGTTTGCTTGAAAAGCGTGCGGAAGCTGGACGACCTGTGCGTCAAGCGCTTTCAAGTGCGACCATTACCATTCCGGAAGGTTCTTTGGCAGATGATTTGGTTGCGTTAATCAAAGATGAAGTCAATGTAAAAAAAGTGTTTGTAGAAAAAGGAGAGTATGCTGTTGATTTGGATATGGTGTTGACTCCTGAATTATTACGCGAAGGAATGGTTCGTGAACTTGTGCGTCGCGTAAATGATTTGCGCAAAAAATCTGGTTTGACCATTGAAGACCGTATTGAACTTTTTGTTTCAACTTCTGCCTCTGAAATGGAAAAGGCATTGGAAGAATACAAAGAAATTCTTCTTACTTCGACTCTTGCTCTTGAATTGTGCACGACGGGTGATGCTCCTGAGATTCAAGAAACACTCCGTATCAATGAATGCGATCTGGTGATTGGATTTGTGAAGCAATAATGATATTTTGCATATGTTTCAAGAGATGTCATTGGACACGGAGATTGGATTGTTTCGTTCATCCGAACATCTTCGTGAAATATCCAAAAAAGAAATTGATCGGATGGTTGAAGATTGTCGCGATCACAAGGCTGACCCGGATGATCTTTTTGATTTTTTAAAAAATCTCATAAAAAGAACAAATAAAAAAGAAAAGACTCCTCTCATAGATATGTATCGTCGACTCATGGAGGTGTTTGATTTGCCTTGGGAAATAACACCTGGACGTTCAATGCTTTACGATGTGACCATGATCAATAAAGAAGGAAGTGATGATCCTGAGGCCTGTTTTAATTCCGATATTCCAACATTTTTTGCAACCATTGCTGACCTTGAAAATCAACATCCAAAGAGCGCACGATTCCTTTTTAAAACGTACGGCATTTGTGCGTTTCATCGTTACGGTCCTGATATGCTTGCAAAACAATTTGAAGAATCGTTCTTGAATAAACCTTATGGAGTCGTGTGGGCACTTCATCGTGATGGTGGGGATGGTTTTTCAGAACTCTCTGGAGAACTTCAGGATATGTGCGATCAATTACCACCAGGTGCAACGATGCGAATTTTGGAAGCAGGAGACGGAATAGAAGCTATCTTACAACTGATGGCACAACATCGTCGTTTTCCAAATCAAGATTTTCTTTTTGGAATTGTTGCAACACATTCTCACGGAGGAGGAAATTTAGTTTTTGGAGCTGATCATGAGGACGATCCAATAACAGGTGTTCCAGGAGCTATTCGTCGTGAACATTTACAAGGAACAGGAGGAAAACGTATTTCTTCTTATTTTGCCAAAGGAGCTCCTATTATTTTAATGGGGTGTAAATCTGCAAGACCTGAAGGAGTGGCTGAAGCTTTGGAAAATGCTCTAAATCTGCCCATTATTGCTGCCACAGAAAATACGACAAGTTCTCAGATTACGTTTACTTCTTGGGGGAAAGATTTTGTCCCAACGGTTGATGTAAAATATTTTCAAGAAGAAAATGTTGTTCCAACAAAGATTTTTTCTGAAGAGGATTTCAATTAAAGGCAGTATGTTATTTCCAAAAAAGAAAAAAGGGAGTAAAGGTATATGTGCCGTTCTTTGAATTTTTTTGGAGGAAAAGACAATGGACCTAAAATTTCCAGAATCTTATCATCAAGCGAGTTTCTTGTTTGAAACACAAGGAACTCAAGCATATGCATCTGTTTGTGAGAGGTGTGGTCCTGATGTAGCTGGTGTTCTTCTTGTCGCTCATTTGCGGAGACAGTTTGGTTCCATGAAGGATTTTCCAGCTCCACCTGAGTGTGAGACTCAGACAAATCGAGAATTATTACTCTCGTTCTCTCATCTTAAATGGGAGAAGATTGAACAGTTTTATAGTGCTGCTCGGGTGATTGAAAGGGATGCAAGTCATGGATATGGGGAACTCGTGGCAAGCCATGGTCGTCTCATTGCCGACACACTTCTTGTCGATCACCTGCGGTGGAGATGTAACTGGTTGGGGTTCAAACCAGAAGAGTATACGGAATCAGTGAATAGATATATTTCCGAAAATATTTTTGCTATTCGTTGATAAAAAGAATCGTTGACGTCTGAAAAAATTTGGACGTTTTTTTGTTTGCAATGTTTTGTTATACTTTCTTCCATATGTCAACAAAAGATACGGTTCTCATTATTCCTCCGAATGACCCGGAAGCTGTCATGATTTTTATGTTGGCCAAAGCCATGGGATTATCTGTCATTGAATCACTCCAACCTCATGGAGCATCTCTTGATAAAGAAAAAAACATGGGAAAAAAAATTCGTTCAGGCGGATGGAAAAATATTGTGATCGTCGAAATGCCAGGACCTCGGACAGAGTCGCAATTGCGGCGGATGGGTGTTGAGGTTGTGATTATTGATCATCATCATTATGATCATCTTGATCGCGCACATGATCCAAAAACAAAAAAATTACTTCCTTCTTCTTTGGAGCAATTTTTGAAACGATTTCGTATAGACGATAAGAAAATGTGCAGACTTGGATTTGAACCAAAATTCGTCCGTGGTATTGGAATTATGGATCGCGGATTTGTTTGGGCTTTACGTGAAGAAGGATACAAAGAATCCGATATGTATCGGGTTCTTGCATATCGACAAGAGCTCATGCGTCCATATCTGAATCAGAAGACCGAAGCACAAAAAGAGCGAATCACAAAAGAGGTGTGGAAACAGAGAACCGAATGGAATGGATTTACGATTGTTATCGGTCGCGGAAAAACAGAGTTGCGACCGCGTCTTTCTCTTTTGATTGCATTGAAAGTCAAAAAACCCATTCCGCTTATTTTATTTGAACGCGGAAGAGGGCTTGTGTATGTTCAAGAATCACCTTATGCACTTGCTCTATTTCGCAAGTTTGGAGGGTTTACCTTTGGTATGGATCGAAATTGGGGATATCAGAATACTCCAGGAGTTTCAAAAGTGACGCTTGTTGATATAAAGCGATTTTTAAAAAAAGAAATCGAAAAAAAGGCCAAAAAAACTTGACGATTTCTGACTCTTTCGGTATAAGAAAGAGTCCAATTTGGACAGAACATGTTCTTTTAAAAGGAGACTCGAGATGCCGAATTACTACGAGATTCTCGGCGTCTCCAAAGACGCCGACCTTCGAGAAATAAAGCGTGCATATCACATGCTTGCTCGTCTCTATCATCCGGATCGTCAACCTGACGATGAAACTGCGGATCAGCGTTTTCAAGAGGCAACAGAGGCATATCATTGCCTTTCAAATGCAAAATGTCGGCGCGCGTACGACCGCGGATTCGATCCAGTCGATTCTGTGGAAGATTTATTGTTTCGAGAGGAATCCGGACGTAAATGGACAGATATTCTCCTGCCGGGAGCTCCGATTTCTCCCAAACGCGGAAAGGATGTCTGGATGGTTTGTCCGGTTTCCACGGATAGGTTGGATCAAGGAGGAACCGTCGAAATATCTCTTCCGTTTGGAAGGGGAAAGACGTTTGTTTCTGTTCCCGTTCACGCGCGAAATATACCATGGTGTAGAATCATTGGGCTTGGGGAACCTGGAAAAAAAGGGGCTCCAAACGGAGATTTTTGGATATTTTTTCAACAACAAGAGGAGAAAAAGGCGTGATGAGAAATGAGATGGAAGAATTCGTGTCGTCATTTTTCAATTATGTCCGTGTGGAGAATGATATAGTGGTTGCAGACACCAGGGATAGGATGGCACGTGATGTGTCAGGTCTCGGATTACGTGTTGTCACATTCATGTTGCCGCAGGATGTTGCGGTTGTCTGTTCCCATGTATTGATGACACATGAGACCGGATCTCACACGAGAGTGTCCGGAGAAGATAGTAAAGGGAAAACGGTTTATCTCTTCGTTCGAAGGGGTCATCCGATTGCGAATCTGTGCAGTATCCTTCAGACCGATTCTCGCGGACGGCGATTTCTTGGGAGCATATATGTCTATCTTTCCCAGGCGGAAAAGCGGGAAGATCTCATTCCATTTCTTCCTTCCTGTTCAAGTGTTCCTGCTGTGCAAATCAGGCAGGATGGCACAGATGCTCCTGAAGCTCTCTTCAAATGTGTGGTTCAAGGAATAGGTGAGGAGCGTGAAAAAGCGCTTCTTGTTCTCAAAGGAGATATCCCTGGAACCATGGAAATGATTGAGAAGGGGGAGGAATACGGAATTACTCCGAGAACCGCGGCTGATGTGTTGGATGTCCTTTTGGACGGAGTGGAACCAGGCAAGGAATCGGAGTGGCTTCAGGAGCACCTGACTCCAGGTCGATTGAGGGAACTCATGGTCGCGCGAGGAGATTTGCCTTCGGTTGCTATGCAAATTAGTTCCGCAGCAGATGTACTCGGAGCCATGCGATCTGCAATGACTGGAACCTTGATTGAGGCGGGTATTCTTGCCTGGGCTCATGAGCTTAAAGATCGTCCGGATTGGGACCGGATGCTTGAGATGAAAATTAAAGCTCATCCTTTGAGGGAATATATCCTCGCTGCCATTCATCTCTTCCACGCGGAAATAACACCAGATGTCTATGTTCAGGTCGGACTTGATCCGCTTGAAAAAGACGAATTCTTGGAAATTATGATGAATCTTCCAGAGTTGGGAGATTTTGTCCTGCGGGATCGGCATGGACGGGATAGACGAAATTTGTTTCAGACCGCGACAAGTGCAGCGGTTGACAAAGCTGCAGACGAGTTGGATTTGTAACAGAAAGCTCGGGATTTCTTTCCCGAGCTTTTTTTAAAGGAGAATAGGATGAAGAGGAAACAGACCGCCCTGGTTTCGCTTAATTTGGATGGGAGAACAAAGGAATTGTTGAATCCGATTTCTTCGTCCTTGTTTGCAAGATTCATGGAAGAGATTCTTTCCAAGCATCGAGAGCAAACCAGATCGATCGGATTTCATTGGATGTCCTTTCCTGTGCGAGAATTCCTCACCGCAGGTATCTGGGTTGTGATGAAGCGACTCTGGTCGGATATTCATACAGAACGTAAGGGAAGGGATGCCGCTTTGGTCGTCGATCGAATGATCAGTGTTTGGCTTGCGATTCGATTCGGAGATGTTCTTGTTGCAGTCGAGGCGTTTGAAAAGTCTGTGGTTCGGACGATCATTCACGCCGTGAAACTTGGCTATGGTCCAGGAATAGATGTGAGTATGTCCGCTTGGCAACATCTCATCTCTGGAGAAGAAGCGCCTTTTTTGATCGAACTTCAATCATTTTCCGACATTTATTTAGAAACGGATCATGCGACGTTCCAAGAAGCGTTTCAGAAGCCAACAGCACTTTTTTTTACCGGACTTGCAAAGGACATTCGGACTGTTCGGGAAGATATTCTCCGTGAGATTGCAAAGGTTCGGAGACGAAATAGAATCTCCCTGAATTTTAATCTCATGGGAGGACCAACAGATCCGGACAAGGTGGAACGGATGGTATATCTTGCGAATCTTCTGGACGTAGAGAATCAGGACATCCAGTGGAATGAGTATATATCTACACGTTTTGAGTTAATCTTCCGTGAGTGGACCGCCACTCGTTTGGACGACGTCTGTACATTACAAGATTTGTATCGCAAACTGCCTGTGCGATGGCAGGGTTTGCCTGAAGCATTGCAACATGATCAATATATTTATTCGGTTGAAACACACTGGATAGACACACAGATTCTCCTTGTAGCCGGACGATTTCCAGATCGAAATTATTTGTTTCAAGCCGAGTATTCCGACGCAATTCAAGCTCTGCAGGAAACAAATTCTGTCACGCTTATTCGGAGAATTTTACGTCGCTGCCATAGGCGTGGCATGAAAATTTCAGACGCGGAACAAGTAATTTTTTCTTTTCTCTTGAAAGAGAGGATTGAAAAAATTCGTCGTTGGTCCAGTGAATTTGATGATTATGCATGGTCGAATCTTATCGTCCACGTATAAATTCTTAAACAGTCGATGAATTTCGGCTGTTTTTTATTTTGTTAAAAATGTTTGACAATTATGGTAAAATTTGATATGATAAAACGTCAAAATTCCTCTTAGTTTATGGAAAATTCCATGGTCTAGGAGGGGTCGAAAAGGAAGAAAAACTTTGCGGCCAGGTTCTTTTCAGGAAAATCAACAAAAAAAGGATCATTGTTTGATCCTATCGGAGGAAGTGTGGAAAATTTTGTGAAAATGTCCGATTTCGTGTGGAAAGATCGTCGTGGGCGACCTATATTTCCAATGGATTGGCGGCTTCAGGAGATCCTTGATCTTCTCGCTACCAACCAGGTAATTGTTGTGGAAGCAGAGACGGGCGCGGGAAAAACAACCCGTATTCCGCAGGCATTGTTGCTTGCGAATCCTCTCGTTCATATTTGGATGTCAGAACCGCGGCGTAATGCTGTTCGTCTGAACGGACGGCGAATTGCCTCGGAATTGGGCAGTCGACCTGGCGGGCTCGTCGGATGGAAACTGCGTGGGCAAGATCCTGTCGAATCTCGATCAACACGGCTTCATCTCCGTGTTGATAAAGGGCTTGCTACTCGCATTCGTCGTGATGGCGGAAAACTGCCGGAAGGTTTCATTATTGTTGATGAAGCCCACGAGCGATCCATTTCGATTGATTTGCTTTTGGGTCTCATCAAGGAGGCACTTGCTTCATCTCCAGGAACGCGGATTTTGATTACGTCTGCAACCATCGATACCAAGAAATTTTCTCAGTATTTTGATGGGGCTCCGATTGTTCGCGTGGCTGGTCGGCGTTATCCGGTACGCAAAGAGATTTTGCGTCTCATGCGCGATGAGCACCATAGTCAGGGTGCAGCTCGGGCAGCTGGAATTGTTCTTGACCGTTTTTTCAAGAACCAGTTGATGGTTCCGAATGTGAATGGTGAGGGAGAACATCCGGTTTCCAAAGGGGCTGTGGCAGTGCTTCTTCCTGGGAAGGAGGATATCAAGTCTGTAAAAGTCTCCATTCTTGAGGAAGCAAAACGGCTCGGTTTGGAAAATCGAGTTGAAGTGAGTGGATACCACGGCGACTCCACGGACGAGGAAGAGGATCTGGTGCAGGCGCCGGTGCCAAATGGTGTTCTCCGGTTTATCTGCGCTACGGAGATTCTTCGGAGTTCGGTGACTGCACGAGATCTGATCGGTGTTATTGATTCGCTCCAAGTGAAGCGAAAGACTGTGGATGATCGCGGAGTTGCGCATTTGCGCAAGATTGCGATTTCCAAAGCTGAAGCTGATCAAGGAGCCGGACGTGCTGGTCGAACCGCTCCCGGATTCTATATTGCCATCTCATTTGGGATGGAATATGAGCAACTGAATCCGTATCCACAGCCAGCTATTCTTCGGGAGCCGATCACAACCGTGGCTCTTGAAGTAGCTGCGATCGGACGTTCTGCTCGAACTTTTTCTTTCCTGGACACTCCGAGATCGGAAAAGGTCGAAGTTGCTATTCATCGGCTCCAACAGATTGGAGCATTCGACAGTGAGGAACGGATCACAGAAACCGGTGAACTGTTGCTTCAATTTCCGGTTGATCCAGAGCGAGCAGAAATGCTTGTCACAGCAGATAAACTCGGAGTTTTGTCCGAGACAGTTGTGACAGCGGCAACACTTGAAGCCGAGGGTTTTTTCCATCCGCCGAAGGATAATGGTACATGCACAGTCGGTGAGACTGTTGCACGTCTTCTTTTGGCGCAGGTTGAGAAAACTTCATATGGATGGAGACGAATCGAGACGCCTCGAGATTTCACAACGATTGATTTCACAGATTTGCCTGAGTGGATCACTCCACTTTCAAACGGATTTTTTGAAATCAATCCGAGCAGCTACGGATTTCCAGCCTCGAAACTCGCAGAAGTGTCAGATCTTCTGCGACGCCACTGGGCTGGCAAAAGCCAGAGTGACTTTGTGGCGATCGTGCGGGCATACCGTGCATTCAAAGCAGAGCACCGAAGACTTTCCGAGGTTCAAGTGCCAGGGAAGGACGGCAAAATGCGTTTCCTTTTCGGACATGAAAAAGAGGAAGCGATTCGTCAGTGGGGATTCGGTCACTTCATCAACCTCAAACGGATTTGGGATGCAGAAGCATTAATGTACCAGATTCGCGAAGAGGTTCAGAACTCTCCCCTGCGCCTCGAAAATGGTTTCGGGGTGGAGCGTGACTTCGACGAAGAGTCACTCACAAAAGCGATTGCCTCCGGACTGACCGATAATGTCGGGCGACTGGTTTCTTCGAGGTATGGTGATTATTCCGGCCGTATTGGAGAATTCAAAATCGCCTTTTCGTCCGTGGCATCTCCAGGGAAACACGCTCTTGTCGTCATTGGAGGAGTGAGAAAAATCCCCGGAAGAAAGGGCGACGAGGTTCGTCTTGCTGACCTGGCTGCGCCTGTAAAACCCGAATGGTTACGGGAAATTATGCCGCAGCTTTGTAAGGCAGTCCGGCAGGGTAACCACGAATATGATCCGGAATCTGATTCGGTACAGGAGACTGAAATCGAATGGTTTTTGGATCAGAATGTGGGGACTCGGAAGGTTGTGAGTCAGGATCAGGAAGGTGCGAGTCGCGCTTTTGCCACTTGGCTTGCACGCCGGATGCTCGCAGCTTAACAACTTCTCAGGATAAAAAACTGGAATAAAAACAAAAGGAGATGCGACGACTCCTGACACAAAAACAATTCGTCGTTCAACGTTCCTCTGTTATGTAGCACTTACTATTTAACAGAGGACTTCAACTGGCATGTTGAGTGGAAAAAACATTCGACCGCCTGAGAAGTTTGTTCTTAAAAATAAAAAACGTCCGTTTGGATTAAGGAGAGAAAATGGATTTTCAGAATGTGTTGGATGATAACAAAAGACAGATCGCAAGAGCTCGACAATTGAATGTCAGGGCTGGGCAGACTGTTTTTCCGGTTATGTCTGAGGCTGAGTTTGTTGAGTGGATTATTACTCAATCAGCTGGTGCAACAAGCATCGCAAAAATTTCTGATCCAGAAACCTTGCGTCTTCCTTCTCTTAATGAGGAGTTGGTGACACTGGTCATGGATGAGAATCCTGATCAGATTGAGGTTTTTGGAACTTCTGTCGCGGTTGAATACCGAGCACCGTATTACGGCACTATGTATGCCCCGCACATAAGTCTTCCGGAATCATTGGTTGTCAACAATGGTTGGCTCAATCTTCCGGATGACGCGATTAGGTTACCTGGTGGTCGTCTGGTTGATGTTTCTTTCTCAATCAGAATTTCAGGGTCGTGGTCGTCGGACACATTTTCTGGTATTGATCTCGTTGATCTCAAAGAGCAGGTGAAAAATCACCTGAACGAGAATCAGTGGAATATGTGGACAACGAAACCGACCATTGTTCTGCCGGATATAACCAATGACAACGCCGTAATTCCGGAGATCATTGCTGACGATTATGGTCGGTGTGTTGTGACGAATCGATATTTGTTTGGCTACGGAACGATTCGTTCCACCACATCCTCTTGGAATTCTTCCGTGACCTGGAATGCCTATTGGACCAGGGATTGGAAAGAGGTAGAGCAAATACGTGCGGAAGCTGTAATCGAGCTCGAGAAGGCAAAAGTAAATGTCAAGCTCGAACGTGATCGCCAAGCAATCCAGCAGCGGGCAGAAACCGCTAGACAGGAATTTCGGGAATGTTATTCGAACTTCTATTATTCTGACGCTTTGTCTGGAACAGAATTGCAAAGGCGGTTTTATGACCGTTACTACACTTCTTTTCCATCTGATCTCGCGGGACTGAAGCGATATGCGAAAGAGACCAAGGATATCATGACGGAGGTCCGAGACGCGATCGCAATATATGAGAAGAAGAAAATCGAGGAAGCTGCGCGCATGGCAAAGGCCGGCGAGCGGTTACTCGGAATTCTTCAGAGTCACTATGCGATTTGCCCGATTTGTGGAAAAGCGCAGGAGTGGACACTGGATCAGGCCGAGGTTGGAATACAAAACGGTGTAGTTTACCCCATGTGTGATTGCTATTATGGAGGCAATGCACTCGGGATTATCACCTCCGCTCTTGACCAGGGCGCGACGGTTAAAAACATCGTTCGCGTTGATAATCGAGACGGAAATGTTCTTTACCGTTCGATGATCGGCGATTACGCGGCTGTTTCTATGGCTGTGTATTACAAGAATGGTCAATGGAATCTCGCTCTGGTCATTGACCTTGAGGCGTTCCGTTCCGATGGGAAAGTCGTCTTCGAGATCGTGTGGCATCAGCCGACTGAATTTGATCTCGAGCTTCAGGGTCTCTATCGTCTGCGCGACAGTTATGACGATCAGATCCGGCAGGCGGAAGAGGAGTTGAGGAGCGAATGGAATCCGGTTCGAAAGCTCAGTTTCCGGATCGGAAAGAATCCAAAGTCAGGCCTGGATCAGTGGGAAGCTGGCGACAGAAGCGTCAAATACGTGGTTGACGCGAAGTCGTCGCTTTTGTCTGAGATCCAGCCTGGTCTGATATTTTACTGCCGGGAAGGACGGGCACTTGTGGATTCGGGAAGATTCCGACTCATTCTCGTGAACCCATACCTCCAGGCCGGTCGTAACATTGAGGCCGAGATCGCGGCTCTTGAAGCCAAAATCAAAGCTGAATATGAACCGGTAACTTCTCCTGTTTCGAAGGTGGAGAAGTTGGTGACTGCACCTTCAAACCAAAGGCTCGATCTTTCGAGTTTACTTGGACTCAATATACAACGACTTTAACAAAACACCCTCGCATACGTCTGCGAGGGTTTTTCTTTATCTGTTTACGCGTTCTTTTATTTCTCGTGCGGTTTGTTGAAGATTGTACAGATCGTTTTTGAGATATTCCATTTTTGTATCTGTGCCGCGAATTTGGGTTTCAAGATTTTGGAGTTTGTATTCCATGTCTTGAAGTTGTTTTTGCATCGGATACAGGAGGTCACTCATTTTTTGTTCCAGACGATAAGCAACCGCTTCCAGATTTTTTGTGAAGTCTTCTTGAGAGAGTTCAGACATATTTTTTGGTTTAACCTTGTGGAAATGGTTCAAGTGCTAGAATTTTTTTTACGTCTCCATCAGACAATACGTGATGTTCTTGAAGAATATCGACCAAGGCAAGAAGTTTACGATCTTCTTTACGTAAGGCAACCGTGAGATTTCCTTGAAAGTCAGACATTTTTTCATCCAAATAGTCTTTTGTAACTATGGTCGATTCGATTTTTTTGGATCTTCGTTCTGTATGTTCTGCAAATGTATTGATAACGTCCAAAATTTTCTGGTTGGATGTTTGAATGAGATAAAGAATCTCCTGGTTTGTTGGGTCTTGTGAATTGGTCTGCATCAGAGAAGACGTAAAATTAACCAACATCTGAACTTTGTTTTGCATCTAATAATTCTTCCCATGACATTTCAGCTGCTTCGGCAAGCTCATCATATTCATCATAATATCCGAATACAATTCCTTGATCATCCACTTCTGTAACCACAAGATATTCAGTTGTTTCTTTTTTTCCTTGGAATTCTCTTGTGACATGAATTTCTTGCGTTCGATGATCTTTTGCATCTCTGGAATGTTCAAAAAGAGGAAAAAGTCGTTCTCTTTTTTCTGTAACAGTTTCCTTTTTTTCTTCGGTTTCTTTTTTGGGTTGTATTGCTTCTTCTGGTTTAAATCCGTATTCACCCATATAAGTTTTTGATAAAAATAAGATTATGTTTATTGTAACATATTATGATTAAAATCCGCCCCGAAGCCCGGGCGAGCTCTATCCGAGCGCAGGATGCCCGCGTCTCCTGACCAAAGAGACGTAGGCATCCCAGCGAGTTACGAGCCCGGGTGCCTTCGGGGATGCCCTTTCTTTTCACCCATTTTCTTTGGGCAAGCACAAGAAAATGGGTCGGGGATGTTGGGGCAGAGCCCCATACATAAAAATAATTATGTTATCACCTCTTGACAAATTATAAAAAATATGATAGAGTATATTCATCAAGATGAGAGAAGTTTGAACCTTAACCAAGCCAAAAAAGAATAGTTTAGGAACCTGAAAAAAACAGTTATTTCTGTCAGGGTTCCTTGACAGGAAGTCAAAAATTTGGTATACTGAAACCACGAAGATGAGAAAAGGGAAAACAAATATACCCCCAGTCATCTTCTGAGGATTCATAGAACTCCTGGCGATCGGTAGGCCTGAGATCCAAAAAGATTTGAAAAAGTCTTTTGAGATCTCGGTCCTACATCAGATCAATAACAACCGGGCCCGCACAAGAAGCGAGCCCGAAGCCATGGGAGTATTTCATGAATACCAACACGACGACTCTCCGCGCCGCCATCGCCACTGCCGAGATCGAGCTTCTCGCCGCAAACCGAATCGCTGGTTGCGGACCGAAGGATGCTCGTAGGCAAGTGGCAGCCGGGCGCAAGGGCGTCTGGCTGAAGGTGGTCGAGGCCTCCGACAAGCTGGAGTCTCTGAAGACCCAGCTTCGCCAGGCCGAAGAAGCCGACCGACGTGCCCGCGACGCCAAGCGTGCGTATGGGAAGGTCGGCGGCGGGCTCTCTCGCTTGGCGGCGAACGATCGCGCCAAGTGGCAGGCTGCTCAGCAGGCAGCGACCAAGTAGGTCGTCTGTCTGCAACTCCAAGGTGCAGCTTGGAGGTCAGTTACAACGTTGTCGCCTGCACAGCGACAACCACATATGCTCTTTCCGAGAGCCCTTTCCGCGGCGTTTTGACGCATTGCCGCACCGTGGGCTCATCCGGCGTAGGCCACCTAGCTTTCTGTTAGGTGGTCTTGCTTTTTTAGAGGGGTTTTTGTGGGATCTTTTTGTTTTTATCCCAATAAGGGTTATGAGATAAGGTGGTTTGTGTTTTATAAAAAAGATAGTGTACACTTAGAATACTCTTAATAATCTTTTGTATGCTTCCACGTTTTATTGGTCTTAAAGAATTTCGTCAAAATATGGCAAAGGTTTCTGCTGATGCATTTAAACAGGGAAGGCGATTGATTATTCTTCGAAAAAATCGTCCTCTTTTTGAATTGCGTCCATTTTCAGAAAAAGAAGAAGTATTTGAAAAATTACTTCTTGAAATTCAGGAAGCAAAAGAAGATATAAAAAAGAAACAGGTGTATTCACTAAAACAAGTAAAGAAAAGAATCGGACTTTCTTAATGGTTTTATGATGTCTGTTTTGCAATTTACGCAACATGCGTTAAATGATCTTGAAGTTATTCCAAAAAATATAGCCCAACGGATTGTTTTAAAATTGGAATTTTATCTATCGACAAATAATCCTATGAGATTTGCAAAAGCACTTTCAGGTCCACTTCAAGGTTTTTCTCGTTTTCGCATAGGTGATTATCGTGTGATTTTTGAACAAAATGCGTCTGGAAAAATAGTCATTTATACAATTTTGCGTATTAAACATCGTCGTGAAATTTATGAGTAAAATTTTTTAGCAAAATTGTTCATATTCTGTTAGGATAATTTTAATATATGCTATCCCCAAAAAAGATAAGAGTTTCTTCTCAGATAGTCAAAAAAATATCTCAGAAAAAACAAGGTCTTAGCAAAAAAGAAAAAGAAAAAGCAGCCAAAATTTTTTGGTCGCAATATCGTGACCTCATGAAGCGCTTAGCAAATGAGTAATCTTTGGTATCCAAATTTTGAAGAGTTAAACGAATGGGTTGAGTTCCTTCAAAAAGATGTTGTTGGGACGATTTTTTTGCCGCCCAATTTGAATCAAACATGGATCACGTGCATGTTACGTTGTTTTCAATTAACAGCGATCCATCCAGACGGACAAGATTTATTTCAAACTGCCGCTCGTCTCTTTTATAAAATTGTTAAAAATCATGTCCTCGTTGATGGAAATAAACGCAGTGCTGTTATTTGTACATTTTATTTTTTCATTGAAAATCATCAATATCTTTTGATTCCTCCTGAGGAAATGTACCTTTTGGCAATAGAGATTGCTTCTTCTCCTGGTTCTGAATTCATGGATGTGATGATTCAAAATTTAAGTGAGGTTTTTCAAAAAAATACAAAATTTTCTTTGTAAATTCAGTCAAATAAACATCAGTTTTTTATCTATTGCTATGTCTGTTCCAAACACTATTCACCCTCTTCTTCAAACTCGATATAGTCCGCTTGTTTTTCAAGATAAGCCTATTCTAAAAGATATTTTGAAACGATTGTTTGAAGCTGCCCAATGGGCACCATCGAGTTATAATGAGCAACCGTGGCGATTTGTGGTTGGGGTGAAAGGTGAGGGAAATGGATGGCAAAAGATTTTTGATTGTCTGGTCGAAGGAAATCAGACTTGGGCAAATTCGGCTCCGGTTTTGGTTTTAACAGTTGCAAAAAAATCGTTTGCTTATAACAAAGCAGACAATCCACATGCGTGGCATGATGTTGGGTTGGCAATGAGTCAGCTTATTTTTCAAGCAACATCAGAACAGATTTTTGTTCACCAGATGGCTGGGTTTGATGCGCAAAAAGCAAGAGAAAGTTTGTTGATTCCAGATGAATGTGAACCTGTTGCAGTCGCAGCTCTGGGATATGAGGGAAACATAACCGATATAACAGACCCAAAACTTGTTGAGCGAGCAAATGCTCCGCGACAGCGTCAATCATTGTCGGAGATTGTTTTTGAGGATCATTTTGGAAATGGTTTATTTTAGGACTTTCTCAGTTTAGACCAGTTTGGGTGCACGGGGTGCAAGCTTTATCGAGCTGTACAAAATGGTACAGCGAGAAAAACTGGGGTCCCCGTAAACTCAAAATGGGCAAAATGAGAAAGTCCTATGTTTGAGAATTGATCAAAAATCCGCTATACTATATCCATTATGTGGCGGATCAATCATGCACCAAAACGTCCGACAACTGAGTATTTAGATGTGGTCCTTACCCGAGTGGAAGAGGATGATGATTTGCGTTTTCGCGCAGATGCTATTTTAGCTGCGGCGGAAAAAGATACTTCTTTGTTTGCAGAACTGTTTCATTGTCCGCAAGATCCTGTGCGTCATGGTGAAGGTCCATTTGTTGGGCATCATATTCGTCTCATTCTCATGACGTTATATGCCATTGTGGATGGAAAGGTACATTTGATGGATATTGAGGAATTTCGACGATTAAAAGGGTTTGAAGGAGAAATCGAAGAATTGGAAGAAACCATCAAAGAAAAAGTGGCTTCGCTTGAGGTCTATGCGCTTTGTCATGATCTTGGAAAACCATCCACGATTTGGTTTGAGGCAAAGCCAGGTTCAGAAGGTGCTTCTCTTGGATTTGCTGTGCCAATTTCGCATGCTTGGGCAGATGAGCGAGAAGTAAAACGTCAAGAATTGATTGTCCGTTATCGCGAGCTTTTTTCTGTTTTTGCAAAAGAGCGGGCAGAGATGTCTGCGTCAGATGTTCAGGCAGAATTTTTCGCACAGTTTCAAATTTTGATTCATTATCCAGGTCACGCACATTCGTTAGCAGAACCACGATTACGTGCTCTTTTTGCACAAGTAGCTGAAGCAAGAAGGCTTACTCCAAATGATGCAGAGGATATCTCCCATGTGATTTTTCAACACATGGATGCCATTGTTGCTTTTCAACGTGCAAATTTGCGTGCCTATAATCATTTTGCTCATTACGCACGCCACTATGGTCGCGATGCGGATGATTTTCTTGATCTGCTTCTTGCGGCAATTTTTCTTGATGCGGTGTGTGCTTCTCGTAGGCGTGGGGTACATGGAGTTTGGTACGATGCAACACTCGTTGTTCACTTTCTTGCGGCTGAACGTGAATATGCTCCATGGAAGCGTGAACAACGTTTAAAAGCGCGAGAAGATGCTCGTCGTAAAGAAGAGAATCGACGATTGCGTGAAGCAAAACTTGATGGAGATTCATTGCTTACTCTTTTTCAAATGCAGACAAGTCCACAATTTGGATCTATTCTTGCAGCTGTTCACAAAGCAGCACGTGGTGAATGTCCACTTCCTACGTCTTTTCCAGCAGATATTCTTCAAGAACTGGAAAACAGAGTGATGGAGTATCGATCTCTCATCTAATTTTTATGCTTTGTTTTCTCTCTGGGACACTTCTTCATCACGGTATTGGATACGTGATTGTTTTAGTGCACGGAGTTGGGTATAAAGTTTTTTTGCCAGAAGATGCAGCGCATGAATTATCTGGTGAAGTGACTTTGTATACACATGAAGTGATACGTGATGATCAGCGTGAATTGTTTGGATTTTTGAGTTTGCCTGCCTTGGAATTATTTTGGAAATTGATCAATGTGTCTGGTGTTGGGCCTCGCAGTGCGCAAAAAATTGTGTTTGCAAGACCTGTTGAGGAAGTGAAGACAAATATCATGGGAGGAAATCTTGCATTTTTAATGGACATTCCAGGTATTGGAAAAAAGACTGCACAAAAAATCATTTTGGAATTAAAAGGAGTGCTTGCTGAAGAGCCATCTGTTTCTTTGTTTGATCAGGATGCCCTTCAAGCATTACTTGGGTTGGGTTACACCCGCAGACAAGCAGAGGAAGCACTTTCAACTGTTCAAGGTGATACAACCGAGGCGCGTGTGCGTCTTGCTTTGAAATGTCTGTCTCGATAATGTGTTGCTTTTATGTCATCAATGTTCGAAAAAGAAATTTTTTCATCTGATCAAGAGACATGGGACGCATTTGTTTTAGAGTATGGACCTCAATCTGGTGCATTTCTTCAATCTTGGGAATGGGGAAATTTTCAAGAGAAACTTGGCCGACGTGTAAAGCGCATCGGATTTTTTCGTGAAGAAAAATGGTGTGGAGTGGCTCAGATTATTTTTCTTTCTCTTCCGTTTGGAAAACAATATGGATTTTGTCCGCGAGGACCAGTGGTCATCCCGGGTTTTTATGAAGATCCTGATTTTGCGGTTTCGTTATCACACCTTTTTCGTTTAGAAAAATCCACGTTGTTTCTTCGTACAGAGCCTCCATTTGAAAAAGAAATTTTTTTACCTCCTGTGTGGAAATTTGTCCGCGCTGTTAATACCCCACACACACTTCTTCTTTCTTTAAAACCAGAATTAGACCAATTGCTTGCCAACATGCATCCAAAAACGAGATATAATATTCGCCTTGCAGAACGCAAGGGAGTGCAAATTCGTTTTTTGGATGCGAGTCGTTTTGAAGAGCTCTGGCCGTTATTTGCAAACACAGCGGAACGCGACGGTTTTCGTTTACATGCAAAATCGTATTACAAGACGTGTTTAGAAACACTTACAGACAGTCGCATCCATGCATTTCTTGCGGCTGCTTTTTTTGATGGAAAACCACTTGCAGCAAATCTTATGATTGATTACGAAAATACACGAACGTATTTACATGGCGCATCTAGTAACACAGAGAGACAATTGATGGCGCCATACCTCCTTCATTGGGCATTGATTCAGGATGCAAAAATAAATGGGATGAAACAGTATGATTGGTGGGGAATTGCCGGCAGTGATGATCCGAAAGATCCATGGGCTGGTATTACACGTTTCAAACGTGGATTTGGTGGCGAAGAAATTTCGTATCCGGGTACGTTTGATTTTGTGTTGCAATCTGTTCCTTATGCAGGATATTGTGCGATGCGAGCTCTTATACGTCGTTTACGTTTTTAACATTTCTACACATATACTCCGTCTATGGATTTCGCTAATATTATTCTCATTGTTCTTGGATTGATTGTTTTTGAGATCATCTCGAGCATTGATAACGCGGTTGTAAATGCCGATGTCCTTACCACCATGTCCGAAAAAGGCAGAAAATGGTTTTTGTTTTACGGAATTATTTTTGCGGTTTTTATTGTTCGTGGAATCCTTCCTCTTCTCATTGTGTATTTCACAAATCCAGGTATTGGCATTTTTGGTGCCGTGACCGCGACGTTTAGTGGAGATGAATCCATTCTTGCATCTGTGGAGCGAAGCAAACCAATTCTCTTGGCTGGTGGTGGAGTCTATTTGTTGTTTTTATTTTTCTACTGGCTTTTTGTTGAAAAAAAAGAATACGCCTTTTTTTTGGAACGACATATTCATGAACGATATTCATTTTGGTTTTATGCAACGGCATCTGTGATGCTTTTGTCGATTGTGTGGATGACGATTCCTATTAATCCATTTATTGCGCTTGGTGCCGTGGTTGGATCAACGGCTTTTTTCATCACAAATGGTTTTAAAATGAACGCAGAAGAAAAAGAAAGGGAATTAAAAGGAGGACATCTGACTGATATTAGCAAAATTTTGTATTTGGAAATGATTGATACAACGTTTTCCATTGACGGTGTTCTTGGAGCATTCGCGTTTACCCTTTCTGTGCCGCTCATTTTTTTTGGAAATGGATTAGGAGCATTTGTGGTTCGCTATATCACCATTCATGGAGTGCGTACGGTAAAAAAATATCGGTATTTGAAAAATGGAGCTATGTATTCGATTGCAAGCCTTGGGCTCATCATGCTTCTTGAAAGTTTGCATGTGGAAGTTCGCTCTTGGATTCCTCCGATTATCACATTTATTGTGGTTGGTATTTTCTTCTGGCTCTCGAAAAAAGAATTACAAATTGAAGGAGTGATAAAAGAGTAGAAAAATTGGCGATGTAGAAATTGTAAAAGATGTAGAAAGTGTAGACTAATGTAGAAAGTGTTGGAAAAATTTTTTGAATAAAAAAACCGGAGGGGAAAATCCTCTCCGGTTTATGGTTTCTCCTGCTTACCTCAGAGTGAGGGGCAGGGTTCGGTTAAGTTCTCGTCGACTGCTTCGTCGCAGTCGTTGTCGAGGTCGTCGCAGATCTCTGCGGCCCCGGGGTATACAGACGCATTCGTGTCATCACAATCCCCGTGGATTTCCGCATATCCATCGCGGTCATCGTCAGAATTATCGCAGGGGATATAGTCCCCGTCGCAATCCTGATCAATGCCGCATGAAGTCTCGACTGCGTCCGGGTGGATCGCCGGAGCCGTGTCATCACAATCCCCGCCGTTGGGTGACGTTCCATTGGGCATGAACTCGGGGCATGCTGCGCCCGGAGTACTGCCGTAGGTGTCGCCATCTTCGTCCACGAAATAGCCGGTCTGGTCGACAGCGTCCAGATCAACGACCCCGTCACAGTTGTCGTCCAATCCGTTACAAATTTCGGCGGCACTCGGACGAATGGCCGGATCTTCGTCATTGCAATCCGTACCGCCTTCGACCACAGTCGACGGATATCCATCTTCGTCTCTGTCGACTAGGTCGCCGTCCTCGCAGTCCTGATCGATGCCGTCGTATGCAATCTCGATGGCATTCGGGTTGATCGCGGCGTTGGTATCGTCGCAATCACCCTCAGACACCGAGAATCCATCACCGTCCAAGTCGGGTTCTTGTGTGGGTTCGATCACAATAACCTGGGGTGTTGGATCCATGATTGTTGCGATGACATAGTCATCGAACAAGGCCGCTTTCTGACAACTTGTGGCCAAGAACAAGGAGACCACGATGGAACCGAACAAATAATACTGACGTGCTGCGTTCATCGCGCACCTCCTTTATGACCAAATTCAATGCCAATAACGATTCCGGCGGCCAATCCGCCACCGATCGCCAAACCCCACTGTTTCCACCCTGCTTTTGGAGTGACCAGTTGATGGCCGTTCGGAATCTCTCTGACCTGATCCCTGTATCCCTGCTCGGTAAGCAGGATAAGGGTCGATGTTCCAGCGGTTACTGCCGCTGCCTCGAGCCAGTTGAACGAAACCTTGATTCGCGGTTTCGTCTTCTGACTGTTCGATCCTGAGGACGACGGTTGATCACCACCGGGCTGATCCGATGATGCTTCATCTTCTCCGGCTGAACCGGTCAGATGACCTGAACCGTCTCCTTGGTCGGATCCATTCCGTGTCGGGTAGATGTTTACCGTTTTATTTTTATTCACGGTGACATCTCCCTCTTTTGTTATGTGTACGACACAGAACGGTCCATTTCGAGCCCCCGGATCCTCACACGCGGGTGGTTGTGCTCCATTTTGGGTAATGTAATATCCACCGTCAATATAGAACTTGACGGTACGATATTCAGGCCCTAAACCGGCGTTATTTTCGCCGGTTCCCACAACTTCCAGCTGTGTGGCGGGGATTCCATGGTTTTCAAGAAACCTCGCAACTGTTGCGGCTCTCTGGCCGCTCAAATTGAGGTTTATGATGTCTCCTCCGTCCGCGGAGGCACTTCCTCTCACAAGCGTTTTCATCTCCGGGTATTCCCGGAGAATGGGTGCAACATCGTTAAGGAGCGTGTTTGCCCCTGATGTTGTGAGCGAGGCTTTCCCGGCCTCGAAGTAAATGATCGAGCTGATCCGGACAACCCGGAGTTTAGGCTCGTCATCGACCGAGGGTGTCTGAGCCAAAGTGTTTCCGGCGTGAACAGTAACAAACAGAACGGTTAAAAATGCAAAAACGTGGATGTTTTTCATCCTTCTCTCCTTCTTTGTTTTTAACTTGTTATAGGACAAAATTCTTCCTTTTTAGGGAAGAAATAATGTTATCATATTTTGACAAAAGTGTCAATACTTGAAGGATACTTTGACTTTTGAACATTTGAAGCCTAAAATTTTGTCGTGTAGTTCAGAATTTTAGATGAGATCTTCTGCAAAACTTGATGAGATGTCGGTGCCTGGGGAAAGCCATCATTCGAAACGTCCTAAATACGGACGTTCAGGATGTAGCAGGGGCCCCGCAAGTCGACAGATCACGAGTTTTGTGAAGATCTCCAACAAGCGCCCATAGCTCAGCTGGATAGAGCGCTTCCCTCCGAAGGAAGAGGTCAGACGTTCAAATCGTCTTGGGCGCACCAGAAAAATTTTCTATTCCTCCACAATTCCTTTACCTGATGCGAGTTCATCTTTTGGAAGTTCCGTATCGAGAATATCAACAGATCCATGAATAATATATTCGGTTATTGTGTCTATTGCTTCAAATGAGGTTGTGTTTGTGAGTTTTAAAAAAGAACCAATATCTTCGTTTTCTGGAGTGACTGCTACTTCAAACCATGCTTGAGGATTTGATGTACTTATTGAAAGAGAAGGAATAGTCCAAGAAATCATGCGGGTTGTTTCATCAAAATGAATAGTTCCATCTGATGTTAAATTTTTTCCTGTCCATGCAATATCGGATGGTAAAGTTGTTTCAAGAGAAAGAGATTTTAAATCATGCAACGTATTTGTGACATTCCAGAAAATACGATAAATGGTTGTTTCTCCTGTTTTTGGAGGAAGAGGACCAGAACCCACAGGATTTCCGTCTGTATCAAAATAACGAGCAACAGCGGAAAATGTCGCATCAGAATTTAAACGAATTTCAATTGGTTGTGTTTTAACGGTTCGTTCGTGTTCAACGGTTCCGATTTTTTTCATGCTTGTGGCAAGTTCCACATTGAATAAATCTGAAACGGTTGTTGGATTGATTGCGGAAAGAATAGGAAGAACAAGATCAATAATACCAGATGTATCAGGGGCGATGGATGAGAATACAGGAAGAGTTTTTTCATCCCAGACAAGTTGATTTCCATTGCGTTTAGCTCCGGCAAGATCTGCTTTTGTCCAATCAATAGGAAGGGAACGGTCAGGTGTTCCAAGGGTGAGAGTCAAAAGAACTCCTTCAATAGTTTCCCGTCCTTGATTACTGTAATCAATAGAAATACGTAAACGATCTCCAAGATTTGTCGTTTGATTTTTTTCTGATCCGTTTACAATGAGGTGTATGGCGAGCTCAGCATCCAAAAGATCTATGTTTGTTTGAGATTCAGATTGCAATAAAAAGATATTTTGGTCATCAAGTAATCCGGTAGAAATTTTTATGGGAAGGGTTCCACTTCCCGCAGCTGTGAATGCTCCTGTGAGTGTTAAAAGGTATGTTCCATTTGCTTCGATAAAAGGAATATTCCATTGAGCCACCCCTTCTGTTTCCGCAGCTGGTTCGCTTTTTGAAAGAGTGAATGATTCAGGAAAAAGAGAACGAATTTGTATATGGTCTATTGATTCCGTTGAGATATTTTGAACCGTGATTTGAAAAATATTTTCATCGCCCGGTCCTGTTTTTTCTGGGCCAGTGATGGAGGTTTTGAGAAGACTGTTTGTGACAGCAATAGAAAGACCACTCACGTCTCGAAAATCTGAACTGAAATTTGCAGGACGATACGTGAGGAATGTCTGAATTTTTTCTGTGCTTGGGACAGCAGATCGGAATATTCCGGTGAGATCAATCACTCCGTCAGAATCAGGGAGAAGGGATCCAACAGTCCAAATATCTTTTTCTGTTGAAGGAGGCTGAGTTGTACCTAATATAAATCCTTTTGGAAGATTGATTTGAATTTCGAGGTCTGCAATCGGAACCGTAGAAGTATTTTTGTATCGAAGATGATACGTTGTTTCTTCCCCGACAGTCACATCTGTTGGCCCTTCAATGGAAATGGCAAGAGGGTGGGAACCCCGTATCGAGAATGGGCGCCAAAGAAAGAATGCTCCCCAACCAATTCCTGCGACCACAAATAAAAGAAGAATCGTTTTCCAAAGGAAACGAGTGAAATGTGAAGAACGAACAGATTCAAGAGAGGTGAGATTAGGTAATTGTCCGTCTTTATCCGCATAAATGCGGCGCAATCCTTCTTCAAGTTCTCGTTTTGATCTTGGTTTGTGCCGAGGATCGGATCCTTTCGTCATAAAGAAGTTGGTTCGAATAAGACACTATAGGATGCATCTGTTGTATTAGAAAATGACGGATGATCTGTTTCCGAGGAACGCCAGACTATCTTCCATTCATCTGGAAGATTGAGTTCGAGTTCGGTCGTACGTTTTGCAACTCCGGATTGTTTTTGAATGGTGAGTTGATACGATTTCAAAGTTTGGAGACCGAGTCCTTTTTTGACTTTTTCAATGAGAGATTCATAATTTCCAGATAGATTTAAAGAGAATGGAAGTTCATAGGTGAATGTTGCCGTAGAAGTTGTCCCAGGTTTGGTCTGGATCCAGTTGCCAAAATAGGTTTTTCCAAATTCTTCTCCAACAATCGTTTTGTTTTTTGTATCCGTTGTTTCGGTTTGTTCTGAAAAAACAAGATCAGGATCTTTGGACCATTCTGGGTCAGGAGATTCAAAAAGAGAGGAATCCGGAATGGAAAACCCATTTGCTTGAAGAAGACGACTGCCACGCGGAACATAGATGCGGAGATAATCAACGTTGTTTACTCCGGTAAATAAAGCGCTTTGAATTCCATGATGTGTACGTGAAATTGTGACTGTGTTCACGATATGACCGTCTGGTTTGACATTGATTTGAAGGTTTATATCTTCATCAATCACTCCATCTGTTTTTCCTCCGCCAAGATTTGTGTCGACCACAAGAAGATAATCTCCTTTTGTGTTTTTTACCTCCCCACTCCATCCAAGAGAGTGAACGGTTTTTTGGAGAGATTCGTCCGTAAAAAAAAGTTGTACATCTTTTTCTTGCAGACCGGCATAAGCTCGATCTAATAGGCGAAGAAAATCATCTTTGTGAAGATTTTTTACACGTTCAAGTAAGGTTGCGGCCATATCTCCAATAAATGCCTTTGGAGCATTCTCTGTTCGTTCAGAAGAGTCAGATTGATAGGTTGGATATTCTTGTTCAACGATTTTTTGCGTTTCAAAAAGAAAATTTTCTGCGGTCATTGTACGTTCATATTTTGGCATTTCAAGATGGCCAAGAACATCAAGGAGGGAAGCGACAAACGTCGCATTGACTGCAACAACTCCGTCAACAGATGGACCTCCGGCATCAGAATAAAATTGGAGCATTTGCCGTGCAGATGTGGGAAAGTCTGCAAACCAGTTCGCATCCTGGAATTCCCAGCGTGCATTCAAAAGTTGTAGTGGTTTTGGAGCAATAAAAGACTCGCGCAGAGATCCTTGGAGGTCATAGGTTCCTCCTTTGGGCACTTCCAGATTTTGAACCGTTCCACGATCAATATCAAGCAAAGCGAAACTTCCCATAAAACCACCTGTTGGTCGCAATTCGGTATTGTTTTGAAAAATAAACAGATAGCGTTTTTTTCCTTCGGCTCCAAGAAATGCGGCAAGAGTATCTGAAAAATCATTGATTTCTTGAATAGAACCGACAAATGACGGGAGAAGAGACTGGAGTTTTGTAAGAGATTCTCGATATGCTTCTGGAATCTCTTTAGTGTCAACGGCAAGAATTTCTTGTTCTGCTTGTGTCAAATCTGGAAGAGCTGAAGAAAGATAGGTAGAAAGAATTTTGAGTTTTGAAGTAGGAACTTCTGCTGTTTTATCCAAAGATGACAAGCCTTCTGTCATTCGTTCTCCTGCTCGGGAAAGAAGGTCTCCGGCAGTAAGTAAACGTTCGGCTGCACGATAATCGTTTTTTGTTTGTGGAAGAACAGATAAGAGAAATGACGTAGCTCCATGAATGGTTTCCAATGTTTCGCGGGCAGACTGAAATTGTTCTTTTGCTTGAGAAAAAGAAGGAGTTGCTTCTGCGGGGTTTCCAGACCAGATGGTTGCTGCGGCTGTTTTTAAATGGGTAAGCGCTCCTTCGCTGGATTGTTCAATATGTTTGCGTGCATCTCGTAACTCCTGCCACGTTTCCATGGCATGAAGGGGAAGGACAAATGTGAAGGAAAAAAGAACAAATACTGCCAATGCCCGATGCCATCCGATCGGAAGTTCGAGACCAAGAACAGGCATGCGAATGTTTTTTGAAAAAAGGGAGAAAAAATGTTCTTTCCATGGCGGAGTGGTTGGTTTTTTTTCAGGAACAGAATACGAATGAGTAGCGAACGTGAGTTCATCCCAAGTGACAATTTCAGATTCATCCGGATCTCCTTCAGATTCTGGAAGATCAAGGAGAATAGGGAATGAATCAGAAGCGGAAATTTGAGGAATATTTTTCGTTGGCTGCCGATATCGAAAAAGGCGAAGCGCTTCGCGAATCGTCTCAAGGGTCGGAAGAGAGGATGGTCTTACTTTAACTTGCGTAAGAGTCGACGGAGTAAAATCTTGTTCTTCGAGTTGTTGGCGGATTTCTTCCGGTCGCAAACGGAGTACTTCATCCGGTTGCGATATTTTTGTATGTGCTGTGTTTGTTTCTGTCACGAGAAAATCAAGATGGATCAATGCGGAATGATTTTCTTCAAAAAGAGAAGGAATTTCTGCCGGGGTTAAGTGAACAACAAATGGAGAAAGCGAAGGAAGAGCAGTGACTCGAATCGAAGGTTGTTTTTTGATCTGTTCTATTTTTTTTTGTGTCTTTCTATCTAAAACAGGCTGCATTTTTTTAGAAGCAGAAGAGATTTTTTTTCTCTTCGATGTTTTTGGCGAAGAGATTTTTTTTGATTTTTTTTGTGTCCCCTCCATACAAGAAGCGGGGGTAGAGATATGCGAATGGATAGAGCTATTGTAGCACACAAAATGTATGCATGTCGTGTGCAGATGGATCTGATTTTAGCAAACAAAATTTTTGGCTTGCCAAACTTGTTCAACCATTTCTTTGAGTGCATGTTGAAATTTTTCTGTACGGAATTGTTCTGTGTGTGCTCGAATACGATCAGGATCAAAACGTGATTCATCAAACTGAATGAGATGTGTGGCGAGTTCTTCCCAACTTTGTTCATCAAAAAATTCTCCCGTGACCTGATCAATAATTGTTTCCGTTGCTCCTCCGCGTCGATACGCGATAACAGGTCGTCCACATGCCATGGCTTCCACGGCCGTTAAGCCAAAATCTTCCTCATGTGGATGGAGAAATGCTTTGCAATGTGTGAAAAGATCCAGGCGTTTTTCATCAGAAACACGTCCTAAAAAAACAATATTTGATTTGGCATGTCGTTTTAATTCACGTTCAATAGGTCCTGTTCCAAATACCTTGAGTGGAAGACCTGTGTGATTGAATGCCTCAATAACAAGATCATAACGTTTATAAGCAACAAGACGGCCTCCAACAAGAAAAAATGTTTTTGGTTCGCGATTGATATGAAATTTGTGTATATCAACAGGTGGATAAATAATTTGACTGTCTCGTTGATAATATTTGGTAATGCGTTTTTGGACCGTTGATGAGTTTGCAATAAAGTAGTCGACGCGTTCTGCTGCGGCACGATCCCAAAGACGTAGACGGGAGAGAACAGGAGGAAGGGCTAATTTTATGAGTGAAGGAAGGCGAAGTTCTTGAACATAGCTATGCGTATCAGACCAAAGGTAACGTGTTGGAGTGTGACAGTAACAAAAATGGATGGTGTCTGGTCGAGTAATGATCCCTTTACTAAATGCGCTCGAACTTGAGATCACAACATCAAAATTTGTAAGATCATGACTTTCTGTTGCGGCGGGCATGAGTCCGATATACCACGGATATTTTTTCCGAATGAGCGGGAGGTGTTGAAGAAACGATGTGCGAATGTCTCGCCCTTGAAATACAGGCAGAGATTTTGGATCATAAAACAGCGTGAACGTTGGTGCTTCCGGCCAGATGTCTTGCATGACCTGAAGGACTTTTTCCGCTCCGCCGTTTTGAACAAGATAATCGTGAACAAGTGCAACCTTCATGTGAATAGTTAGTAAGCACCTTTACGAAAGAGAACAACCAAAGGGGTCTTGAGGAGAATGACAAAATCAAGCCACGGACCCCAGTGTTCAATATAATAGGTATCTAGCCGAACCTCTTCTTGGAAGTCAAGATCAGAACGTCCGCTAATTTGGGCAAGACCGGTAATTCCAGGTCTCACAAGATGAACTTTTCGTTGATGATCTGCATATTTTGCCACTTCGCGTGGTTGGTGGGGTCTTGGTCCAACTAAACTCATGGTTCCAAAAAGAACATTAAAAAGTTGAGGAAGTTCATCAATGCTGTATTTTCGCAGAAAGGTGCCAATCCGCGTGATGCGCGGGTCGTTCATAATTTTATAAACCGGCCCCTGTTTTTTACTGGAGGTACGAATGAGTTCTGCTTCAAGAGCAAGGGCGTGTTTTTGATCCCCAAATCCTTTTTGTTCCCCAATACTGAATGCTTGTTTCATGGATCGAAATTTCAGCGTCTGAAAAAGACGTCCACGTTCTCCAACTCGTGTATTTTGAAATAAAATAGGACGTCCAGATTCACAAAAAATCACGACACTTGTGATAAGAAGAATAGGACTTGAAAGAAGAAGAAGAAAAGAA
>Ga0209417_1002225_pt1 | contig 31072 bp, 38 predicted proteins | sample RifGroF2_FD_184002 | JGI IMG/M metagenome (GOLD analysis project Ga0209417, IMG submission 184002) | Groundwater microbial communities from Rifle, Colorado, USA - Groundwater F2 (SPAdes) (version 2) | ecosystem: Environmental > Aquatic > Deep subsurface > Groundwater | place: Rifle, Colorado... | reverse complement strand
TTGTTACCAATTCAAAAATAGTATTGGCCAGGGTGGCTGGATTTCGCGTGGAAACACCCCAAATTTCAATTCGGGGTGTTAGGATATGGCTATCCAAGAGAAAGTAGTTGTAGCGCGCGATTTGGCGGGAGAACGGGGCTGTTTTTGAGGTTGTGGCTGGCCTTTACCTACTAAGAACCACTGGGACACGCGGATATTAGCACTACTACTATCTACGCGCGCTCCCTTCCTACTGTCGCTATCAAGGCCTACCGTAAAGTCGTCAGACATTAGGAGAGCGACTGGTTTGAATACTTCTATTGGAAGTATTGTTTCTATTGTTTCTAATGTTTCTAATGTTTCTAATAGAAGTATCGTTTCTAATAGAAGTAATAAATAATATAGCTATTGTTACCAATTCAAAAATAGTATTGGCCAGGGTGGCTGGATTTCGCGTGGAAACACCCCAAATTTCAATTCGGGGTGTTAGGATATGGCTATCCAAGAGAAAGTAGTTGTAGTTTCGTCTTTCTTGGCCTAAACCTGTTTTTTTTAATGGGAGGGGTTGTAAAATTGTGTTTTCTAATAATTTTTAAAAAATGCTTGACATAAACGATTCTTCTTGTTACTATCTTTATGGATTTAACAAAACTGTAAATAAAACAAAAAGAGGTGAAGAATGGATGATAAAAAACTTTATACTGTAACTGAAGTGGCGGCGCGGGCAGGGGTGTCCGTAACGACAATGTATTCATGGTTAAAAGCTGGGAGGGTTAAAGAACCAGGAAAAACTATATCTGGCCGGAGACGCTTTACCGAAGAAGAAGTAAAAAAAATTATAGAATTAATACCGACTGAAAAATAATATATGAGAGTTATTGCTGTAGCTAATCAAAAAGGTGGAGTAGGTAAAACCACCACGACATTTAATCTTGGTCATGGATTGGCAAAACGCAATCACAAAGTTTTGCTTATTGATTTAGACCCTCAAAGAAGTCTTACAATACAAGTGAAGCTGGGTAATCAAGAAAAAAACACAACTACCAACATTTTTGAAAAGTCTGAAATTATTCCAACTTATGTGGATGGGGTTTCAATAATTCCCGCTACCAGAAGACTTTCAGGGATAGAAATGACTTTATCAAATGTTTTAGGCAGAGAGTTCATTTTGAAAGAAGCCATAGAAAAAATTGCTAAAGATTTTGATTATACTATAATTGATTGCCCTCCTAATCTAGGTATTTTAACTATTAATGCTTTAATCGCGGCGGGGGAAGTTTTGATACCTACTGAATTAGATCAATACTCTTTACAAGGAATAGTAGATCTCACTGAAACAATAGAAAAAATTAAAAAATTATATAACCACAATATTCTAATTGTGGGAATATTACCTTTCAGAGTTAATCCACGGAGATTAATATCAAAAGTTTTCTTGGATAGTATCGAGAAATTATACCCGGGTAGGTTGTGCCAATCTCAAATAAGGGTAGATGTTTCTCTGATTGAAGCTGTAGGCTATGGAAGAAACATTTTTGATTACCAGCCGGAGAGCCACGGCGCGCAAGATTATGATGCTTTAACCGTGGAGATATCTGAAAGGAAATATGTCTAGGAAAACTATATTAGACCCTTTAGACCAACTTCAGGTGGAACATCTTCAGAGAGCAAAAGAAGCGGTAGCTTCTTTTGCTGAAGGTGTAAAGATGGAAAACGGGGAAAATAAATCAAGCATTGAGGTAGAACAGAGACGAAAAAAGCAAAATAAAACAAGGCTTAAAAGATATGGTTTTTATACTACTGATGAAATAATTAAAAAAATACATCAATATAGTTTATTAAGAATCAAAGGGAAAAGTGAAGCGATAAATGAATTATTGAAGATGGCGTTAAAGACAGTAGAAAAAGATGGGCCAATGCCTGATGTTTCATCCAATAGAGATTTTTTGAAGATTATTAAGGAGATCAAAAACTCGCAGGATATCGAAGATTCTGGAAATAGTGTAAAAGAAAATTTCATTCAAAATAGATAAAATTCGCTATAATAATGCCACAAAAAAAACGACTTATTTTTGATATATCAAATCTTTTTTTGAGTGGCTATGAATCTTATTCGAGCTCTGCGCAAAAACAAGGCATTTACCTTAACAAAATTTGCTTCTTTGGTAAAAGTAAGCCCGGGATACTTATCTCAAATAGAGAGAGAACAGGCTACCCCAACTATTCATCTGGCATTACGAATCTGCAAAACCCTAGAAACGGATCCTTACAAGGTTTTCCCAGATTGGGATGCCAGACTGAAAGAGAACGCTTCATTAGAAAAAGATACCCCAAAATAAAAAAAGATATTGGACAAAATTGTTTTGGTCCGGATAGTAGGATTAACGAAAAAGCAACCTTTTAAAAGGTTGCTTTTTCAATTAGTAGGATAGGTTCTAAATCTATCTTATGTATGAGAAAAAATGTCTTTGTAATGACAAAATTAGTGATATTGCTGATATCTTTCAACTAATTGAATGGCGAGAAGAATAATTAAATGAGAAACATCTTATTAACTTTAGGTTTTTTATTTCTGATTAGTCCTTCTTGTTACGCGGATGATGTGGTTGTTAAGGATTATTATCGTACGACCTTTGGTAACATTCTAAAGGGGTCCACTCAAGAACAGGTTAAGCAAATACTTGGTGAGCCGAAATATTTTATGGCGGATAAAAATATAGATGTCTGGTATTACTATTTTAATATAGATAGTAGGTTATTTGTATATTTTAGGAATGGTAAGGTTATAGATGTAGGTAATCCTACAAATAAAGAAGGATAGTGAAAAAGGTGAGGAGGAAGAAATGTCAGGTGAGAAAATCTTATTGGTAGATGATGAAAAGGATATCCTTGAGTATTTTGGGAAAGCATTAAAAAGAGAAGGATTTAGGGTGTTAACTGCTGAAAACGGGGAAGATAGCTTGGTGTTGGCGAAAAGGGAATTGCCGGATTTGATAGTGTTAGATGTGATAATGCAAGGAATGGATGGCGGTGAAGTCGCGCAGATTCTAAGAGAAACCAAAGAAACAGTTAATATCCCGGTGATCTTCTTGAGCGCGGCGGTCCAGGAGAATAACGAAGGTATTGTCAAACGATATATGTATATTGCAAAAGTAACACCCATAGTACAGATTATAGCCAAAATAAAAGAAATTCTAAGAAACGGGAGGGTCAATGGCTGAGCGAATTAGGGATATCCTTTCCACAATGAAGTTGTCACCGCAAGAGAGTCCCAAACAAAATTTAGAAATAGAAAGTTTAATAAAAGAATCTGAGAGTCTATGGTTAGAGCGTAATATTGAGAAATACCCCATCTATTTCACCGGGTCTGAAAAAGCTAAGCAAGAAATAGAGAAGAAGATAGTTGAATCTAAAGAACCTTTTGTGATTACAAAAAGACAAACCGAGAATGGCTATAAAATGTTGGCTTTGTCCCCATCCGCCGCTTATGGACTTATTGATGGCGATGATGCAAAGGTAGTAGCTGGAGTTTTTTCTTTTCTCCAGGAAGAAATTAGGCCGAAATTAGGTTATTACCCTGAAAAATTTATGATTTCCTTAAAAGAAATCTGCGAAAGGTTGTATATGGAAAAAACCGGCCCAAATTATAAATTTATAGTTCGGGCACTTAGAACTGTTTCCGGGTGCGCGATATTACAGACAGATTTTTTTGAAACACGAACAAAAAAGGGTAAGAAAAGTTGCATATTGACAGAAAAAGAATTACGGATCCTCTCTTCCGTTGAAATTAGGAAAAAAGATAGGTTGATTGATAAAGGACTTAAGAATAAAGAGTATTCTATAGAAATAAAATTAGAGGATTGGATTATTCAAAATTTAGAAAACTATTTTTCCACTAAGATAGATAAGGAGCTGTATTTTAAGAAATTAGACAGTCAGCGGGCAAGAAGGTTATATACCCGCTTATGCTCCGAGAACTTTAGGAAAGAAACGGAGCTTCTAACACCTGAAATAGTTGAGTTGCTTTGGATAACGGATGGAGATAGTAGAAACAGAAAAAAAAGTATTACTCGAGCCCTGGATCCTTTGGTTGAAACAGGGTTCTTAGAAAGCTACACGTTTGATTGGGATAAGATAGCGTTTGTCTTTAGTAAAGTACGGCAACAAAAAAATGTTATCCTGGATCCGGGAGAAAAGACAAGGATTGATAGTATAACCTTGAGAATATTAGAAGTAATAGGCGGAATTCAATCAGAAAGACTTTTTCGGAAAATAGCGCAGGGGGTGCCGGAAGATGTTGTTTCGCTCTGTTTAAGTCAAGTTAAGGAATTGTCACACGAAGGAAAAATAAAGGAGTCTATGGTGGGATACTTCGTAACCTTAATAGCTAAAGAATGTGAAAAAAGAGGTTTGAAAGTGCCTTTTAAACGTAAGGAAAATACTTTAAAACAGGTAGAAAAAGATGGGTACAGGTAAACGGTGATGTAGCTGCCCACTTGCGGTGTTGTAGCTGCCCACTTGCGGTGTTGTAGCTGCCCACTTGCGGTGTTGTAACTGCCCACTTGCGGTGTTGTAACTGCCCCATCTCGGTGTTGTAACTGCCCCAGTTTTTGCTGTAACCTATTGAAAATAAACAAAGTTTACCCTGCTATAATTAAAGATATAATTAAAGATATATTAAAGCTATATAAGACAAACGATTTTTTAGACATCTTTAAAAACCAGAAAGGAACGGAAGAAATGACTATTTTAAAGCTTAAGAAATTCTCCCCAGTCTTGTTTGGGGCTATTATGATATCTTTCTTCTTACCTTTTATAGATATTTCTTGCAATGGCCAAAAAGTCCGTAGCTTTAGCGGAAAAGAATTAACTATGGGAACTACTATTTATGAGCCGGAGAATATGTTTGGAGAGATTGTAGCGCACAAGTTTGCCCCAGAGTTTTTCGCAATTCTGGCTTTTCTATGCGCAGTGAGCGGATTTTTCCTTTCTTTCTTGAAATCTAATCCAAATATCTTTAGATGTGGCCTTCTTGGTTGGATTGGGGCTATCTTGCTAATACTGCTTATGAATAAAGTCAAGAATGATGCCTTAAGAGAAACAGGAGGAATGATAGGAGTGTCTGGCGGAATAGGTTTTAGTCTGGCATTATTATTGTTTCTAGCAGCTGGTAGCTTGTATACGGTTTTTCTAAATTGGGGTTACCGCGCTCAAGAAACAGGGAAAAAGGGGATATCGGAAAATGGCATCTAGTTTTGGTATTTCTCCAATGGAAGCGGCTTTTGAGGTTGTTGGATTAGTCAACTGCAAACAAATTATGAATTTTCTGTTTGTGGATACAAGGATTGGCGTAGCGATTGTTTTAGTAGGTTATATCTTATCATTTATACAAACCTTTAAGAAGCAGGATTTCTCGTATTTGTTTTCTTATTTTTTCATGAGTATTGCTTTGTGGGCTTTGTTTATTAAGCCGGTTGTTAATTTTGGGGATACTAGAAGCGCGATGGAGAAAGAAGGTTGGACGCAAACAACTTCTAAGGATTATTTAGTGAATGAATTATCTGAAGAAAATAAAGTGAGCGATGGAGGCTCTTTAGGTTTAGTGTATATGAGTCGTGGCCTAAACGCGATTGTTCAGGGAACAATTAAGGCTATAACCAAAGCTACAGGCACAGAAGATATGAATTATCTCAAAAATCCATTTATTGTGAATAAGGTCTCCGCGTATCTTAAAGATTTCACTGCGAATGGAATAACTGAACCTGGAAGTGGGGAACTGGCGTATGATGTTAACAAATTTTTAGTGGGCTGTTATCATAATACTCTGACGATGGTGGCCCAGGATTCCGGGCCCGAAAGAGTAAGTAAGAAGTGGTGGCCTGGGCATGAGGATATAGTGGCAAGATATTGTAGTAAATGTAAAGAAGATTGCGCAGGTGAGTGGATAAAGATCGACAAGGAACTTGACGGATATATTAAAAAGCATGTAATGGGGGTGGCGGGGTCGAGTGGTACAATGAAAATAGGAGGAAGAAATATTTCAAAATTTTTCGACATAAGCAATAAAAATACCTATAAGACGTTAAAGATAAAACTACTAGGGCCGGAAGTAGGGAAATCCGCCGCGGATATAATGACTGATTTAGGTAATGTAAGTAATTTAAAGAAAGCGCGCTTCGAACAGGGTTTTAGCGGGGTAATGGGGGCGCTGGGATGGGTGGGGGGGTGGTTAGGCCAGGGTTTTACTACTGTCAGCGCTATGACTATGATTAAGATGTTTCCCCATATTCAGGCTTATTTTCTTCTGATCGCATATAGCCTATTCCCTTTCACTTTACTCATCTGTTTGCTTTTACGGATTGCTGCGCCTTTAGTGCTATATTTCTCTACACTCTTTTGGTTAAAGTCTTGGTCAATCGTTTGGGCGATTATTCATTACGCCTCGATTTATATGGCAGAAATGCAAAGCAAACTATACGCCGGGTCTACCAGCGATTGGTTCATTGAACAGCCGTATTTTCTTATGGTCACCAATGTCCTTTTAATCATGTCTCCTGCGATATCTTGGTTCTTCGTTAAGGGGGTATTGAGCGGGATTGGAGAGGTTACCAGCGCAACCACGCTGCATGCGGATAAAGCGATAGGAAAGGCGAAGATTTGAGGCTTAAAAGTGTTCTGGAAAAAACCAAAATTTATTTTAGTTTTTACTTGCATTATATTTAAGTTTATGGTATAGTTATAGTGTAAGTTATTTTAGGGTATTTCGTATTTAAATCTTTGAGAAAACTTTGCCCTTTGCCCTTCCCCGTGCGGTAGCCTTTACCTGGTCTTGTCCAACCCCTTCTATGAAGGCTACCGCACGGTTAGGGGGGGGCTTGGACGGGAACTGAAACTATGAATAACAATTTACCCCACAAATACCCCCAGAAAACCCTTTCCTTAGCGATTCTGGGTAGTCAAAAGGTTGAATGTTCACCCCCGTTAGCCGGCCCTGTGGGCACACCCCCAAGGGGGTTCGGCTGGGATAAAAAGGCGACAATTCAATGTCCAAAATAGAAGAAAGCAGTAAAAAAGAAAGCGGTTCCGGTGGCAGGTTTAATAAGGAAGAAAGCCTAAGAAGAATTAAGTTATTTCTAGAGCCGGTGCTCATTTTTAAATACTGTACTCGGTCCCAACTAATGGGAATAGGGAAGGAAATCTTGGGGTTTTTATCAGTTCGCTGGATGGTTGATTATTATGTTAAAACTGGATATTTAGCGGTGCATAGGGATACGGATTTCGGAGTAGATATTTTTTACTTAACTCCCAAAAGCAAGGTTTTGCTAAAGCAAAAGGAAAAAGAAGGTTGGATGCGGGAGAAATGGGAGAAACTGGTAGCACGGTATAGCTTTGATAGGCGCTATGCCAATATGATTAACTTCCGGCATCATAATCTTTTAGTAGGTGGTTATCTGGGCTTAGCAAAGCAGGTGGCAATTAAAGCATATACCAGCGATTGGATGTTAAGAGGTGAAAGATTCAAGGCAAAGATTATTCCGGATGCAATCGTAGAATGCGAGGGATTAAAGATAGCGGTAGAAGCAGAGATTTTGCCAAGGAAGCTTGAGCGGTGGAAGACGACTATAAAGAAGTATCATGATTATGTTGCGGGGGGTAATGTTCAGGGAGTTTTGATTATCGCATTGAATAACGCCATTTATGAGAATATTCGCAACCGTATATTTTTTGCATCTTTAGCGCATAGAAATTTTAGCATGAGGACTATGGTAATTACTACTTTAGATATGTTAAAAGAAGGAAGATGTTTTTACCATAACCAGATTTTCTTCCGGGGAACAATAGATAAGGAAAGACTGATTAAGATAAATGATCTTGTAAATAATCACAAGAAATACAAGCTTTTAAACCGGCAAGAGATACGCAGAAAACATACCACCCAGGAGATTTGGGCATATGATGGGGTATTGAGATTTATTGACCGTGAAGATAAGGAAGAAGAAAATAAGCAGAAAGCAATAGTTTTAGGCAATGAAATACGGATTAGTGAAGTGTTTAGGATATTAAAAGATGTTAAAGATGAAGACAAGAAAACCGGCTAATTGGCTATCCTGGGTTTTTGGAATATTGCTTATTTTACCCCTGATATATGTGGCTTTTTGCTGGTGGGTGGGGTTAAATTACGGCCGGGAACCGATAGAGAGTGGGGTATACAAAGTCTGGATGAGTACAGAGATTCATGACGCGATGAAAAGAGGGGAAGCACTGTGGGGGGTGGTTTTAGATCTTGAAGGATCGAAAAAGGAGGACCTGGAAATAAAGAAAAGAGCGGCAAAGCCAGGGCCTTTTCAGAGGATTCTGGACTATGTGTATGAGGAGCGAGAAATAATGTTTTCGTACCCCAGAACTGAAATCGTTACTTTTCCTAATAAAGAGTCCGGGTTTGGGGATGGGAATTATAGAGAACGAAAATATGAGGTTTTGCATTATATGGGGTATAGTAGTTATTCATCGTTTTCTCCTAAAAAACCCTGGCAATATTGTGTTGTTTCTGAAAAAAATATAGAAAAAATATTGAGCCGAGGCAATGGCGAAGACCTGGCTAATTGGAAACGGTATGATTGGTTAAGAAAGTTTCAAGACAAGTTTGAGTGGATGGTTGATTATTCGCCGTTTTTGGCTGAGGATTACCTGGGGATGGCAGGCTGTTTTTTGCTGTGGTTGACTTGGGTGCTTAAGGACTTGAGGTTTTGGGGTTATTATCTTTACTTGGTGGCTGCATTTTCGTTTGGGCGAGTAGGGTATTGGTCGCCTAATCTCGCTTTTACAAAAGAAGGCTGGATGGCTATTTTCTATAATCTCTTTGATTGGATTGGAGAACTACCGATAAAGCTATTTACTTGCCTGGCTTTGTTAATCTCAATTCCAGTGGTTTTTATGATATGTTATACCTATCTTACTAAGCACTTTTTGCCGAGAAAGAAACGGGAGATTGAGGATTTTCTGAAGGTGGATAAGGATAAAGCGAAAAGAGACGAGACAGCGATTGATAGGGTAGAGTTTAAGGAGGTGAATTTTGATATCGCTAAAAGACTACAGACTTATGTTAAAAAAGGAGAGTATTTTTTGGGAGTGGATGATAATAAGAAAGATATTACCATAAAAGAACAAATGTTGACCTATCATACACATATCATGGGGAGCACCGGTTCTGGAAAAACCTCAATGGGGATATTGCCCCTAGGTCATCAAGCCTTGGAAAATGGGAGGGGTTGTTGTTTTATAGATTTCAAGGGGGATGATGTGTTAAAGAAATACATTCAGCAGAAAGCAATAGAGAAAGGAAAGAAGTTTTACTATTTTTCTATAGATTCTACGGAGAATTCCGTGACTTACAATCCGCTTCTATCGGGAGATATAGATTCTAAAGTAGATAGAATTATGTCGGCATTAGAATTGGTGTATGAGGGGCCCGCGGGGTTCTATAGCAATGTCCAGGCGATGGCATTCCGGGATTTGTTAGAGGAAATGCTTAATGAAAAACAGGAAATAACATTTACAGCTATTGCCCGGGCGTTGGTTGATGGAAATATTCTAGCAAGGATAGACGCTGATCCCAGGGAGATAAAAGGTCTATTGGCGGCGGTATCCAGGATTGCGAAGATAAGGGTTATCAATACCGGCGGAGTGGATTTAAGCGAAATAATTAAGGGTGAGGATGTGGTGTTTTTTGCTCTTAAAAGCCAGATTAATACTCAATTAGCGGAAGCGATAGGCAAAATGCTTATTATTGATATCAAGGCCCAGGCCGCGCGCAGGAATGAGTTAGACCCGCTGTTTTTTATTTTTATTGATGAGTTCCAGAACATAGCTTGCAAACATTTTGTGGATGTAATTTCTAAAATCCGGAGCGCTAATTTTTGCCTGGTGTTGTCCAATCAATCCCGGGGTAATCTAATGACTGTCTCTCCGGGGTTTGAGAATGCGATTTTTGACAATACCGCGACAAAAATAATCTTTAACCAGGAGAATCCTAATGACGCGGCGTTCTGGTCTGACAAGAGCGGACAGACTACTTATTCCGAAAAGAACACTTTGCAGTTTGATGGGGTGGGAGTGGATGGAGAAAAGACGATACTAGATGGAAAACGGTCAAGCCAGGGGAGTATTTTTTCCGCCCGGAAAAACTATATTGCGGGAAATGTCTTTCTGAAATTACCTTTTTCTAAATCGGTGGTTTTTGTCAAAGGCGAGTTAGCAAGGATTGCGAATCACGCGTTTTTATTTGATAGAGCCGAGAGAGATAAGCTGCTTTCTCGGCCTTTTATATATGAAGTGAAGGAAGCGAAAAAAGAATTGGTGGAAGCAAAGAAATAATTAAAAGGAGGATATATGTTAAATAAATATGTTAGGCAAAGAAGGTTTTATAGGTTTGGGGCTATCGCGTTATTGTCAGTGGTTGTGTTTTTATGTATCGCGCCTTTTGTTTTTGCGCAGATATCCGGCGGGCAAGAAGAAAAGACGGTTAATGATTTCGCGGATTTCTGGGTGAAAATATTATCCGGCCCTGTTTCAAAGATTATAGCGGTAGTGCTTTTATTGAGCGCGGTACTTTCGCTTTTTAAGGGGCAGGTAGGTGTAGCAATTTCCTGCGGGGTGGGTTTTCTCTTGTTGATGTTTATACCGAAGATGATAACAGGTCTTTTTAAATAGGCGATGAAAATCTGTCATAGGACCATTGACCGGCCGCTTTTAATTCTGGGTTTAGAAATGGAAGATATTGGCTTATTGGCTGGTCTAAGCGGGGTGGTTATGGTATTCTATGATACTTTTTTTGGCGGGGTGGTTTTTTTTGGAGGGTGGTGGTTATTAATGTTTTTAAAACGCGGGAAACCCCAGGGTTATATAACTCATTTATTGTATAAGCTGGGTTTTAGTATTGAGGGATTGCTTCCACCCCCGAAGAAAATAAGCAGATATGCTGTTTTTAGTACGAAGGATGGTGAAAAATGATGGGCTTCGGGGGGCAAGAATTGGTCTATGTAAGTATAGCATTATTTCTTTATTTTTTTCCTTCTGTTATTGCTGGGTTGCGAAGGAATAAAAACACCCTGGCTATCTTTTTGCTAAATTTTCTGTTGGGTTGGACGGTTATTGGTTGGGTAATAGCTTTAGTCTGGGCGGTGAAAAAATAAAATAGGGGGTGATATGCTAAAAAATGTCCGAAATAGATTCTATCTAAAGATTAAAACAAAAGGAAAATAATGGCCGGAGATAAAACTAAAGAAAACATCACGGGAACAAAAATAAGTTTTATTGAGCGCTGGGGTAGGGTGGAGGAAAGTAATTCTGTTTTAAGGTTTACTTTATACGCAGTTATTATTTTCTGCGGGGCCTTGCTGTTTTTTCTGTTTAAAATGGCAATGAAACCCCAGCCAATATATTATATCCCCGGGGCCCAGGCCGCGGGGGTGGCCTATCCTAACCATATCGAAAAAGGTTCCATAAACGGATTTGCTATCAGTTGGCTGCTTAGCAGGACTAATTTTACTCCGGTAACAGTAGAAGATGTCTACGCCCGGGCAACAAAATATATGGCACCGGGTTTATTATCTAAAACCCGGGCGAGTCTGGATGAAGAAATAAGAAGGGTTATTCAAGATAGTATTTCATCTTTATTTTCATTGAGTAAGGATCCAGAGATAAGTGAGACTGAAACCGGATTTAAAGTTGGGATAGCGGGGGAAAAGGTTTTATATATGGGGAAAGAAAAAATTGATACGCAAAGGGTGGTATATACAATATTTCTTGATAAGACACCCCCCACTGAAATAAATCCTTACGGTTTTGTGATTAGCGGGATGAAACAAGCAGAGATAGATGATAATACGAGATAGGAAATTAGCAATATCCGCCTTGGCTTTATTTGTCGGGGTATTTGGCGGCGGTTTTCTTAGAGAGAATTGTTTCGCGGGGACGATAAGAGTCGTGCGGAATTCCCAGGAATCAATACCGATATCGGTAAAAGTTGGTTCTATTACTGAAATAGAGTTTGAAGAAAAAATCGCCAATATTACAAAAAGTGTTCCAATCGATGTCCTCCAGATAGAAACCCTTGAAAACCGCATTTTTCTCTTAAGTTTACAGAATTCTGATAGTGATATCTATGTGGTTACGCAAGATAATGTATTATACGCCTTGCATATAACTACTGTAAGTGTAAATAATGATAATCGGGTGAAAATACACAAGCCGCCGGAAAAGATTGTAGATATTAGTAATAAGGATGAGATTACCACTATTGATGTAATGAAGGCTTTAATGACAGGTTCATATCCAGCTGGTGCTGTTTTAGTCGAGGGACAAAACAGCGAGTTGTTTAATAATGGGTGGTTACGATTAACAACGGATAAGGTATTTGAATTATCTGGCGGCGCAAAGGCGTTGGTGCTTACGGCTGAGAACTTGATTGATAAGCCGATAGTAATTCCGATTCAGAATATAGAGCTGCCGGGTCTGCTGGCCATTAGCGTTGACAACGAGGTATTGGAAGGACGTAGTTCAGAAATACTAAAACAGAGAACAGGATATACAACAAAGGCTTATATGGTGATAGAGGATTAAATGATAAAAGATAAAAAACAAAAAGAGAAAATCAGAGTTAGGATACTCAATACGGTTACTTTTAACTGGTGGAAATATCGCCGATTATACTGGGTTTATCTTATTTTCTTCGGGGGGCTAGTGTTGATCGGGTATTTAAATTCAGAATGATAAAAGCCTTAATAACTAAAATAAAGAATCAGAACCCGGCGCAGAAAAAGAATGCAATGTTGTTTTTGTCTGTGGGAGCGGCGGTGGGGTTGATTATAGTTATTATTTTTTTTGGCAGTAAAGACGCAAAAAAGATAATCGTTGATCTAAAAAATAAATCGGAGGAAGAAACAGATAAAAAGAATGTGGGGATATTGACGGGTAATGTCAATACAAAAAGCTATGTGCAACGCATAGAGAAGCAGTATTACGATATGGATATGAAAACGGAAATGACCAGCGATAGATTGGATAAGATAGAAAAGGTTATAAACGAATTACGGGTCGATACTGCTGGGCTGGGGAAAATGATGTTGGGGATGGACAATAAAATAGAGATGGGAATAGAAAAGAGATTAGCAATCGTACGCAAACAGCTGGAACAAAATGAATCGGTGGCGGCGCGGGAGAAGGTAACTGATAAAGGTGATTATGGGGATCAGATGATAGATTACATAAAAGGCTATACCGCAACGGAAGGTCAGGCTGCCCCCCGCGGGGGTCTGGAAATGACTAAAGTAGGAGAGATAGATAAAACTGAAAAAAGAGAAAAGGCTGGGGATTATGTTTATTTGCCGGCGGGAAGTTTTGTTAAAGGGGTATTGTTGACCGGGGTGTATGCCCCGGCGAATGAGGGGAATCCCTTACCTGTGTTACTTAGCGTGCAAGAGGCGTTCTATGGACCAAATAACAGCAGAGTTCCTCTAAGAGGAATGTTTGCTATTGGGAAGGCATACGGAGATACGGTTTCACGACGCGCGATTGTTCAGGTAAATACTATATCGGTAGTTATGGATAATGGAAAGGTTTTTGAGCATAATGAAAATATAGGATATTTAGCGGACATGAATGGCCAGCTGGGGATACCGGGTGAGTTAATATATAGCACTGGAAAACAATTAAGCCTTAATTTTCTTTCGGGGTTTCTTTCGGGGGCGACGGAGGCTTTGGCGCAGACGGAAACGACAACTAGCCAAAACGCGTATGGAACATCCAATAAAAATGTCACGGGGGATTCTTCCAAATACGCTATGTTTTCAGGGATTTCATCCAGCGCGGAGGGATTATCGGATTATTACGCGCAGCAGCTGGAAAATATGGTCCCCGCGGTGAAGATTAACGCGGGGGTAGAAGTAATTTTTGTGGTGCAAAATGGATGCCAAATTGAAGGTTTGGAAATTAATAAATATAATCTTACTCATACTGACGGTTAGCGGCTGCGCCAGCGCGCGGAGGAAACCCGATTTTCAGAAAGAGCGCGGGGTGGTCATAAATACCTATCTTGCTGCTATGTCTGCTGGGCGACAGGATGCGGAGCAAACTATCAAAGAGAATCTGAGATTGACGAAAAGCTATGGGTATGTCCAGCCTTATGTGCCTGTAATCAGCGCGCCTTTAGTTAAGCGGATATGGTGTCCGAATCATAAGTCAAAAATAGACAAAGATACTTTGATTGCTGGGCATTGGGTTTATGTTATGGTGCGCGGGCCGAAATGGTTCATAGAAACACAGGAAGGCCCGGGAAAAATATCGGTAATTGTTCCGCGCGCGAGGGAGAAAGTGGCAGAGTAAAGAAATGAACATAAAAACCGAAACAATAGAAAATCTATATAAGGAAGGAATGCCTTTCGGAGATCTCTTGCCTTATTTTGTTCACGAAGAAGGCGTTTTTGCTTTAAAGGACGGCAGTATCGGCCAAATATGGGAATTTAATTTAGTGGAGACAGAGGTTAAAAATCAGCAGTATCTGGATCAGCTTTCAAATAATATTGAGGCTTTGTTGACGCGCATACCGGAAAACATTATCAGCTGCCAATTTATACTTATCGCGGATGAGGATTTCAGCGATAAGATTAACGCCTATACTGCTAATGCCCAGAAAATAGATAACGAAATCGTAAAACTATGCATGCAGGAGAAAATTCGGCATATCCTTGCCGGACGGGATGGGTTTTTTCAGCAGCACACCGGGGTGTATTGTTTAAAACGGATCCGGGCGTTTTTTACAATGAGATATTTCCCCAGCTGGAGCCATCCGGGTTTCAGCGATAAACTGACGCATTATTTTACGGGCGAACATATTATAAAAAAGAAATTATCAGAGGAATTTCAGAAAAACCGCCAGGAATTTGAACGGGTCTGCGATACAGTTGAGGGGGTATTAAAGGGATGTGAAATTGTTTTTAGCCGGTTAGGGGAAGACGGATTGTTCCGGATATTGTATAAACTTTTAAATCCTAAACGAAGCGAATTGTTACCTATTCCGGTCTATAGGGAAGACGAGTATTTGACTGACCAGATTCTATATAATTATCCAAAAACACGGGAAGGGGAAATTGAATTTGAGAGTAAGATAGTAAAGGTGGTGACGCTAAAAGAGCTTCCTATTGAAACTGAAACAGGGATGTTCACAGCCGAGGTAACGCGCGGGACGCGGTTTTCAATGCTGGATATGATCAAAAACTTTATGATGGTAATAAATTTTCATGTGCCAGCGCAGGATGACGCGATACGCCGGATAAAGATGCAAAAGGCCTTCGCATTTATGCAGCGTTCAACAATGATGGGTGATAAATCAGTAGAAGCGGAAGAAAAACGCGAAGAGTTGGATTCTGTCATAAGGGAAACTTTCAGCTCCGGCCATAAAATAGTATATCCCAGGATACACTTTATTGTCAGCGATGATGATCAGGAAAAAACAAAGCGTAGCGTTAATAATATCTTAAACGCGCTTAACCGGATGGGTTGCGAAGGCCTGGAAGAAGAAATTATCGGCGCGTCATTGTTTTTGTCTTGTCTGCCGCTATGTTTTGACCATTACTACGAGAAACTGATCAAGCGCACTAAACGAATTATATCGCATAATCTCGCTGATATGCTGCCAGTATATGGAAGTATGTCCGGGACGCGAACGCCGGCGGGGGTATATCTTAATCGCCGAGGTGAGCCGGTATTTATGGATTTGCAGGATAGCAATACTAATAGTCATTGTTTATTGATTGGCTCTAGCGGCGCTGGGAAAAGTTTTATGATCAATGATATCTGCCTCCAGGCCGCGCGGATGGACGCGCATTTCTTTGTCCTGGATAAAGGGGATTCCTATAAAAAATTGTGCCGGATTTTAGGGGGGCAGTATATTACTTTTGAGCTGAATAATCCAGTAACGATAAACCCATTTTTGCATAAACCTGATTCTGAACATCTTGCTTTTCTGGTTACTGTTCTAGCTACTATGTGTAGTGGAACGGATGAACGGGATAGGTTGACCCGGGAGCAGGAGGGGGTATTGCAAAAGGCTGTTTTGGCCGCGTATGAAGTTAATAAAGATACCCAGAGAGAAATTACTCTCTCGGATGTGGTTGAGCAGTTAAAAGCGGATAGTTGTAATACCGCTTTAGGGCTTGGCGAAAATATAGGTATTAAATTATCTTTAAAACTCGCTCCTTTTACGAAAGGAGGACAATACGCTAAGTTTTTTGACGGGAAGAATACCTTTAATTTTAACGCGAAGTTCACCGTGTTTGAGTTAGGAAATCTCAGCGCGCATAGGGATTTGCAACTGGTGGTTTTGTTGAATATTATGTATTTTATAACTGATTTTGTTTCCCAGGCGGCAATGAGACCAAAACGAAAATACTTATTGATAGATGAAGCCTGGAGTTTGCTTAAGGTAAAGGATACCGCGGAGTTTATTGAGAATTCTTTTAAGACATACAGGAAGTACGGCTGCTCCGTGGTGGCGATTACCCAGGAAATCGCTGATTTGGTTGGCACAAAAAGCGGCCAAGCTATCCAGGCAAACTCAAGCAATAAAATATACCTGAAACAGGATCCCCAGGCGATTGAGGCCTTAAAGGGATTTGCCGGATTGACCGATAAAGAGGCGGAAACATTAAGATCAGTCGTTACGATAAAAGGAAAGTATTCAGAAGCCTTGGTGCTTACGGATTCTTCTAGAGGAGTCATTCGTTTAGTACCGAATCCATTTTTGTACTGGATAGCGACATCTGACGCGAAAGATAACGGTCTTTTAGAGACTAAACTTAAGGAGTATAACGGGGGGTTTGTCGAGGCGATTGAGGCATGCATAAAGGAGAGTCCTTATGGATTACATTAAGAAAATAGCAGTTGTCCTCCTGTCCGCGGTTTTATGCGGATGTGCGACGGTTTCAGAGCAGTATAAGGCGGGATACAGAAAAGGCGCGCAGGAGAATATCCAGACATTCGCGGCAAATTACTACGGAAATGATTTTCCTTATTTTAATTGGTCGGCGCCGCAAATACAAATAGTGTCTGTACCAGCGCATATAGAAAATGGCGTTTTCATTCCTGAAAACAGTATCCCCGTCATGATTGAGCCAGGTGAATGGCGAAGTCAATATGGATATCCGATAAGTACGCAAAATCAAGGAGGAAAAGATGTTAAAGACAATACAGTTATTGAAGGCTACCGGGTTGAGTATTCCAATTTTGATATTACTGCTTTGCCCAGGAATTACTCTAGCGCTAACGGCAAATAATAAGGCGGAAATTATACAAGAAGAATGGAAAGCCGCAGTCCAGCCGCTGGCGGGGGGGGCTGGACATACGATAGAGTCGTTACAGCAAGATAAGACAGTAAAAACGCAAGAACATTTGCCGGGGGTATTTTATAAGAATATTACGATAAGAAGCAATGGGATATCGCTTAGGGTGGTTTTGCAGAAAATTACCAAGTCAGCCGGGTATAACATAATTTATAGCCCTGGAGTAGAAGCAGACAAAATGGTTCTTGCTGATATCGTAGATGTTCCAATATGGCGGGCGTTAAATACAATTTTATTCCCCCTGACATATGGATATAAGATTACGGATAAAGACTTGGTTATTTTAGCCGAAGAAACACGATCTTATAAGGTGACCTTGCCGCCCAATACTCAGAGTTTTAGCGATACGATAAGCAATGAATCTTATACCCAAGATGTGGAAACCGCGAATAGTTCAGAAAACGCGCGCAGCAGCGTAAAAGTCGGGGCCCGGATTTTCGTTGAGTCTAAGGAAGAGGAATTGTCTTTGTGGAAGGATATAGAAAAGAATATAACTAAAATGATTTCTAAGAACGGCAGTTATACCCTCAATAAACAGGCGGGGGTGGTTATGGTTACTGATAATCCGGTTATCCTGGATAAAATAGGTAAATTTTTTGATTTGGTTAATACGGAGGCGGGGAAGGAGATTTTGTGTGAAGTTAAAGTGGTTGAGGTTACGCTAACTAAAAAGTCCGCGTATGGAATAGATTGGAACGCTCTTTATAAACATATAGCGAGTATTAGGAGTTTAGGAATAGCCTCTAATTTCGCGGCGACGGGTATTGCCTCAGGGAATATGTTTACTCTAAGCGCATCCGCGCCTAATCCGGATAGCGGGACTACTAATCCGGGGTTAAACGCGGCGATACGGGCGTTAGAGACTCAAGGGAAGGTTAAGGTTGTTTCCCAGCCTAAGTTAATGCTCTTAAACAATCAATCCGCGGTAATTCAAGTAGGCACGGTTACGGGATATGTTTCGGAAACAACAACATCTGTATCGCAAGGGATATCCACTACCAGCGCTAAGACTGATCAGGTGCAGGAGGGAGTATCTCTGCGTTTGATTGCAAGCATATTAGACAAAGAAATCGCTATTCAGTTAACCCCCGTTATTACAACCGTTGACGAAATCCGATCTATTACTGTAGGAAGTACCACTATTGAGGCCCCGAAAACATCAACTAAGTCTATGCACAGTTTAGTCAGGATAAAAGATGGGGAAACAATAGCGATTGGCGGGTTGATTACTTCTAAAGATGATAAAAGCGAAAAAGGGATTCCTGTTTTGAGAAAAATCCCGGTCCTGGGGCGGATATTTGATTATAAGAGTGATACCCAGACCAATACCGAGCTGGTGATCTTTATAACACCTAAGATATTAAATTGATAGAAAAATATGAATTATCTTATTTTTGATAATGAAATACATTATTCAACGGGGGATAAAACAGGGCATATCCCTCTAGCGGAAATTAACTCTATTTTAAGCGGGGCTACCAAAGAGGCGATGGTCGCGGTTATAGACTCCCAGCAGCAGTTAGTTCCCGCTCCGGAGAAGGATATTTCTAAACGGGATGATATCCTGGCGGCATCATTCCCGGAACAATATATAACCCAGGCTGAACACGCCGGGAATAATCTTTACCAGGTTGTGGCTATAGAAAAGACAAAAATAAGCGAGATATACCAGTATCTTGGATTTGATAATGTGAAACTGGTCATTCCTTATGCCGTTGCGGTCCGTGCTTTTCTTGGGAAGAATAATCTTTTATCAGAAGATAAGACGGTGGTTTTTTTAGATCATCTAGGTACGCATATTCTTTTGACCTTCTTTGGTCAGGTTGCTTTTACTACACCAAGACGTTTACAAGTGGGGAAACGGGTAGTCTCGGAGCTAAGAAGAAGCCAGGAGAATTACAGGAATTTAGAGAAAAGGGAAGGAGATTTTGGGTTCTTTGTGGTAAGCAATAGCCACGATTTGGTTGATGAGATTGTGGCCGCGGGGGTGGAGACTAGAAATGATGTTGCCTATATAGATGAGCAATACGCGGCGCTTAAAGGTTTAAAAGAAAGTAAGTTTAGTATGCACTTTCTTTTGCCGGAGCAGCTACTTAAAATCAGGAAGTTTAAAGCGGCGAAAAGGCGTTTTTTTTCCTTGGGTGTTTGCGGGGGATTACTGGCGTTGTTCTTGGGATTCTTTTCTGTTTTGCATGGAATGAATAGAGCTACCCTGGCAAAATTGACGCAGAAATATATAGAAAGAGAAAATATCTCTGAAAAATTAAAGACCTCATACGCGGGGAAGTATAAAGATATTATAGCGAAAAAGTCAAGAATTGTCTTCCCAAAAATGTTGAATTCTTTCTTAAATTCGGTGCCGAAAGAATGCGGGGTTGAAACAGTGACAATTAACAAGCTCAATAATGGTTTGTATCGTTTTGAAGGCGTGACTTATCTGGAGAGTAAAGACAGGTTGTTTTCTCCGCTGGATTTATCCGGGCTCTTTAAAGACGCTAAAAGAGAGAATGTCTTAGTAAGAGAAAGTCCGGGAGAAAGAATACTCTTAGATATTTATGTGGAAACAGAACAGCCAGGGCAATAATGTGGATATTGACACAATCGGACAATCCGGCCCGAGTTGTTTGAATAACTTTAACAGAGTTAACCACAGTATCCACAATACGATTACTGTATTTTAATTTAGAAAGGAGGTGAGTTTAATGGCGTTTTTTTTGGGTAAAGTAACACGGAAAATGAATAAGAATAACAAGGAGTATTTTGAGGGATGGTTAGATGTGAAAATCCCCGTGAAATGCTATTGGGGAAAGACAAAACAGGATGATATCCATGTCAAACTGGATATTGATAAAATTAATTACCTGGATAAGAAGGCCGCCGCGCCTAAAGATGCCGCGGTAGTGATGGAAGAAAAGAAGTAGCAATACAAAAGGCGGAGGATAAAAACTTCCGCCTGGAATCATACTATAAAGAGGCATAGATGAAATTAATTATTTTAGGCGTTGTGCTATTACTGGGGTTTATCTCGGTGCAGACAGCTAAACTTTTTGGGGAAGGCGTGCGGATGACTTCCGAACTGCGGAATGTTAAAAGTGATATAGTAAAATATAACGCTGAATTGGCAGCAATAGATAGTTATAAGAACGCACCGGCAAAACCATTAACAATTTTTTATGTTGAGATATTAAATAAAGTAAAGTCCCTGGCGGGGTATTATGAGGCTATTGGGAATGTTCAAATAGTTGGGGCGAAGGATTTGGTAAATATAGAACAGTTTTTTAAGGATTCAGTATTCCACGGAGTGAAATATGTGGATGTTTTGTGTAGAGTAGATTTTAAAGGGAGGGCGGATGGAATGGTATTTGATTATTTTTATGAGATTCAAGAGAGCAATCCCGTTGAGATTATTGGCGTGAAGATAGAGAAAACAGTGGTGAATATACAAATGCGCCTGTATGGCGTATAGGGGGTGATAGATGAAGAGAATATTGTTAGTTATTGGTATCGTAGTAATTTTTTACCGGATTGGGTATTGCGATGATAATTTGTCCGTATTGGGGTCGTATGGCAATAAAAATAAAGAAAAAGAAAAGATAGAAACAAAAACGGAAAGCGTTCCGGAGCGGGTGATTACTGAAACGGCAAATAAAGAAAAACAGGATAGAAACCAGGAAGTTGAAATGGAGCTGGTGGAAGATATAGATGATACTGATAAGCGGGTGGAAGATATGAAGGCGTATCACGATATTTTAGATAGCAAACAGAAGGAGATAGATATTATTAAGTTGGATTTGGAGAAACAAAGATTATTACTAGAAAAGAAAGAAGCTCAAAAAAAAATACAGGATATTGTTTCAGGGGCTTCGGCAGGGGAAAGAATAGAAGACGCGGCTGTGTTTATGACGAGAAAAACAGAAACGACAGCCTTCTTTCCGGAGGAAGATATAAAGATTTTATTATTAGTGGTGACGGATAATTTGAAGGAGGCGATGGTCGCGGTTAACGGGCGGCAAAACACTGTATACGAAGGCGTAAAGATAGATAATAATTTGACTGTGGAAAGTATAAAGAATACGGGGATTGTGTTTAAAAGGGAAAACGGCGAAACCTTTGTCAGGAATTTTAACCAATAATATGAAAATCGCGGAGATAGGTGAAATACTGCTAAAGAAAGGTAAAGTTACCCGGGAACAGTTGGATTTTTGTCTTATGATCCAGAAACAAACCAAGGGAAAAGAGAAAATCGGCAGGATAATGAAGTATTATAATTTTGTCAGCGATGACGATATCGGCATGGCCCTGGCAGAACAGGTTGGCTGGAGGTTTTTCACGGTAGAGTATGTTCCACATCTTCCGGCGGTCGAGGTATTGGGGTTAGATTTTATAAAGAATAGGACTTGCTTACCGGTAGAAACGGAAAAAGGAGTGGCTTTTGTGTTTGTGCATCCGTTTGATACCGAGACTACCGATATATTAAACGAGAAGGGATATGGAGATAAGGAGTTTTATATCGGGAGCGAGGGGACTATATTTTTTTACATAGATTCTTTGATAAATCAAAGAAATAGAAAAGATATAGACCAGAAGATTAAGGCCATAAAGACAGACGGGATTGTTGGGAATGAACTGTTGGAATTGCTGGATCAGTTATTGGATGACGCGATAGCCTTGCGTGCGACAGATATTCATATTGAGCCAGGTGAAAAAATCTGCGCGGTGCGGTTTAGAATAGATGGTATTTTATATCATAAAGTATGTCTGCCAAAGGAAATACACGATAATCTGGTGAATGTGGTATTTAATAAGGCGGGAATCAATATAAGCGATTTCTTGAGGTTTCACGACGGGCGATTCCAACATCAATACCTGAATCATCAGGTTGATATACGCATCTCTTGTATACCCAGCAGCTGTGGAGCCGCGGTTGTAATGCGGCTTTTGGATATTGGAAAGGTGGTTATGGATTTAAATAAGTTGGGATTTAATCAAAAGCATATGCAAGCTATATGGAAGGCGACAGAACAACCTTACGGGATTACAATTATAACTGGTCCTACAGGATCAGGGAAAACTACAACCTTATACGCGTTATTAAATTATATCAAATCTTTATCTACCAAAATCGTTACTATTGAGGATCCGATTGAAATAAAAATGCCGTTAGTTAATCAAGTGCAGATCAATGAAAAACAGGGGATAACATTCGCGTCGGCGGTAAGGTCTTTTTTAAGACACGACCCGGATGTGATCTTAATCGGGGAAATCAGGGATACGGAAACCGCTATTGAGGCCTGTAGAGCCGCTATTACCGGGCATAAGGTTTTTTCTACTTTGCATACTAATACCGCCGCGGATTGCGTGTATAGGCTGATGGATTTAGGCGTTGATATTGCCCATATCGCAAACAGCGTTAATTGTGTCGTATCCCAGAGATTAATCAGGAAATTGTGCGGGTTTTGCCGGAGAAAAGCCGTTCTCAGTTATAATGAGCTGCCGGAGGTAAAACGCAAATATTTTGAGGCCGCGGGGGAAAAGGTAACTGTGTATACGCCGAATGGATGTGAACGATGTCAAGATGGATATCGCGGCAGAGCAATTATCGCGGAGACGCTTTATTTTAACGATATCGTCCGTTCCAGGATAGCCAGAAAAGATTTGAATGTGTTACGGGAGATTGCTCAGGATAAAGACTATATAACCTTACAGCGGGATGCAGCGCGGCTGATAAAATGTGGGGATATATCGCTGGAGGAAGCTTTAAGGGTGGTGGGATGATCTATAAATACGAGGCGTTATCAATTACCGGGAATGAAATATCCGGGTGGGAAGAAGGTTCTAAAGAGGTCATTAAGAAAAAGTTGTTGAGCAAACGCTATCAAATTCTTTACCTGGAGACGGATTATGGTAAAACCTTACAAAGTTTGATTGAACGGAAAAAAATTAAAACCAGTTCTTTGGCGGTTTTCTTTGAAGATACACAGAATATGCTAAAAACAGGTATCGGCATCAATGAGGTTATATCCGCCTTGACAGAAGCTAATACTGATTTTGTGATGCAAAAGGCCTTGTTACAGATAAGCGATTCCATAAGTAGAGGGTTATCCTTGCGCGCGGCTTTTGAGAAAACAAAGGTGTTCCCCTGGCTGGTTTTGAATATGCTGGAAGTGGGAGAGAAATCAGGCGGTCTGGAACAGATTTGCGGGGACCTGGCGGCGTTTTACCATAAAGAGGACGAATTCAAGAATATGCTTAAGGACGCTATGGTTTATCCAATCATAGTATTAATACTGATAACTGGGTTGTTGTTTTATATTTCCTTAAAAATAGTACCCCAGCTGGCCAGTTTGATTGTAACTAACGGAAAAATGCCTCTGGCCACTCAAATAGTACTTTCGCTTTCCGCGTTCTTGAGGTCTTTCTGGTATATCGTCTTGGCGATGCCTTTTGCTGTTGTTTTTGCTTATACCCGGATGCAGCGCAGTAAAATTGATAAAGTGGCCGGATTTTATTACAAAATCCCGGTCCTGGGGCGGATAACCAAGGATATTGCTTTAACCGCGGTCTTTCTGAATCTGTCTATCCTGCAAAAAAATGGGATAGGGATCGTGGATTCTTTAGACCTGGTTCAAAAAACCTTACCATACGAATTTTTTTCTAAGAAGATACTGAAGATTAAAGAACAGATATTGGCTGGATTTAGTTTATGGGCCGCGCTTAAAGAAGATTCGTTCTTTGTGCCCTTTATATACAAAACGATCCGAAAAGGCGAAGAGATTGGTCGTTTGGGCGAATATTTATTCACCTTATCCAAGTATTTTTCAGACAAGGTGGCCCGGCAGGTAAAAATGGCGCTTACTTTTATACAACCGGCGCTACTATTAGTCTGCGCCGGGTTTGTAATATTGATTATATTCGCGTTTCTTGTGCCGTTGTATAGCAATCTTAATAATATTGCCGGCGGCACAGCTACATTTTAGAAAGGAGGTGAGAATATGAGAAAAGGAATAGGAGGGTTTACCCTAATAGAGATCGTAATAACGATTGCCATAATCGCTATATTACTCTCTGCTATCGGAGTAGGATCAGGCGTAATGGGTAATGCCAAGGTGAATTCCGCGGCACAATCCGTAAAGCAGTTGCATACCGCGGCGCAAAGCTATATCGCGGCGGGGAATATGACGTTTACCGGAATTAGCGCGGCCGGTCTCGTAACGTCAAAATTCCTTCCTGACGGATTCTCCGCAACAGCGTCTAATCCTTGGGGCGGAGATTATACAGTAGCAGTTAATGCTTCGGATTCAAGTAAAGTTGATATCGCTTTAACCAGCGTGCCCGCGGACGCGGGAACGCGGTTAAGCGCGCTCTTTAAAAATAGCGCATCAGCTACTACTTATGTAGGCACTACATGGACAGCAACATTCTAAAAAAAGGAGGGGTTGGTTTACTTGAGGTTGTAATTGTTTTGACGATCATAGTCATATTAATTACAACAGTGGCTGTTTCTTCCAAAAAACAGCGGCAGGTGAATCAGGCCCAGCGCACGCTAAATGAATTAAACACGATAGTAACTGCGTGCACGCAATACTACAATGATACTGGGGCGTGGCCGGCTTATCTGGCCGCGCTGCGCCCTAAGTATCTAAGCGGACAATCCGATGATAATAATGCGTTTGGATTTCCTTATACAATTATCCCTGGAGGAAATCAGGTAATGGTTAGTACAACTATACCGGCCGGTATAGTGACAGATAAGAGTTATGGAGCAGAGGTTATAATCGTTGCTTCTGGTAGTAACGATATAATCAGTGTAACTAGACCCGTGACTACCGGAAATTGGAGATTAAAGTATGATAAGAAATATCTCTATAATCAATAAAAAAGGATTTACCTTGATAGAGATTGTGGTAGTGCTTAGTATTCTAACCATTATGACCGCTACAATATTACCACGAGAGATTAAACGGATACAGATAAAGGCAGGAGAGAAAACAGCATTAGAAATGGCTGTTATCCAGGAAGCGGCCCGGGCCTATTATGTGGCTAACAATAGCTGGCCAGCCAGCCTAGCGGTACTTAAGACTGAAGGGTATCTTAATTCTTCCTGGACAACGAATAATCCCTGGGGGAATACTTATAGCATTAGTTCTTCAGGATCTACTTTTACGGTCAATACTAATGTGGAGACAGAATGGGTTAATCTAGTATCCCGGGATTTGCCTTCGGCGACTATTTCAGGAAACATGGTAAGCAGCACTATACCTATCCCCGGGAGCGCTACTAATCCTTCTATTCCGGCTGGAGTGATTTTGATGTGGTCTGGAACTATAGTTTCTATTCCAAGTGGCTGGGTATTATGCGACGGGAATAATGGAACGCCTGATTTACGCGATAAGTTTATTGTAGGAGCGAGACAGGATAGCGGCGGTCAGGCAATGACGAATATTAGCGGGTCATTAACTAAATCCGGAGGGAGTGCTTTAATTTCTATTGCTAATCTGCCGAGTCATAGCCATGGTTTATTTAGTGCTTCAACGAATAGTGCGGGTGCGCATTCCCATATTATAGAGGTATGGGAAGGGGGGCTAGCGTCTCCACCCACTACTTTGATTTCGGCTATTTCTTATGCAAATTATAACACACGTACTACATCAGCCGCGGGTGCGCATTCCCATACTCTATCAGGCAATACCGACAGCACCGGCTCTAGTGCAGTTTATACCCAGCCTTATTATACCCTGGCTTTTATAATGAAAACATGAAGACTTTATTTTTATTATTCTTTATGTGTTTTTTCGCTTATAGCTCTTTTGCCGAAGGAATTATTGACTTAGGAGAAGATGGTTTTGTTTGTCCGTTAAATGTGGCGCAGATTAAACAAAATTATTCTGAGAAAATAAAAAGTGCGAGTGCGCTTGGATCTATTAAACATGATCCAATAGATATCGCGTATCAAAGCAATCTTAAGAAACATATTGGTCCGCTAAGATTTTCTAGAATTTCTAAAACAACGTTTCCTGCAATTCCAACTGGTACGAAAATCTTAGTAATATCGGTAAATGATGCTCAAAGTATGGCCATAGCGCCTCAAATTTCAGCGAATTACGCATTGGCCATAGATTATGCCTCTTTACAAGATATTGCTGAATTTCAAGCGAAAGCAGGGGTAAAATATCCCATCCAGCCGGCCACAGAAGATTATATTAATGCTTTTAAGATCAATTCGTATCCGGCTTTAGTTACTTTTAAGGAGAATGAAATTGAAGTCCAGGAAGGTTTTTAGCCTTTTACCACTATTCTTTTCATTTTTTCTTGTTGAGAAGGTTTTTGCCGTCGGGTTTGGGGATTTATTAGGGTTAATAGATTGGAGTTGTATTAATCCCCAGGTAATCGGGGTTTGCTGGAAAGGACCCGTCCCAGGGCTGATTATTAGTTTCTGGGAGCCGGTGCTGTTGGTTGAGACTGTTAAGAACCCCGGGAGCACTGTTATAGAAAGTATTGAGCCAATGATAGCTTCCGCGGCCAAAACGGCCGCTAAGAATGCCTTGGGTAGTTTAGCTTCAGGGATCTCTGTAACCAGCGGATCCGGAAGTAGTTCTTTTGATCAGACCAATCTCCAGTTTAGCGAAACGCATATTTATGATTTTCCATTTAAGGATGTAATTACTGCGCTTTTTGGAGGTGGTGATTGTCCGTCTACTCCTTCAATGGGTTTTGTAAAATACTTAAGCGAAGTAGATAGTTTTGAATGGAGGGTGGGAATTTTAGAGGCAATGCATCCTAAGAGCATGGTGTCCGCCGTCAGTGGGGCAATATGCTCAATTTTGAGTAATTTTAACAGTGATTTGTGCATTGGGAGTTGGGGCGCTATGTATCCCCGCCGCGGTTTTTTTGTGCATTCGTCTCCGGTAGTTTCTAGCGCGGCGTTGGTTTGGCGGGCGGTCAATATTGCGAGTTTATCCGGGATGGCCGGGCATATTGTAACTTCGCCTTTACCATTTAACCAGTCGTTTTCAGAGGATAAACTACAGTTAATATACCCTGCAACAAGCAGTTGTATTAAGCCTGGCCAGAATCCGGTTTCTTGGGATTATGGCAAGACATCCGCGAATGGGAAATATCTATGGGTTTACTGGATCAAGAGAACATGTTGCGTATACTAATTATCGGTTTGGGACTATTATTTATGATTTCCCCATGGGTCCGGGCGGAGAAGATTAAGTTTTTTGAGGATAAGATAGATTTTTTCTCAAAAAAAGAAGAAGCTAAGAAAGATAATCCGGAAACGCAAGGGTGCGCGGAGTGCGGTAAAAAAAACACTCAAAATGTTAAAAACATATCGTCTGAAACGCAGACTAAAATAGGGGAAATTCAACAGAAAACCCAAGAACGGATCACAAAGATAGAGCAACGAGGGATAAAAAGGATTATTTTGTTTATTGAAGCTTCTTGTAAATACTCGGGGAACGCGGTAAATACATTGGTCCGTTTTAAAGAAAATAACCAGAATTGGCAAGTAGAAGGCGTTATAGAGGTTGGACCAGAGAATATGAAAGACACTTTATTGAAGAAAGCGGAATTCTTCCAGGATGGAATAGATTTTAGCGTAGATATCGCCGCGAAAAAGGCGGCTGAATTCGGTATAGATAAGACTCCGGCCTATATAATTGTTTTGGATGAAAAGCTGTATAAGATAGCCGGGCAACCGGACCTTATGGAAACAATTTCTAAAATAATAAGATGAGATATATCTTTATTGTTATTGTTCTGGGCTTGGCGATCCCCTGCCAGGCGGAAGAAAATGAAAATTTTTTTGGGTTGTCACGGGTATCTTTTTTTAAGAGAAAGGAGATGAAGAAAACTGAAGAATTAACCAAAAAGGAAACGACTCAGCAAAATATAACGCAGAATAATACAAATAGTACGCAGCTGCCGATACAAGATGATTGGACTGAACAGGTAATAGATAGTTCCGGAAAGATTACTTTACACACACCCCCAGCCGTAGTCAGGGATTTTGTAGAAAACCCTACGGAGGAAAAGGCCGAGGTTTATTTAGAGTGGAATACTAAGAGAGTAGAAAAATTGTTTAAGGCGCAAGAGGCCCTGGCCCGGGCTATAAAAAAACGAGAAACAGCTTCTAAGAATGCTCCGGTTAATCCGGTCGCGGGTCTGCAAAAAATTCCCGGCATCGAAGAAAAACATGTGGTATACTTTTTATTGAAAGGGTGTTCTGCCTGTAAACAGCAATCAGAAGTGGTTAAACAGATACATGCGGAGTATCCGGAGGTAATAATTGAGGCGTTTGGGAAAGGTTATACCCAAGAAGAATTGAGATTTTTAGGGTTTCCCGCTAAACCGGATATGGGAATAAGCAAGCTTTTTGGTATATCCACCTTTCCGACTATGCTTGTTTTTAACGAGAAAGGCGATAAGTATTTTGTCTATGGTCTTAAGGAAAAAGAGGAAATTCTAAAACTATTACGATGATAATATACTTTCTGGTTATAGTTTTATCATTCTTTACCGGTTCGGCATCAGCTGAGCTGGATTCTAGCATGGATATGGGTGGATATAGCATAGAAAACGCGATAGCGGAAGATCAATCCGGCTTCTATTATCGCGGGGGAGTGGATTATCAACCGACCGTTACCACGCCTGATCCTTCAATCGGGTTTTCGGTTATTTCCGGGTCTATGGGTTGTAGCGGGTTCAATTTCGGCAGTAGTTTTAATAGCGTGTTTAACGAACAGGCATTAACCGATTATATGAAAAATGTGAGCTCTGCGGCCATTGCCAGCGCGCCGAATTTATTGCTGCAGATGTTATCTCCTAGCTTGTATGATTTCATAAAAAATCTTAGCATGCTTACACAACAACGGCTCAATATGCGATATCAACAATGTGAAGATATTGAGGCGGCGGCTGGCGGATATATGGATAAATTAAGGAAAAAAAGCGAGAATGAATGTATTAATACTAAGCAAAAAGAAGGAGTGGATATTGATACTGCAATGAAATTCTGCAAGGAGCAACGGGATCCGTTTAGTTTTTTAAAGGATGCTGATGGCAAAACAATAGCCAGTGGGGGAAAAATCAATGTTGTGGAAGATATATTGAAAAAGGCGAATATACCTAAGAAAAAACGGGACGATACATTAAAAAAGACGGGGGATGTTGAAATCAGTAAAGATAATGTAAAAGAAAAGCCGCCGGAAGAGGATATTTCTCAAAATAATGATAAAAATAGACAAGATGTTTATGATGTGTTGTTATTATTGGTAACGAATTGTAGACAGGATGGAACTGTATCAAAAGAAGAGCTAGAGAAATTATCCGAGATGGGAATTATGATCAGGGAACAACAGATAAAAGAAATTGCTTTGTTACCCAGGTCAAAGCGTCGCATAGCACTGGCAAAATCAGCCGCTGGCGCGGCCTTTATAAAGACGGTAAAAGACTATAAAGATATTCTGCAGACATTACAGACCGCTATGCAACAGTCTGATCTTGATGACGCACAAAAAGAAGCCTTAAAAAAACGCTATGATTTTGTTAAGGAACGATTATCTACTTTTATAGAAGAAAAAAATTTACTGAAACAATATAATGAAGATATTATGAGTATATTTACCGAAGCGGAAACTGAGAAATTGGAGACTATCGCAGATAATGATGGGACGGGCACTTATTTTGATGAAGAAGTGAAAAAAAGGAATAGGATAGAAGATTACATGCCCGCAGGAGAAGGGACCGAAAAAGAACAAACTAAAGATTAATGCAAGATGAATATTCCTAAAATACTCGTGGTTGATGATTTGGCAGATATTCGGGAGTTTTACGCAAGATTCCTGCAGAGAAAAAAATTTACTGTTTTTACGGCACCAAGTGGCGAGGAAGGATGGGAAATTTTTCAGAAAGAACGGCCGCATATTGTGATCTCAGATCTACGAATGGACGGGATGGGCGGGGTGGAAATGCTTAAGAAGATCCGTGAAATGGATAAAGAATGTTTTTGTATTGCTTTGACTGGAACTTCCGAGGAATATATTAAATTAGAAGAATTGGAAGCTATAGGAATAGTATGCATGTTTAAGCCGAAGACTCAAGAAGAAATATTTGAGAAAATCCGGCCGGTGGTAACCAAAATAACTCAAATATAAAGAATTGAAAGATTAAATACCCCCGCCACCCGCCTTAAAAAAGAGACTTATTGCTTTATCCTTTTAAAGAGGATAAAGCAAGGTTGCTTATAGCCATTCCTGCGGAATCGCTATGTCTTAATGCTATAAGCATTAAAACCGCAACCAATAAGACTCTTTTTTAAAGCTTGCCCATCTGCCCCCAGGGGGGCTCCCACAACCTCCACCCCACAAAGACTTCTCAACACCAGATATGACATTTTTACTCGTTGACTACTCTTTTAAATCTTCTTTGCCACTATTATTGTTGTTTTGATTCACTTCGTTAGCCACCTACACATCTCTATTCTTTTATCTTGCCCATTTATTTCCGGGAGCGACTTCTTGATATAAAAACCCTCCTTTCCCTTTATTTTTCCTAAAGCGTTTTCCCCCTGGCAAGCGATTTCTTCCTCCTTGTTTTGAATTATCTCCAGAGTTTACCCCAGAACTTGATTTTTATCAATTAAATCTAAGAAAGAATTCGTCTCTATCTTTAGCCTTATGGTTTGCCTTAAG
>Ga0209417_1002223_pt1 | contig 31123 bp, 20 predicted proteins | sample RifGroF2_FD_184002 | JGI IMG/M metagenome (GOLD analysis project Ga0209417, IMG submission 184002) | Groundwater microbial communities from Rifle, Colorado, USA - Groundwater F2 (SPAdes) (version 2) | ecosystem: Environmental > Aquatic > Deep subsurface > Groundwater | place: Rifle, Colorado... | reverse complement strand
AAGCGATTGGAAGAACAGGTAAAGATTGAAGAAGTTGCGATGGTCGGATAGACCGATAAAAAATTCAACCCTTAAGGGTTGATAGTATGAATATTATGACCAGATTAAGAGCTTATAAAAAAATGTGCGAAAGATTCTTGACAGTACCGAAATGAGCTTCTTTTGTGCCATTCTTGCTGACGACATACAGCTACATGTTTTTGTACCGAATAGCTTATAAGAATCCAATACCTTCTGGTTTGAAACATGGTTGTTGGAAGATATCTTGCCAAAAGAATGAGATTTAAAATGAGTTGTTTTCGGAATTTTTGCGATAGTTCAATGGCGAAACGCCTGTGTACTTCTTGAAACAATTGGAGAAGTAAAATTCATCTTTATATCCCAATCTGGAAGCAATTTCTTTCACTGACATATTCGTGTTTTTTAATAGCACCTGAGCAAGGTGTATTCTTTTTTTTAAATAATACAAATAAGGAGTTGTACCTACTTCTTTTTTGAAAATTCTAGTTAAGTGCTCTGGGGACAGACCTACATTACCAGAAATATCTTGCATTGATATATCTTTTTCAAGATATTCTTTAATATAAGTTATTGTTTTTTTTACATTAGTAGAATAAGTGTTTAAATAAGAGGATTGGTTTTGGAGTTTGATAAGGATCTTATGGAAAATGATCACGGCTTTTTCGTGCACATCATTAGCATGGTTTTTGGCTAATCCAAGCATTTTGCGAAAATAAGGCTCAAGGTAAATATCTTTAAAAAAATAACTGTCATCAAGCGAATATGCGCGAAGTAATTCCTCTACCAGCCAGCCATCCACATCAAAATAAATTTTGTGCCAAGGATCTTCAGGATTTGTAACTCCAAGATGAGCCATGTTTTTATGCAGAATAAACATGCTGTGTGGACGAGGATAAAAGTCCTGTCCAGCGATCGTCAATTTGCCGCTTCCCCCGACCACGTAGCTAAATGTATAGTACAAATGCCGTTTGCGATCGAATATCTCATTTTTCTTGTTTGCGAATTCCGAAGCTAGCAATAATTGAAAGGGGGAACGGCCATTATAAGTAGAAACGGGATAGTAGAGCTGAAATATATCAGATGTAATATCAAAATGACTCATGTTAATGTTTTTATTATACATTTAATTTACTTCTTGTATTTGTTACACTTACAGCAAAATAATTTGGATTATTTATAAAGTCAAGTCTTTTTAATTGTTTTTTTATTACATGTTAAGATAGCGAAGTTTGATTATGAACAGTGAATGGAGTTTACAACAAACATATTTTTCAGCTCAGGAATTCAGAGCAAGCGAGGGTTTATTTACCCAGGGTAATGGCTATTTACATATAAGAGGCTCCTTGGAAGAGCATTTGAGCGACTGCCCGCAAAATGTAGAATATCGTAGAAAACCCACAAATGTTACCGCTGAAAAATTTCCTAACATTACTTCGCGGTGGGGAACTTTTATCGCTGGCTTCATGGGAAAACATCCGATTCTGAATTCTCAAATTGTAAATCTTCCGTATGTTTTGGGATTAAAAATATTTCATGATGGCGAAGCATTGGATATGGTGCATTGCGAAATTGCATCTTATAGCCGACAATTGAACCTGCGTAATGGGGTTTTAAGCAGGAGTTTTGTCTGGAGAACAGTTTCCGGGCCAATAATTACAGTAAGATTTGAACGTTTTATAAGTTCCACACATAAAGGAATAGTTGTACAGAGATTGAAATTGTCCTCTGATGAAGATACTAATATACAAGTTCAGGGTGGTATTGATGCAGACGTGAGAACGAATGGATACGATTGTTTTTCAGAAGTCTTTATGGAATCTGCCGGTTCTAACAAAGTTTATTGCAAAGTAAAAGTAGATGGTTATTCGATGGGAATACTAAGCGAATTAATATCAGATTCCGGTGATTGGGAGTATTATCAATTTAGTAAAAAAAACGGTCTGGCAAGTATTTTCGAATTAAAAAAAGCCATTGAAATTGTAATTGAAAAAAGAACTGAATTAAAAAAAATCGGTCTTGAGAAGGAAGATTTTCTTGCTGATTTTGAATTAGAAGATTTGTATAGCTTAACTTACGAAAATCTTTTGGAAGAGCACACAAAACAATGGGATTTGAAATGGAGGGATTCTGACATTTGCATTGAAAATGACCCTGTTTCTCAGCTTGCTATAAGGACATCTATTTATCACCTCCTGCGAACAGAAGTTTTAGAGAAGGGCGTTTCCATTGACGCTAAAGGATATGCTGGTGAGGCATATTATGGCAGATACTTCTGGGATACTGAAATTTATATTTTGCCTTTTTATATTTACACACATCCTATGTCAGCCCAAAAACTTCTTGATTTCAGGATCAACACGCTGGATGGAGCTAAAGAAAATGCAAGAAAATACGGATACTCAGGCGCCCGTTATCCTTGGCAGACTGATATACACGGCAGAGAATGCTGTGCGAACTGGCAATATGCTGATCATGAAATACATGTAACCGCAGATATTGTTTACGCCATATTGCATTACAGCAAAGCTGTTAAGAGTTCTTACCTTAATGAAGCATCGGAACTTATCATTGAAACAGGCAAATACTGGCTGAGCAGAATAAGCTGGTCGGAAAACAATAGTACTGCAAATCTTCTCGGAGTTATGGGTCCCGATGAATACACATTGGTATCAAACAACAATGCTTATACAAATCGAATGGTCAAGTTGAATTTGGAGTTGTCTGCTCACATTAGCAAATTGACTGGCAAAAATAATCGGGAAATAAAAATGTTTGAAGAAGTTGCCCAAAAGTTACCAATTCCGAGAAAAGGAGACCTTATATTGCAATGTGATGAATTTGAAACATTTGCAGAACCGGAATTTGATAAATACTGGCAGGACAGATCGAAACCCTTCGCTTCTCAGGTTTCACAGGAAAGGCTTTATAGGACAAAATGTCTTAAGCAGGCAGATGTTTTGATGATGATGTATTTGTTTCCAAATGATTTTACAAATCAAGAAGTGAAAAAAGCATGGGATTACTATTATCCTTACACTACTCATGATTCATCTTTGTCGTTAAGCATTCATGGTTTTATCGCATTAAGATTACGTATGCATGAAAAGGCATGGGAAATTTGGCGTAAAGTTTCAATGCTGGATTTAGATATCAAAAACGGGTCGGCGGCAGAGGGGATTCACATTGCGTCATGTGGAGCGACATGGCAGTTGGCTGTCTTTGGTTTTGCCGGCATGAAGACTTCTTTGGAAACGGACATTCTTACTTTTGATCCCATTTTGCCGAAGCAATGGAAAAGTATGTCTTTCAGAATAAATTGGAAAGGACAAAAAGTTTTTGTACGGCTTTATCATGATGTTTGCAAAATAAAAAATCTTAGTAATGGTAACATCCAGGTGAATGTTTCGGGAGCCAGAGGTAAATTGAATGCTGACCAGGAAGCTGTTTTTCAATATAGACCTGATGTTGAGATCGAGGCTCTTGAGGAGGTTACCAGATGATAAAGGCTGTAATATTCGATCTTGATGGAGTGTTGTTAAGCACTGACCAGCTTCATTATAAAGCATGGAAACATGTAGCGGACCTGCATGAAATCCCGTTTAGTCAGGAAGATAATCATATGTTGAGAGGAGTTTCAAGGCAGGAATGCGCAAAGCTAATTTTGAATAAAACAGGTGATCAATATTGTGAAGATTTTAAAAATGAATTTGCGCGAATTAAAAATGAATATTATCAGACACTGCTGGACCATCTTTCAAATGAAGATGTTGCGCCTGCAATAATAATTCTTATTAGGCAGCTTAAAGGTATGGACATAAAGATTGCGATAGCTTCGGCAAGTTGTAATGCTGTGAAAATTATAAAAAAGACTAGAATTGACGGATACATTGACGTACTTATTGATGGCACACAGGTCGTGAAATCGAAGCCTGATCCTGAGATATTTCTTAAAGCCGCACAGAAATTAAATATTGATGTTGATAAATGTGTTGTAATAGAAGATTCTCCGGTTGGCATAGAGGCGGCGAGAAGAGCCGGAATGAAATTTATCGCCATAGGAGAACGTCGATTGCACCCAAATGTAGAAAAAGTTTTTTCGGAATTGGCAATAGCTTCTGCCGATGAAATTATCCAATTTTAATTTTAATGAGACTGTTAAATTGCATTGATAGTACCCTAAAAACCATTTTCAAGGCAGAATACATGATGACGGAAGTCCAATAAAATGCTTGTTTTTGTCTGTATTTTGCAGATGGAATTTGATCATGCGTAAATATTACAGGTTAATGTTTGTATTTCGTATTCAGTTATTAGTGTTTAGCAGATATACTAAAAATTAAATAGAATGATTAGAGATATGATGAAACTGATTTTAGTTTTTTTAATTCCTATATGTTTGTTTGGTGGTGTTTTTGCCACCGCTCAATCTTCTATGATTGCATATTGGACGATGGATAACTTATCATCTCCAGGCAGCCAGATCAGCGGTGCTCCTGCCACTTCTATTCTCGGCAATCCAATAATTATCGATGGTATTATAGGTTCCGCCATGTATTTCGATGGCCAAAGTGCTCTTTACGTTGAAGACTCAGGAGATTACTTCGATGATATGTATAAAAGTTGCACAGTTTCCTGCTGGATTAAAACAACCGATAGTGGATCTTGGCGCGGATATGTCAATAAGTATTCCGGCAGTGGTGCGGGGGGCTGGGCATTACGAATGAATTCGAATTCTCAGAAGCCGAGTTTTACAACTGTTGGTACGGGCGGGGTTGAGAATGGCTCTCAAGGAGATGTCAATATTGCGGATAATCGGTGGCACCATGTCGTAGGTACGTTTAACGGTTACGAAAAGAAAATTTATGTGGATGGTCAGCTTCGAGCAACGGACGTTGTAGAAAATAACCTGATCACTCCTGCCTCCCATCGGCTTTCGATTGGAATTGGCAGATTGAATTCTGACGGTACTGTTTCTAATGGCCTTGTTGGTGCGATTGACGAGGTTCGGCTTTATACCTCCACCTTATCCGCTGTCGAAATTGGCCAACTTTATGCGGCAGGCAATGAATCTATCTGCCTTGATGAGTATCCTGTGGGTGATTTAAACAAAGACTGCGAGGTCAATTTTAAAGACATTGCCCTTATGGCAGATAACTGGCTGCATGATTATATGCTAACTGGTACATCCAGCGTTACGCCTGGTGAAGGCTCCATGATAGCGTACTGGGCGATGGATAGCCTATCTTCTCCTGGCAGCGAAGTTATCGGCACTCCTTCTACATCAATACTTGGCAATCCGATAGTTGTCCAGGGAATTACAGGTTCAGCGGTACATTTCGATGGTCAATCCGCTTTTTATGTTTCTCAATCTGGTAATTATTTCAATGATATGTACAGTGGCTGCAGTGTTTCCTGCTGGGTCAGGACAACGGCAGGGGGATCCTGGCTTGGTTATATAAATAAATATGGCGGCAGTACTGGCTGGGTGTTACGAATGAATTCGAGCTCCAAGACACCGTGTTTTACAACTCGCGGCACAGGCATTGACAATGAGAATGGTTCTCAGGGAGTTGTCAATGTTGCGGATGGTCAGTGGCACCACATAGTTGGCACGTTTGACGGGAACGAGAAAAAAATCTATGTGGATGGTTTTTTTCGGGCGACGGATGTCTTGGAGAATAATTTGATCGCTCCTACTTCAAGCCCACTTTCTATAGGTGCGGCCAGACTCGTTTTTTCAAATGGCAGCTACACGGTTTCAAATGGTTTTATTGGTGCAATTGATGAGGTTCGTCTTTACAATTATGCTTTATCTCCGCTTGAAGTTGGTCAACTTTTTGCAACAACCGCAAATGAAAATATTTGTATTGTGTATCCTGAAGGTGATTTAAATAAAGACTGCAAAGTTGATTTTGAAGATTTTGCCAAAGTATCGCAAAATATAAACAAGTCGAATCTCATTTATCCAACAGTTCCTGATGTTCCGACAATTATTGATGTTATGAATTTTAATATCAGATATGGAACTGCTGATGACGGTGAGAATAGTTGGGAATATCGAAAAGATTTGGTTATTCATGTCATTGAGGCTGCAAATCCAGATATTATAGGTTTGCAGGAGGCCTTGAGATTTCAGATTGATTACATAAGAAGCAATCTGCCGGGATACAACGAAATCGGTGAAGGCAGAAGCGGCGGCACCAATGGAGAATATAATTCCATTCTTTATCGTTCCGATAAGTTTAGTGTTGATATTATGAACTCTGGAACATTCTGGCTCTCGGACACGCCGGAAGTGCCTGGTTCAAAAAGTTGGGGCAATATTCAGCCAAGGATATGTACCTGGGGCAAATTTATTGAAAGAAATACAAACGTTATATTTTATTTTTATAACACTCACCTTGATCAGAACTCTGATTACGCAAGACGCAGAAGTGTAAAACTTATTGCAGAACGGATTGCAGCTCATGTCAACAATGATTCATTTTTTGTAACGGGCGATTTTAATCCTCTCGAGGACGACCCCCTCTCGGAAAATGATTTTATTATACAGTTTATGAGAGGAGAGGTTTTATATGACGGATACACTAACCCACACCCCGTGGTTGATACTTTCAGAGTGCTTTATCCTGACGAAATAAATGTTGCTTGTTACCATAACTTTACAGGCAGGATATACGGAAATAAAGGCGATTTCATATTTGTACCGGCCTGGCTTTCAGAAGAAGTGCTGGAGGCCGAAATTAACAGGTATAGTTACCAGGGCAGGTATCCGTCCGATCATTATCCTTCAACTGCAAAAGTTAGAATTTCTGCCAACACACAATAAACAAAGAGATTAATTATGAAAAAGAAATTGACCTTATCATTTTTACTTTTAGCCTTACCGCCGATTGCTTCTCTTTGGGCTAAGGGCAGAGCCCTATATGATGATATTTATCCTGCGATAGTATATTCACTAATAATAAACTAATTTTTTTAGGAGGTTGATTTATGAAAAAGACATTGCATGGTATCTTGTTTATGTTTTTATTATGTGGGATATCAAGTCAATCTGATGCAGAAATATTTGCATATGATGGTTTTGATTATCCGACAGGCTGGATTGAGACGGAGGCTGGTTTTGGATGGGTTAGCGGTGAAACATGGGGTATGACCACTTACGCAGAAAGTCCCGGAGATACATATCCTTATATGAAATCAATAGGTAACCGTATGTCTAACAGCGGAGATGACAAAACCTATTATGAACTTGGATTCAGGTCAATTGATACAAGTCCAACAAGCCCGGCAGCCCAGTTAGGCTTAATTGAAAATGACAAAATAGGTGTTGATGGAAAAGAAGTATGGATATCATTTTTGTGTACTGCTGGGAGCGGTTACGGCTGGAAGGCTGTTTCTATATGGTCGGGCTGTGTCGAAAAACGCGGTTTAGCCAGCTCAGGTTCTTCAACTCCTGATTATTGGAGCATTCTTGGCCATGTGACGGAGATTGGTGTCACTGAAAAAATTTACGTTTTGATAAAAATTGAATACCAGTCAGGAGAGGATCTGATTACCGGATGGGTTAATCCCGATCTCCGGGCGGGCATAAATAGCTTGGGACAGTCAACATGGACGCGTTTAACAGATTGTACTTTTGATAGGATGGCAATACGTACGTCTGGTTATGATATGTTGTATGTTGACGAGATAAGAATCGGTACAAGCTATGAAGATGTATGCGGATCGCCTACGACGGTAAATCCGTATCCTGAGGATGGTCAGACAGATGTAGAACCAGGTGTAATAACATTAAATTGGGAGCCGAGTAATGTTGATACTGGGGTAACATACGATGTAAATGTGTCATATGATGATGGACAAACCTGGGACTATCATTCAGGATTGACAACTACACAGCTAACTTTAGATTCAATGGGCAATAATGAGAAATGCCTTTGGCGTGTAAATGTCAATAATAGTGGGAACACCTTTATAGGGGCGCTCCGATCTTTTGAAACAGTTGTGACTCTGCCTGTAATCACGGAACAACCCCGTAATAACTATCTTCCGGAAGGCAGAGTTGCAGAATTTTCAGTTGAAGCTGAAAGCGCGACTGCATTGAGCTATGCCTGGTATAAGGAAGGCAGTGGTTCGATTCTTTCAATCGATTCAACCTTGAGCGTTACAGCTACAAGCAGTACAGCCGGTAAATACTATTGTGTTTTGACTAACGTTGTAGGGTCTGTCGAAACCGATCATGTCGAATTAGGATTAGGCACAATGATTGGATACTGGACAATGGATAGTCTATCCTCTCCAAACAGTGTGGTTAGCGGTACGCCTGCTACATCGATATTGGGAAGCCCAACAATTGTCGAAGGAATTACAGGTTCCGCAGTGCATTTCGATGGCCAAAGCGCTCTTTATGTTCAAGAATCGGGTACTTATTTCAATGATATGTATAAGAGCTGCACCGTTTCCTGTTGGGTGAAAACAACAGATACAGGAGCATGGAAAGGCTTTGTCAATAAATATGGCGGCAGTGCAGGATGGGCTTTACGAATGAATTCAGATTCCAATAAGCCCTGTTTTACAACAATAGGTACGGGCGGTGTTGAAAATGGTACTCAGGGGATTGTCGATATAACAAATGGCAACTGGCACCATGTCGTTGGGACGTTTGATGGGTATGAAAAGAGAATTTATGTCAATGGTAAGCTTCGAAGAATAGACGTTGCAGAAGGCAACCCGATTGCTTCTGACGACCACCGTTTTTCCATTGGTGTTGCCATGCTGAATTCAGACAATACCGTTTCTAATGGCCTTATGGGTGCAATCGATGAAGTCGGTCTTTACACTTATGCATTATCCTCAGCTGAAGTCGGTCAGTTATATGCAACAGCCGCGAATAAATCTGTCTGTCCTGAATTCCCTAAAGGTGACTTGAATGAAGATTGCAGGGTTGATTTTTCCGATTTTGCCATGATGGCAGATGGGTGGCTGAACACTGCTACTACATTCGTCCCATCAGGTCTGATTGGATATTGGACGATGGACAGCATAACCTCTCCTAACAGTGTGGTTCCCGGTACTCCTCCCACAACAGTACTTGGAAGTCCGACAATCGTTGATGGAGTCTTAGGGTCGGCGACGTATTTCAATGGCACAAGTGCTTTTTATATTGAGGAACCGCAGTATGGTGATGAAATGTACACAAGCTGCACAGTTTCCTACTGGATTAGAACAAGCGATATCGGCTCGTGGCGCCGGCATGTCTGTAAATATTCTGGTACCAATGGTAGTGGTTGGGCGTTACGAACGAATTCAACTTCACGAAAGCCCTGTTTTTCAACTATTCTTCTCAATAAGTCGACCCCGGAACCTGATGATACTATTACTAATAATGGTAGTCCAGGTACTGTTGTAATCACTGACAACAAATGGCACCATATCGTTGGTACATTTGACGGCGTTGCACTGGAAAAGAAAATCTATGTGGATGGTGATCTTAAGAGAACGGATATAGTAGAATCAAACGAGATAAGCCATACAAGTCGCGGGTTTGCTATAGGTGCCGGAGTAAACAGTGACGATGTTACCACCACTAGTGGTATCACAGGAGCGGTTGATGAAGTCCGCCTTTATGATACCGTCCTTTCAGCAGATGATATTACTGAGCTTTATGTCAATACTCTGAACGGATGTCCTGTTGCTCCTGACAATGATTTAACTGGAGATTGTGAAGTTGATTTTGAGGACTTCACATTAATGGCAGATAAGTGGCTTTTGGATAACTGGATAGAGCCATAATAAACAATTTAAAATCAGGTAGGTATGAAACTGCTCATGCCTACCTGAACTTAGAGATTAAAGTGAAAGAATGTTGATGTATCTTGTTACAAAAAAAATAATTTTAGCTTTTTTATCGATATGTTTGTCTGTAAGTCTCTGTTTAGCTGGGCAGCATAATGAGCTTAAGTATATATTTCTGTTCATCGGGGATGGAATGGGTACTAACCAACGATTAACCGCAGATTACTACAAACAGGCTATTGACACAGGCAATGCGAAGAAAGTTGGTGATAAGCTAAGTCTGAGCATGAATAAACTGCCAGTGCATGGCATTATGACCACCCATCCCTCTGATGCATACATTACAGATTCTGCAGCTGCGGGTACTGCCATGGCATGTGGTCAGCGGGTAAGAAGATTGACTTTGGGAGTGGACGATACTAACAAACCAATTAAAAATATTACAGAAATTTTGCGTCACAAAGGATGGAAAATTGGAATTTTAACAACTACTGCAATCGATCATTCCACTCCGGCCGCATTCTATGCTCATCAGAGTGATCGCGGGAAGTATTATGAAATTTTCCAGCAAATGCTTAGTAGTGGTTTTGAGTATTTTGCGTCCGGATACTCTATTGCTGCCATTAATGACAATTTCAATGCTTTCGAATTAGCCGAAAAAGCAGGTTATAAAGTTTGCCGCAAACGTGACGAACTCAAGACAGTCTCTGATGACAAGGTCTGGGTATGTAACCCTAATTGGGGAAAAGCGGGTGCAATGCCTTTCAATTCAGATAGAACTAAAATTGATTTTACCTTGGCAGAATATGTGGAAAACGGGATTCGGCTTTTAACCAATGACAAGGGTTTCTTTATGATGATAGAGGGAGGAAAAATCGATTGGGCTTGTCATCATAATGATGCTTATTCAATGGTCAGCGATATTATTGGAATGGACCAAGCTGTAGATATGGCTTTAAATTTTTACCATAAACATCTCAATGAAACACTGATCATTGTGACAGCCGATCATGAAACAGGCGGAATGGCGATGGGCGGCAGAAATGATTATTTCCGTCCGGCAAAATTAAAAGGGCAGATCGGCTCTGCTGAACGTTTCGAGATAGAAATTGAAAAGATGAAGGAAAAAGGTGCAGACTTCAACAAAATTGTTGATAAAACCGAAAAATGGTTTGGCATAGAGGATTTGACTGAATATGAAATTAATGACTTAAAGACAGCTTATGAATTATCTTCCGCAGGGGAAATTGATGAATCGATGCCCAAGGAATACCGTAAATACGCTCAGAAAAACCCATATACAGTTACAGCTTTTCGAATTTTTAGTGAACGCGCGGGTATCAGCTGGGGTTCGGTTACCCATACAGCGACCCCGGTAATGGTTACGGCAATAGGTATTGGGGCTGAACGGTTTTGTGGTCTTTTGGATATTACTGAAATTTACAGTCAAATATTTTCTTTGGTGAATGGTTGTGATAGTAAATGATTTAAAAATATTGTTCAATTTCTGGAGGAAATAAAATGTAAATGATGAGCGGTATGACTTTGGGAATTAATGTAAATTAAATATTGTTTGATTTTTGTGGAGGAAGAAAAATGTGTAAGTTAATTAGAAGTTTGTTAATGATTTTTGTATTTGCTTTAGTTGCAAATGCTGCCGATTATGCACCTCATGACAATGATGTTTTCTGGGTTGGCGGTACAGGCACGTGGAGGACCTGGACAAACTGGTCAGATCCAGCTCCTGGGCAATGGTATATTCCTGGTGTGGTGGCGACCAATCCCTACAATGATGGCAGCTGGGCATATAACGGTAATAACGGGCGAGCGATTATCCAAAGCGGAACTGCCCAAATAACCTCGACGTCTCAACCGGACGGTCAGGTGTACATGACTTGTGTTGGAAGTATATCCGGTGCAAATCTTGACATATTGTCAACGTCGGGAGAACTGAAGTTATGGAACACCTATGTGGGACCTAATGCGGGCTATTCAGGAACAATCAACCAAAGCGGAGGCACTGTTAAACTCAGAGGAACTACTCGTATTGGTGGTGATGGCAACGGTGCATACAATTTATCGGGAGGCTCTCTTACAGTAGGTGAGAAGGATGTTACTATAGGCAATGTTTCCGGTTCAACAGGGCAATTGACTATCAGTGGCGGAACACTTCTTCAAACGGGCAGCACTTTCTATCTTGGTTATTATGGTACGGGTGTCATTAATCAGACAGGTGGTGATGTAACATTTGATCTGTTGAGAATGGGATACAGAAGTACCGGTGACGGCGGGAATGTTTATAGCATTTCAGGTGGAACATTCCAGCACAACAAGTATTTAGGAATTTACAATGACTCCACCTTCAAAGTCGTTGGTTCCGGTGCGGAAAGTATCAGGATAATGCAACTTAATTCATCAGGTGAAGGAGCTGGTTCCAAACTTGCTGTTGAGCTTGACTCTATTGGCAGTACTTTGATAGAGGTTTATGGTGATCCCGATAATGGAGACCCATATATCGGCGGAGCTGATCTTTCATATGTAACTTTATTTATAGATACACTTGTGGATTTTGATGGCGTCATTGGAGAAACTTATGACATACTCTGGTCTGCGACAACTATAAACACCACAGGTATGTCTCTAGTCTGCCTTAGTGATACTATGTTTAGTTGGGATGTAGTTGATTATAATGGAGGCGAATTATTGCAATTAACAGTTATTCCAGAACCAGCCACAATTATTTTGTTAAGCGCAGGTTATCTTGTGTTAGCCGTAAAGCGTAAAAAATAGTCTTATTATTTAAAATCCCGGCAATCAATTTAGGCTTGGTTGCCGGGTAAAATTTAAAGTGAGCATAATTTTCTAAATCTTCGTTGAGATTAAAATTCATATTTTGAAAATCAATGAAGCAAAGGAGTGTCTAAGTGAATAATCTAACGAAAAAAACAGTTTTTGTTTTACTGGTTGCTTATGTAATCGTTATTAGCGGATGCAGCTCTAATCAACAGTTGATCATTGACGATAGTTCACAGCATAATCCATGGAATCATCTAAATTTTTATAATAACCCAGATAATTTTCAGTTCGCAATCATAGGCGATATAGAAGGCGGAAGACGTGATGGTGTTTTCGAAGAAGCTATCGATGATCTGAATTTGATGAAACCTGAATTCGTCATGTCAGTTGGAGACCTGGTGCATGGCTATTATTCAAAAAGCATAGATAAGCTTCGGCCTGAACATGACAATATCAATGCCCTTATCAATAAACTTGATATGCCGTTTTTTTATGTGCCCGGAAATCATGATAATACAAATGAATTATGTTTGAATGAATGGATCGCGCGATATGGAAAAACATATTATCATTTTATTTACAAAGACGTACTGTTTCTATGTTTGGATTCACAGGATCCACCGGATGCGCACAGAACGTCAAATTTTAGTGACAAGCAACTCGCATATTTCCAGAAGGTATTAACTAAATATAAAAATGTACGATGGACAATTCTATTTCTTCATCAACCTATGTGGCTGAATTCTCCAAATAACAATGACAAGAACCATACATGGGCGAAAATGCAAAAACTTCTTGGAGAAAGAAGTTACACAGTATTTTGCGGGCATTACCATAGGTATTTAAAAAGTATCAAAAATGACATGAATCATTATATATTGTCTACAACTGGCGGCGGTGCGCAAAAAGCTGAATCTACAGAAAGAGCTGAAAAACCGGCGGGAGTTGAATATTGTAATTTCGATCACATAATGTGGATTACTATGACGAAGGAAGGGCCGCTTGTCACCAATATTTTACTGGACGGTATTTTTAATGACGAACCTTGCAAGGCAACTGAAAACCAGTCCAAAACATGGTACTGAAATTTTTACAGAAAAGAAGTATTGCGGCATAAATGTAACAAAATGGGTAAAAACAGTAAATCAAATGTCGTGCTTCCAGTCTTCAAACATGCAGGATGACCTCGCCTATGAATTTAAATTTCTATTATTTATTTGATTTTGAAAGAATGGTATGTCGATTTTAGAACAAGAACATAAAATCAGAATGCGAAATAATATCTTAAAAGCTATTCACTTTGATTGCCCGGATTACATCCCAATGATGTTCATCATAAATGAGGCTTCATGGTATTACTATCCGGAAGATTTCTTGTATCGAATGATGGATGAGCACAGGTTTCTATTTCCATCCATGAACAGAGAAATGTATATAAAACGCAGTACATGCGAAGAACCTGGAAAACCCTTCACAGACGGCTGGGGTTGTGTTTGGGAAACGATGGTTAAAGGAATTGTCGGAGAAGTTACAAAACATCCACTAAAAGACTGGAGCGATTTTGGAAATTACAAATCACCTAATCCTCTTGTAGATAGTGGCAAAGGACCTATTAATTGGTCAAATGTTAAACAGGATTTAGATACTGCCAAAGCTAATAATGAACTTGCAATAGGCAGACTTCGACATGGGCATACTTTTTTGAATCTCGTGGACATTCGTGGCTATGAAAACCTGATGTTCGATTTTCATGATAATGTTCCGCAGCTAGGTAAGCTGATTGCCATGCTTGAAGATTTTAATATGGCCTTAGTTAAAAATTTCGTAGACAGGGGCGCAGAGATGATAAAATATCCTGAAGATCTGGGCGCACAAACAGGTCCCATGATCACACCACAGATGTTTAGAAAATACATAAGGCCAAGCTATGAACGACTTTATAAATATGCAATTGATAGAAATATCATCGTGCATGTCCACTCAGACGGTAATCTGCACCTTTTTGCCGATGATCTTATAGCTCTCGGCGTCAATGTCCTGAATCTGCAGGATACGGTTAACGGAATTGACTGGATTCGAGACAATCTTAAAGGAAAGGTTTGCCTTGAACTCGATATCGACAGGCAAAACGTAACAGCCTTTGGAACTCCTCAGCAAATTGATGATTTCGTACGCCTCGAAATCAAGACACTTTCCAGCAAAGAGGGCGGCCTTATGATGATATACGATCTCTACCCCAATGTTCCGTTGGAAAATATTAAGGCCGTTATGGATGCAATGGAAAAATATGCATTCAGTTGACAATATTCTGAAAATCTAGTCCAAAAACATTTAAGCGATTAGGAAAATTAGCATTTAAAAACTGACTAAGCCAAAGGAGCATCTGTGTTGGTGTTTCCGCATCACAATTGGGTCAGGACATTCATGTATCGGTACGTGCTTTTCTAAATATTATTCATTTATGTTAGAAACTAAAAAAACTCTTTTAATGTTATAGGAGGTCAAAATGAATAAAAAAAAGTTATCGATAGTATTAGTTTTGGTATGCGTGATTATTGCCGGCATTACTTCGGCTACAAGCATAACGATCAGCAATCCGGGATTCGAATCAGGAAGCAGTAGTACTGATGCGACATCCTGGGACCGAACATCAGGTATATATTATGAATCTGCACTGGGTGACTACAGTGAAGGCAGCGTTATTTCCGGCAGGGCAGCATCGCTTAAATCCACCGGAGGCAGTTATGTCCAGCAAACTTTAAGCGGTGTCTATGCGGATAGTTATGACATATACCAAATAGATTTTGGTATCGGTTATCGCTGTGATTCAGCTACTGAAGGTGATATTAAAGGCATAAGAATTTCCCTTTGGGATTTGACCGACAATGTCGAAGTGGCAGGGGAAACCATTATGATGGGTGATCCCGGAGTCGATAGCAGCCAGACTCCTAATGTGGACGTGGTAGTTGACCGGCGCGTTTATTTGAAGCTCTGGGGTGAATACCTGCCTCACCATCCTGTGGCATTACGTCTTGCAAATAACCATAATGCGGCTAATCCAGAAAATGCTACCGCTGTCATTGACAATATCGAGGTGCACACCTATCGCCGCATGGCCCACTGGGATTTTGACTCGAATCTCGAGGATGAAACCGGCGGACATGATGCATCGGCTCTGCCGAACAAAAGCGTCAATTATTCATCTGGAGGCATAGAAGATGATTGCCTGTATTTGAGACCATCTTCAGGATATTATGGGTGTTCCGCCGTCAATTCAGGGGCTTTTAATTATGATAATTTCACGTTAAGCGGCTGGGTTTATATGTCATCCTGGGGTATGAATTTGGGCACACAAAGCCTTGTCAGTTATCGCGACACGGGTTCGAATGCTTCCGGTTTTACCTTTTATTGCGATAATAATGATAAATGGCTGTTCCATACCGGTTCAAGCGCAGGATATGATTCGCTCACCGGCCCTTCGATAGTTTCGGGCCAATGGAACCATTTTACACTTACTTTCGAAAAAACCGGCACTTACAGCGCCAGCGAAGCTATTGGTGCAAAACGAATGTATATTAATGGTCAAATGGTAGCCAGCAAAAGTAATGTACGTTATAAATACGCAGTCCCTGAAGGCCCATTTCTTATAGGAGCTGGAAAACCCGAAACCTATCCAACTTGTGATTATTTTTTCAATGGCTATCTTGACGATGTTCGTTATCACAATTGGCGCATGTCAAACGCTGCGGTCGCTGACTTGTATGGTCGGTCACTTGATGATGCTTATGCGGATACCTGCGATAATATCAGGTTGATGACCTATAACATTCATTATGGAAAAGGTACGGATGGGGTTTTGAGTTTGTCCAGAATAGCCGACGTGATTGAAGATTCAGGCGCTGATATTATTGGTTTGCAGGAGGTAGATTATGACCATGAACGTTCGAATCACGTGGATCAAGCCGCATGGTTGGCAAATAATTTAGATATGTATTACGCTTACGGCCTTGCGGATGCGACGGGAACCGTCCAGGGCAATGCCATCCTCAGTAAATATCCTATATTGTCCGTGAATAATTGGCAGCTGCCCCTATATGGTTCTGAAGATCCACGTCGTGCTGTCATGGTAGCCACTATTTTAGTAGAAGGCAAGGTAATCCATTTTGGAAATACACATTTGACTCAAAATCGAGAGCCTTATTATGTGGAAGTACGAAATTTTCAGGTTAAAGAAATACTTAAAAGACTCAATGAATTCACCGAGGCCCCTATATTCTTGGCAGGTGATTTCAATTCCAGGCGTAGTTATCCGCCGATGGATCGCCTGAAACATATGTTCAGAGATTCCTATGATCTGGCTGCGAGCAAAGTTAACGACCAGGATTATTGGGATCACATAATGGTATGCCATAAATTTACTGAGTCCGGCGGCGATGTTTCTCTTAATAAAACCATTATAAATTCATTGACCCAAGTCGCCTCCGACCATTACCCGCAATTTGCTGATGTAGAACCGTAAAGACGAAAACGAATGCGGTACTTTCAGCGGTCAAACATCACTGATATTTGAGTCAAACAGGTTATGAACGGTTACACAATTTTTAATTATAAGGAGTGAAAAAAATGTTAAAGAGCGTTAAGAAGTTAGAAATCGTGTTAGTTTTGGTATGCGTGATTATTGCCGGCATCACTTCGGCTACAAGCATAACGATTAGTAATCCGGGATTCGAAACGGGGAGTGATAATGTTACTGCGCCGCCCTGGGTCAGAACTTCAGGTGTATATTATGCATCTTCACTGGGCGACTATGATGAAGGCAGTGTTATTTCCGACAGGGCAGCTTCCCTTAAATCTACCGGGAGCAGTTATGTTCAGCAAACTTTGAGCGACGTCTATTCTGATAATTATGACATATATCAAATAGACTTTGGTATCGGTTATCGCTGTGATTCAGCTACAGAAGGTGATATCAATTATCTGAGAGTTTCTCTTTGGGATGTAAACGATAATATTGAACTGGCAGGTGAAACTATTATGATTGGCGACCCTGGAGTTAATGCCAGTCAAAGTCCTAATGTAGAAGTGGTACTTGACCGACGAGTTTATTTAAAGATCTGGAGTGAATACATGCCACACCATGAGGTGGCATTACGTTTTACAAATAAACACTCCACGACTAACCCAGAAAGTGCTACCGCTGTCATTGACAATATCGAGGTGCATACTTTTCGTCGAATGGCTCATTGGGATTTTGATTCAAGCCTTGAAGATGAAACCGGCGGACATGATGCATCGGCTCTGCCGAATAAAAGCGTCCATTATGCATCTGGAGGCCTGGAAGATTACTGTTTGTATTTGAGACCGTCTTTAGGATACTATGGGTGTTCTGCCGCTAATTCAGGAGCTTTTAATTATGATAATTTCACGTTAAGCGGCTGGACCTATATGTCATCTTGGGGTATGGGGATGGGTACACAAGGTATTGTCAGTTATCGAAACACAGGTTCAAATTGTTCTGGTTTTAGCTTTTATTGTACCTCTGATAATAAATGGCAGTTTCATACTGGGTCAAGCGCAGGATATGACTCGCTTACCGGCCCTTCAATAGTTTCCGGCCAATGGAACCATTTTGCAATTACATTCGAAAGAACCGGCACTTACAGCGGCAGCGAAGCTATTGGTGCAAAGCGAATGTATATTAATGGTCAGCTTGTAACCAGTAAAAGCAATGTACGTTATAAGTATGCAGTCCCAACCGTACCATTTCTTATAGGAGCAGGAAAACCTGAGATGTATCCAGCTTGTGATTATTTTTTTAATGGGTATCTTGATGATGTTCGTTATCACAATTGGCGTATGTCATCCGCTCAGATTGCTGATATGTATGGTCAGTCACTTGACAATGCCTATACGGATACCGTGGACAGCATTCGATTAGTGTCTTACAATATTGCTCATGCTGAAGGCGAAGATGGTGTGTTAAATTTGTCAAGAATAGCAGATGTAATCGAAGATACAGAAGGCGATATTATTGGACTTCAGGAAGTTGATAATGGCAAGGCACGTTCCAATTACGTGGATCAGGCAGCATGGCTGGCAAATAATTTAAATATGTATTATGCTTATGGACCTACGATAGATAATACATATGGAAATGCCATCCTCAGTAAATACCCCATATTGTGCGTGAATAATTACAAGCTTCCTCTATATGGCTCTGAAGAACAGCGTGCTGTTATGGTAGCCACTATTTTAATAGGAGGCAAAGTTGTCCACTTTGCAAATACGCATCTGATTAATGAGGTTGAAAATATGCATATAAGAAATTTCCAGGTGAAGGAAATACTTAAAATTGTCAATCACTTTACAGATATACCCATATTTATGTCCGGTGACTTCAATGAGCGACGTTCTAACCCGCCAATGGATCTTTTGAAACAGATTTTCAAGGATTCCTATAATCTGGCGGAAATAACAATCAATGATGAAAATAAATGGGATCATGTAATGATCTGCCACAGTTTTATTGATTCCGGTGGTACGGTTCCTTACAACGAGACCTTTATAAACTCGGTAACGCAGGTAGCATCTAACCATTATCCTATAATCGCTGATATAGAGCCGTAAAGACGCAAATAAATGTGGTACTTTCGGGCCAGCATATTTTGATAATCTGTCCCGAAAGTACCTATTGCTATTTTTAAATATAAAAGTGTTAATTGCGGGGCGACAATTTCGATTCTTAACTTTAGAAGGGATGTGATAATGCGATTACAAAAAATGTGCATAGGATGGAGTTTTGTTTTTATTCTGTTGATGCAATGCTGTGTTTTGGCAGTTGAAGATGCAAATTCGCTTTATCAACAGGGACGTGCTTTGGAACGTGAAAAAAGGTTTTCCGATGCTTTGACCTTTTATCAAAGGGTAATTGCGGAATATCCTGATTCCAGATATGCAGGCCCTGATTATGCTGGTTATAAAGCCAAGCATGTTTTCTGTCGGATAGTATTGGAAAAAGGTGAAATTGCTTTGGCAAAGGAGATTGTCAAACAGATAGAGAATCTCGCACCATTGCCAAAGCGAAAACCTCATCAGTTATATTGGACAGGAAAGCTGTTCGATGACAAACAATTTGATTCTGATGCTCTGGTACTTTATAAACGAATACTTACAGACTACCCTGATTCCAGATATGCAGGCCCCGATTATGCTGATTATAGAGCAAAATACATTTCCTGCCGGATGGCTTTGGAAAACGGTGATATCGCTTTGGCTAAAGAGTTAGCTAAGCAAATAAAAAATCTTACATCTTCACCGGTGCAGAAGCCCAGTCAATTGTACTGGACAGGGAAACTTCTGTTCGACACAAAAAAGCTGGATACCGATGCCTTGCTTTTTTTTGAACAGGTAATAGCCAGTTATCCTAATTCCAAGTATGCTGACCCCAATCATGCTGGTTTTAGAGCTAAGTATGTTTCCTGTCGGCAAGCTTTGGAAAAAGACGATATTGCTTCGGCTAAAGGGTTGGCTGAGCAGATAAAAAATCTTGCATCTTCGCAGGAGCAGAAGTCTGGGCAATTGTATTGGACAGGGCGTTTGTTCGAGGGAAAAGCCTTGAAATCGTTCGATGGGGGTGGAAGTACAGCAACAGCGATGTTTGATACTTCTGAATCATTTTATCGCAAGATAATTCAGGATAACGCATCCGGCGATCACTACCAAATGGCTGCTATCAGGCTGGATGTACTTGCTGCATTGAGAACGCTCAATAATGGTGACATTTCGACTGCAAAGGCAGCCATAAATACGATAAAGACAAAGTATGCCAACAGTGAATATTTGCATGGAGCTTTGTATGTAATCGCAGAGGGCTACTATCTGACAGGATTATCAAACAACCAAAAAGAGTTTTTTCAGGAATCGATTAGCATGTTTGAAAATGATGTTCTAGCCATTACAACCTGCAAAGCTAGCACTTACTACATGCTTGGACTGAATTATCAGCAGCTTAAGGATTATGCTAAGGCGGCCGAGGCTTTTGAAAAATCCTATCAGACTGAACCAAAGTTTAAGTATGCCGATTATTGTTTATTTGCGGCCGGCGACTGTAATTTGCGGATGGCCGATTTGGGACAGATTGAACTTTTGGCAGGCCAGCAGAAGGCAAAGGTATTTTTTGGTCAATTGGAAAGTGAGTTTCCTCAAAGTAATTATTTAGTGTCGGTGCTGAAGAATGATGTAAGAATCAATTCAAAATAGTTTTCAGAGGAAAAGTTATGAATAAAAATATAATGCTCAAATTAGTGGTTGCAGGTCTATTGCTGATTAATTCGATGATTGCATGTCCGCCACCGCCACCATATGAACCCGTCTTTGCGGTTCTTAATGTGACTCCGAATCCGGCGATTGCGGGTCGGCCGGTCCTTCTTAACAGTTCTTCTTCCTTTCCCGCTGAACGAATAACAAGATTCGAATGGGATTTCGATGGGGATGGGCTTTATGATTATGCTGAAGGCGGGGTTGTGCATCCGGACGGGACGCTGGACGGTCGAACATGGCATACCTTTGAGGAAACCGGAACATATATCGTTAAGCTGAGGGTAACTAATTCTTCTTATGTAGGCTGGTCGGATACAGCCGAAGTAGAGGTTGTTGTAAGTGAGGATTCGGATAATGACGGGCGGCCAAATGGATGGGTTGGCACACTGCAGGAGTATCTCCGTGGAACTGGTCCCAATCCTGCGATTATCATTGCGCATGGCGGCTTAACGCCTATCCAGGATGCTATTAATGTAAGTATCGCAGGCGATACAATTCTTGTTCCGCTAGGTACTTATAATGAGAATATAATTTTCAGTAAAGCCGACCGGATGCTGCAAAGCATTGATCCGGATAATTGGGAAATTACGGCAAAAACGATTATAAAAGCGAACAATATAGATAATCCGACTGTGTACATCGGCAGCGGCGCAAATTCAATACTGTTCTCGAAGGATTAACAATAACCGGCGGATGGGGAGGCATAAAATTCGACAATATAGGTACGGATAAAAATCCTATTATTAGAAAATGTCTGGTAAAAGAAAATAGAATTGAGTCTTGGGATTATGAAGGGGGTGGGATATGTCTATACCAAACGAGTGCTCATATAAAAGATTGTTTCATCATTAACAACAGCTGCACTGATGGCTGTTATGGTGTTGGCGGCGGAATGTACATTTACGGCGGTTCACCTGTACTAAGCAATTGCGTTTTTTACGGCAATAAGGCTGGCGAATTCGGGGGCGGATTGTGCAGTTCCAGCTCTTTTTTGGTATTGAAAAACTGCACAATAGTGAAAAATACTGTATTAACACCTGATGAAGGGTCATATAACAGTTTTGGAGGCGGATTATATGCAGGAGGGACAGTAAATATTTATAACACTATTTTTTGGCAGAATGTAAGTCTAACTATTTTTGGTGTAGGCATTCCTGATCAGATTGCAGGGAACCCAATTATAACAAATTGTCATATACAAGATGTACAACAAGACGAACCCTCTTTTGCAAATATAAATCTTCCGGCAGGTTGGGACGGCATATATGGAATGCGGAATGACGGTCTGCGGCTTTGTACAGATAGCCCCTGTATAGATAAAGGTATTGGCGACAATGACACGCCGAACAAAGACATAACAGGTCTGGTGCGAAAAGATATCCCGACCCAATCAGGCGGTTCAGGCACGCCGAATTATGTTGATATCGGAGCTTATGAGCTTAACAGGATTTGGTATGCAAAGACGGTGGCAAGCGGCAATGAAGACGGCACAAGCTGGGATAATGCTTCTACGCTGCAAAACGCTCTTTTCAATGCTTGGGGTGCAGATGATGAGGTATGGGCAGCGGCCGGAGTTTATAAACCTATCATTCCCCGGATTTCATTCTATCTTGCCCAAAATGCGGCTGTTTATGGAAGATTCGCCGCAGGGGATACCGCCTTTACCGACAGGAAAGCGGAAAATGAAACGGTCTTAACCACGGATTACGACTGTCCTGTCGTAATGGTTTTTGCTGACGGTGCATTGCTTGACGGTTTTACGATTAAGGGCGGCCATGCCGATGGCAGCCTCGGCTACAACTATGGTGGCAGGATATTTGCAAATAATGTGGGCATATCCGTGCGCAATTGTTTTATAATCGATAACTTTGCACTGTACGGTGGAGGAATAAGGGCAAATTTATGGAACGGCGGGTCTATGGAGATTACCAATTGTGTGCTGACAGGCAATGTCGCGACAAACAAAGGCGGCGGCATATATGTTTATGGCAATATTGCAGAGGTCGTGAACTGCACAATTACGGATAATTCAGGATATTATTCCGGGGGCGGAATTTTAACAGACGAACCGGCGCTTTTAATTGCCAATTCAATAGTATGGGATAATCATAGCCAGGATTGCCCGAACATTCAGGGGATACCGCTGACCCCGCCACCTATGTTTTCTCATTCTGATATCGCCGGCTGCGGGGCAAGCGGAGAGAATTGGGATTCAGATTTCGGCAATGACCTCGGCGGAAATATTGATGAAGGCCCTGATTTTGATTCATCAAGTTTATTCGGGCTTAAATTGCTATCAACAAGTCTCTGCATTGATGCAGGAAATAATAATATTATTCACGAGGTAGGTGATATTGTTGGAAATAAGCGAATTCTGCGAGGCACTGTTGATATGGGTGCGTACGAATCTGAGTTTGGTTATTCTGTACCGGCTGGATTATACGCTGGCGGCAGTGTAAATTCGGATGGTGATGGCGGTGTAGTTTACCAAAGGCTCTCAACAGATACCTCATGGCGCTCGATATCCAGCGAACTTGGCACAGCAGTTTTAAGTTTATGCTATCATAGAGGAACCATATATGCTGGAGTGTATAGTGGCTTATCGCCGGAATATGGTGATGGCGCGGTTTACCGGTGGGATGGTGAAAATAATTGGACAAAAGTTAATGATGGCGATTTGGGTAATGAGGGCATAAATGCGGTGCTTGCGTTAACTGAGTATCAAGGCGATTTGTATGCTGGCACAATACCCGCCGGGCTCTACAGATATAATGATTCAACTGAAACATGGACAAATATCTCTTCGGATTTCTTCGTTAACCTATGGTGGTCTGGTATTAAATCTCTTTATGTGTGGGATGAATACCTATATATTGGAGAACTCTTTTTGGACCGTGTTGCAAGATACAAACCGGATGAGCTAGCGCCTTTGGAAGAAGTTCTCCGAGTGAGTGGAAGCTGCATCTGGGATTTCCAGGAATACAACGATAGTTTATATGCTTCCGCCGAATGGGGCAGAATTTATAGATCGGCAGTTAATGATGGCGCTACATGGCCATGGACCCAGAATCCTTATATGCCCCAATGGCTAAACTGGGGTGACTATCCTCCTTACGATGATGACCCGATATGGGAAGTTGAAGTATATGATGGCAAGCTTTTCTTTAATTGCGGCTACAACCTTTATAGATATGACGGAATCACGTATCCCAGCCACAGCTATTGGTGGTATGCACCTCACTCGAACAATGAACATATTATCTCAATGCTGTCAACCGGCGATTATCTTTATATTGGTACCGGCAGCGAGTTTGGGAATAAGGAGGATTATCCGCCAAATACATATAGGAATTCCTCCGCGACAGGAAAGATTTACAGATATGACGGAAGCGGAACTCCTACATTAATGTCCGGACAGCCCACCACAAGCGGAATTCAGTGCCTTTTAGAAATACCTTGAGACGATTTATTTAGAATAAAAGTAAGTTTTTGCCAAAAAATTGTTAGGAGATATTGTTATGAAAACTCGATTATTGTTGTTTGCGGTTGTTACAATGTTATTATTGGGTTCAACTATGTCGGTTAATGCTATTACGTATACAACCATCGGATTTAAGGCAATTGATACTGACGGCACCAATGTTATTGGTGAGTACAGTGGCGGTAAATTTCTATATAACATGAATACGCACGCCTGGACTACGCTTGATCTGCCGGGTACTTTAACCGGCATCAGCGGTAGCAATATTGTTGGTACTTACTGGGATGATACTCTGCATGCTAACCGGGGGTTTATCTATGATAGTTTAGGTTGGATCACGCTTAATTTTCCGGGGGCGAGCAATACCAGTATAAGCGGTGTTGACGGAGATAATATTGTTGGTACCGCTGATGGACATAGTGTTATTTATAACTTAAACAGCCAGATATGGAATACTTTTGATGTCAGCGGGGCATTGTTTACAACTGTACTTGACATTGATAACGGCAACATTATTGGCTACTATAAAGAAAGTGATGAAATTTCCTCCAAAGGTTTTTTTTATGATGGAACAGATTTCTACGATTTGCCAGTAACACCATATGCTATTAGTGGTAGAAATGTTGTTGTGTTATATGCCGGGATATATAATTTAGATAGCCAAAGCATGATATTGACCAACAACGCATTCGGTTTCAGCGGGCAAATAATCGGTATTAGTGGGGATACGGTGGTTGGGTGGTACAAGGATAATGCGCTGCATGGTTTTATAGCTACCATCCCCGAACCGGCAACGCTTTTGTTGCTGAGCCTCGGCGCGGCATTTTTACGAAAAAAGGAATCGGTGTAATCCGTGAAATCCGTGGCAAAAACATCTCTGTGTTCCTCTGTGGCTGCATCCATGTCAGCGCGGAATTGTTTTATAACCGATAACTACTCTGCCAGCGACGCGGGCATATCTTGCACACCATACAGATCATCTATTCAGGTAGCCAATTGCGTCCAGGCAAATAATGAATCCAACGGTATGCAAAGACTCAAAGATGTTCTCACAAATAAATATGGCTTGAATTTATCAGGTTGGAGCTTGACAGATGCCAGAGGGGTATCAGCAGACGGCTTGACGATTGTTGGATGGGGAAAGAATCTAGACGGACGCTTTGAAGCGTGGATCGCCACGATTCCCGAACCTACCACGATTGCGTTATTTGTTTTTAGCGTTTTATGCTTAGGAAAAAGACGTAGAGTGGGAATGTAGATTTAAAATGTCGCTAATTTTTAATATAAAGCCCTAAGTGTTGTAAAAACAAAGGTTAATGTTTGTATTTTACATTCTTTGACGCGACTTAGTTTGGTATTTTATATATGATACTATATGATATTTTGGACAATAAAGTTTTTCTTGAGGTAATTATGAAAACATCAATTTCGAATAAAAAAGGTTTCACTTTGGTAGAACTGTTGGTCGTAATATCGATCATCGCTTTATTATTGGCGGTAATGCTGCCCGCATTATCAAAAGCCAAAGAACAGGCAAGAATTATTGTGTGCAAGAGCAATTTACATAATTATGTCTTGGCTAGTAAAATGTATCTCGAGGCCAATAACCAAGTATTTCCAAATCCTGCCTGGAGCATTTATTCACGCGATAGTAACACACCCCAACATCCACAAAAATGTCACTGGCACGATGCAGGAGTCGAGCCCGATGGTCCTTTGTGGCCTTATCTTGCAGCCAAAAATGTGCATTGCTGTCCTACTTTTGCTATAGTTGCCAAAAAGATAGGGCCGCATAAGTGTCGACAACCAAATGGTACCCTTCTTAACCCGCCGATACCTGTTGAGCCGCAGATTACATATGCTATGAATGGTTATTTAAGTCCTGGAGATTCAAAAACAAATTTGGTCAAAGACCATGGCGACATGCAAATGACTAAATCCACGAGTGTTAAACACCCCTCTGAAATAATTTTTTGGGCAGAAGAAAATTTATGGCCTATTCACAGATCAAATGGGGATAAAATGGATGTTGGTAAAGCCGTACTAGACGATACTTTCTTTCGCCCAAAGATATCAGCTGATAGTAGTTATATTGCAACTTTTCATAAAGCACCTGCAAACAAGTTGAATGATGGTTTCAGCAATGTACTTTTCGTGGACGGTCATGTTGAACTGAAGAAAGCTTATAATGATAAGAATCTTCGAAATGGAGGTTCAGATAAATCCTGGACGTGGGCTACTGGGAGGCCTGGGAACCCGAATTTCGAACGCTAAAGGATTTATGAAAGGGGTGCTATTTTTGGTATCTATAGCAAGCAGATATATCTGCGCATAATTTTAAAACGTAACCCAAATATGATAGTTTTGTAAATGTGCTAAAAAAGTAGTTTGCCAATATCGTTCTCTGTTTTTTTACCCCATATTTTTTCAACATGATTTGATTATTGTGCAAACCACATTAGGACGAATTATGACAGAAAAAAATTATGACACAATAAGTAAGGATTATGAAAGATTATTTCCAGTTGATATAGAACAGTTCTGGAGGGATGATAAACTTGCTCATGAACAGAACTGCTTTAGTTCAAAATCTCCTCAGGCTGCCCTCGGAATTCGAATGAGCGATGAATGCGTTTTTGATGAGTTAAACGAGTCGGGTGATCCTTGGGGGCAATTACCAATAGATAAAAGAATAGAGATAAATAAAAGATATAATGATAAGGCTGAAAAAATTGTTGGAATGAGATTGCTTCGAGAAAAAAGAGAGCGATACCCTGAACCTGATGCGGAATTTCCGCAAATAAAAGATATTGGGGAAGTTTTTGAGGGAAAGCTTATTTCTAAGAGTGGAACATTATGGCTTGAGCAAGCTTGTAATACGCCATCAGAACTAAAAAGAATTCTCGATCATGTAGATACTATAAATCTAAGAGATTTCATTTTACCAAAAAATTGGGATAGTGAAAAAAAAAGAATTTTTAATGAATATGGAATAAAACCTTCTTTGTGGCGTGATGTTCGTGGACCGGTTACGTTGGCTTGTTCGATTTACGGGACGGAAAATCTTATTTTTTTAATAAAAGATGAATCTGATTTAGCGAAACGATTCAGTAATACGATTGCAAAAATAATATTAGAATATATAAAAATATTCGATTATGAAGCAGGTTACGAAGCAGATAATGCTCCGGCCGGCTTTGGATTTAGAGATGATAGTTGTTGCTTTCTTAATGCTGAAATGTATGAGCAATTTGGTTATCCTGTATTGAAAAAAGTATTCGACTATTGTAGTCCTGAGCCGGAAGATACTCGATATCAGCATTCAGATTCAGAAATGAATCATTTACTGCCGATACTTGGCAGACTTAATCTCAATGGTGTAAATTTTGGTCCAACAGTTTTAGTAGATGAGATAAGAAAATATCTGCCAAATGCACGAATTGATGGTTGTCTGGCTCCCTTTACGTTTTCCCGAAATAATTTTGAACAAATTATTTCAGAAGTGCGTCGTGATTGCGAAATGGCGAAAAAAAGTCGGGGTTTGAATATTGATACAGCAGGGTCTCTCAATTATGGTTCGTTACTGATAAGCATGAGGGCTGTGATGCATACGATACAAATTTATGGACGATATTAATTCTTATTTTTAATTAAGTTGTTATTGTTAATTTTGATGATTTCATTTAAAGCAGCAACATAAGGAGATATATTTTGGGCATTATCGATTTTTCTGTTGTATTAGTATATTTTATTGCTATGGCCGCAATGGGGGTATATTGTTCTAAAAAAAATACAAGTACAGAGCAATATTTTGTTGGCGGGCGGTCTTTCAAAGGTTGGATTGTAGGCATAAGCCTTATAGGTGCAGCTTTCAGCTCCGTAACTGTAATTGCTTTTCCTGCCGATGCATTCAAAACCAATTGGGTGAGATTTACGCCTCATATGGCTATTCTTCTCGTCGTTTTTATTGCCTCACGAGTAATTTTGCCTTTTTTCCGACGCGGCAAAATTACTTCTGTTTATGAATATCTTGGAAATAGATTTGGATATCCCATACGTCTTTACGGCTCTTTGACATTCGTCATTATACAATTAATGCGTAACAGCATTATTCTTTATCTGGTCTCTTTGCTTGTGTATCAGATAACAGGACTTGACCCGATGATATGCGTTATTGTCAGCGGCTTTTTTGTGGCTTTTTACACGATTATTGGAGGCATTGATGCAGTTATATGGACTGATGTTGTTCAAACAATCGTGTTTCTGGCAGGCGGAATACTTTGCCTGGTGATGATTGTAGCAAAATTGCCCGGTGGGCTAAGTCAGGTATTTTCTATTGCGATGACAGATCACAAGTTTGCTTTCGATGTAATTCAGAATGATGCTATTCAATCTGCTTCATGGAAATTGAGTCTTTCTGAAAAAACAATAACTATGATGTTTATATTCGGTGTATTTGGATATCTCACAGAATATTGCGGTAATCAGATAATAGTTCAAAGATATTGTACCTCAAGCAGCACAAAAGAAGCGAGAAAGGCTATGTGGATATGTGCTTTTTCCTCTCTACCGATATGGGCGTTTTATATGTTCACTGGTACATCGCTATATGCTTTCTTTAAAGTGTTTCCTGTTCCGGAAGCAACTGAAATGCTAACAGGGACTCGACCGGCGGAGCAGGTATTGCCATTTTTCATTACTAACTATTTGCCAACAGGGGTTAAAGGAATAGTTATAGCTGCTGCTCTCGCTGCTGCGATGTCTACGCTGAGTGCATCAATTAATTCTATATCTACTGTTTGCGTCGTAGATATATATAAAAAATATTTTGCAAAAAACAAATCAGACAAACATTGTCTCAAAGTTGCATGGTTGATAGCACTTTTGACTGGATTGTTACTGATTGTTGGTGCTTTAATCCTATTTAAAACCAAATCCAATACGCTTCAAGACACATACAACATCCTGATTTCCTTGATCAGCGGCGGTCTTTTGGGTATATTTCTCTTCGGATTTTTCACCACTAAAGGCGATTCACGTGCTGTTGGTTTAGGTATTGTCTGCACATTGATGTTTACGGCATGGGCAACTCTTTCCGTATATGGTTGGTTGCCAGATTTTTTGAAAGTACCGTTTGACACCTATTATACGATGATTATTGGCAATATAATTATGTTTTCTGTAGGATATGTAGCGGGTTGCTTGTTACCGCGAAAACATCGCGACCTAACCAATCTCACGGTTTGGACTCAGGATGGTAAACCGATTGATTCAATTTGTTCTGCAGATATAAGCAATGGACGCTTTTGTAAGTTGAATTCCGAATAATGTCGAAGCTAAATGAGCAAGCTTATGAAACCTTTTTTTTGTCTAAGCGTTATTTTTCTTGTGTTGAGTTGGCAGTCTTTTTGTGTTGCCCGGAATTTTACTTTTTTCGTCTGGACTGATAGTCATATCGGGGTATGCAATTCTTCCGTACGTGATGATATAATAACCCAAATGAATGCACGTCCCGGTAATTTATATCCGAGTTATTTGTTACTTTACACAAGGCCAGTGAGGGAACCTGCATTCGTGCTGCATCTCGGCGATATAACCGAAGGGACTCCAAAATCTACCCGATGGGACAATCCAGACGCCGCAAGTTATTTGAGCTATATTCAATGTATATCAAACTTGGCCGCTACACCTTATACGTGTGAAGTTATCGGAAATCATGATTATACTTCCGATCATTATATTCAGAACCAAATAACAGAACGTCATGGTAATTCGTATTATTCTTTCGAACACGAAGGTGTGCTTTTTATAATGCTTGATCCGTACAAAGCCGGTGATGTAACCTCTCCGTCGCTTGGCAGCACACAGATTAACTGGCTCCAGCAGAAACTTGATTCAATTTTGCCGGACACTCCTCTGATTTTTTCAATGCATATTTCTCCAGATTACACTTTAGGCGCCAGTTATAATCACCTTAATGAGTCAGAATCAAACACGTTGTACAATATGCTGATAAATAGAAATGTGCTCACTTTTCTTATGGGGCATTGGCATTCCGTCCAACTTAGAATATGGAACGGCACAATAGATGTTCTGACTCCTGCAGGTTATAGTTACTCGCCTGGTTGCGGTTCGAATGATCTTGATGAACTGTGGGGGGTTATACGTATACTCAACAATCGCATCGATCATATACCCTATAATTGGCAGTCAAACAAATGGGGTACTGCTTCGCAATCGAAGCTGTCTAAATATTTTGATGACTCCACCTTGGGTGATCTTAATAGTGACGAGGCTATAGATAATGCTGACCTTTTGATAATGTCTGATGCCTGGCTTTCTACACCTGGGCAGGGAAACTGGAACGAGCAGTGCGATATATCACCCAGCATACCGGATGATAGAGTAAATATACGCGACTTCGTTATTATGGCATCGAAGTGGCAAGGCAGACGAAGGTAATAAATAACTTTGGAAACTTTTAACCTTTATAGTAAGGCTTATGCAGAGGGTAGCAGGAGTTGTAACATGAGTGATCCAAAAAACGTTATTTCACAAATCAGAAAGCTACACGCGTAAAATCCCGTAATAGGCAAAAAGTCATCTGACGTTAAAACAATGCATATTAATAGATTATGATTTCAAATAGTTTGAAATCCCATCCACGAAAAATACAAAAAAGTGGTGGCGATGGTGTGACTGAGGGCT
>Ga0209417_1002222_pt1 | contig 31129 bp, 41 predicted proteins | sample RifGroF2_FD_184002 | JGI IMG/M metagenome (GOLD analysis project Ga0209417, IMG submission 184002) | Groundwater microbial communities from Rifle, Colorado, USA - Groundwater F2 (SPAdes) (version 2) | ecosystem: Environmental > Aquatic > Deep subsurface > Groundwater | place: Rifle, Colorado... | reverse complement strand
AAAGGAAAAAAAAGAAAAGGAAAAAAAAGAAAAGGAAAAAAAAGAAAAGGAAAAAAAAGAAAAGGAAAAAAAAGAAAAGGAAAAAAAAGAAAAGGAAAAGGAAGAAAAAGAAAAAGAAAAGGAAGAAAAAGAAAAAGAAAAGGAAGGAAAAGAAAAGGAAGAAAAAGAAAAAGAAAATTTTCGTTTATTAAATGGTTTTATGGGTTTAAAAATATTAGATTTTGTACAACATAATGATTTTCAACTGAAAAAAAACCATTTTATAGGAACACAACTAATGGTTCGATCGAAAAATTATAATAATTTAATTAATATAATAATAAATTTAAATTCTCCCCTTTGTTTATTAGATTCATTTATAATAACGATACCAACAATATTCGATAATAATGCATTTTGGATATTTGGAGATGAAAAAAAATATCCAACATTTATTTTTTTCAATGAATTAGATAAAGAAGAAACGGATATATTTATTTCGAAATATTATGTTAATATTATGAAAAATTATAAAAAAATCAATAAAAACCACATAAAAATGATATTATATGGATTGTTACATTATGAAACGAGAAGATTTTTTGATCAAGTTCCTTGTATTACATTAGAAGATGATTTAGATTTTTATGATTATGAAAATTATGATTCTCCAAAAGCATGTGAATTTTATTTTAATAATGATGAAAATGCTGTAACAAATTATTTATTTGATTTGATGTGCGAAAAAGGAAAAATAAAAGAATTAAAATAATTAAAATAATTAATATATTTAGTAATTATGATGTAAATTTTTGAAACATAAATTCACATGTGCGAAATTTTAACATTTCTATATTTTTTAATGTTAATAAAATATCAATTCTTCTTGATTTTTCTATTATAATATCATTTATATTTATTGGTATATACACCAATAAATCTTCCTCATTATTTGTTTTTTCGTTTAAAAATAAATTTTTAATATGAAATGGATAATTAATTTGTATATTATTAAATTTAATAAATAATTCTCCTTCGGGATGTAAAAATTTAAATGAATCGATATCCGTATAAAATATACAAAAATGGATATAAAAATATTTCAATAAACTTTTTTCGCAATTAATACTACAACTAAATATTTTATCCGTTTCATTATATATCAAATTATTAACACATACTTCACATGCAATATTATTTTCATTATTATTGATTTTTGACAATAATTTATCACATAACATATGTATTATTAATTAAAATACCTATATATAATTTAAGTGGATTTATATATTCAAGATAATTATATTTATTTCCTATATATTCTTCTTATTTAAGAATTTTTTATAAAAAAAAAATGAAATTTTAATTCATTGAGTGTCATATTATTGCATTGTAACACCCTTATTTAACATTATAACACAAATAAATGGAGCCATTGACATATGATTTGATTAAATCACGTTGTTCTATAGATATTCCGGAGGAAGAACAACATTTATTATGTTATAAAAATGTAAATTTGCATTTTATTATTATTATGAAAAAAATATTACCAACAGAAAATGATATGGGAACAATTACAAATGAACAAAGAACATCAATTAAAAATATTAATACTTGTAAATGTAGAGCAAATAAATTATTAGTTTTAAAAATTGTTAATTATTTGACAGGAGAAGAATTGAACGAAATAATAAATAATAATTGTATTCATATTTCAACAGATATAAAAACGACAACATATATTAAAAATGAAATTGTATATCCGGATTATTTCGATACTAAACCCGAAATTATTTGTGGTGCGGGAATTCATTATTATAATTCATTGGAACCATGTATTTTTATAAAACGTCCAGCAATTCTCAATTATAAATACAATGGAAATTTAAGAACATATCGTGCAAATGGTGAATTACATAGCGAAAGAAATTTTATTAATGGAATTATGGTTGGTCCACATGAAATATATTATGGGAATGTAGATGGTGAATTATGCCAAAAAGGTAATTTTATTAATGTAAATATGGATGGTGACCGTAAAATATATTATGAAAATGGAAAAATTAAATTGTTTTTATTTTCGTAAAGATTTGGAAAAATAGAAAAATATGTGTTATTCGTACAATGGATAATTATATTTGTTTAATTATATAATTAAAATTTTGTATAATTATCTTGAAATTTTTTTTTTATAAAAAAATTGAAATATAAAAATTATATTTTAAATTTATTTATAAACAAATGTGGAATGATGTTAGAAAGCGATTGAAGGCAAGATATGATGAAAATAATAAATTAGTTAAAAATGTCCAAAATTTTGGCGCTAAGAAAAATGAAATATTTTCGGTTGAACGTCATGGGGAATATTATGGGTTAAAATTTAAATTTGAAGAAGATGTTAAACCATTATTAACAGATTTTAGAGTTAAAAAATGTTTTGAATTATTTAAGAAAGAGGAAATAAATTCATGCGTTAAAAAATTACATATTGAAAAGGAATTTCAAAAATATGGAATTGATTTATTACATTTTATATTTGAAAATTGGTTTAAAAAAGCAAATATAAATATCCCAAAAGAAATAATATGTAATAAAAAAATAAATGATAATAAAATAAATGAATGGATTGATAGTGATGTTTCATATATTATTCCTTATAAATTTAGTATAATTGATATTGGGTCATCCAAAGGAAAACATTCGGTTGTGCCCGAATCATGGTTAGGAAAAATATTTAATAATGCAAAAGAATTACACGAATCTATAGATAAATTAGAATGGCGAATTGGGAAACCTAAATGTAAATATTGTTGTACATATGGTATAAGACTAGTTGAAAATATAAATTTAAATAAAATAAATGATAAGGATATAAATTTAATATTTTATATAAATAAAAAAACATTTGATGTTTCATTTTGCACACAAATAGATTACAAATCTAAAATAATAATATTTGGAAAGAATGCTATTTGTATACCTAAAAAAATTATCAAGGAAAATAATAATAAGAATAATAAAAATATATCTTTTTTAGCATCAAAATTACAAAAATGTATAAGGAGAGGTTCAGAGTCATCGAAATTATTAATAGAAACGATGGATAATTTATCAAAAGCAGGAGTTTATAATTTACCGGAATTAGGATATAAAAAAGTGTCAGGAATAAGACAATTATTTTGGAGATTATATATTTCAACCATTGAAGATGTTTCTCCATTTATTAAAAACAAAAATTGTTTTGATATTTTAGATATATTTATATACGCAATGATTGTCCACATAGATCCGTCAATAAGTTTTATTGATAATGTGTTTAAAAAATTTATGTATACAGGATTATTAATACAAAATTTTAAAGAAAATTGGAATTGGAGGAAAGGAAAAATAACAAATGAAAAAATATTAACAAATAATAGATTAATATTAAGTATGCAATTGGCGTGTGATAATATGCCCATGATGAAAAATGATAAAATATTATTACAAAAGGGAATAAATTATTTAAATAAATATAAACCAATAAAAATAAATGACAAAAATATAAAAGATTTGATAAAATTATCAAATGAAATAAAATATAAGGAAACTAATATCGCTTCGTTTGATCATCATTGTTATCCCAATATATTAATATTACTTCAAGGATGTTTAAATATTAACGATTTGCTAACAACACATGAAATTTCTTCATTTATTTGGGAAAATTCATCAAAAATTAATTTTAGAAATGAAATAAATATTAAAAATACAAATACATTACAAATATTAAAAAATATACAATATAGAAAAATTTATGGATTTAATGATATAAATATAAAATATAACACACATAAAACAATTGGTAAAATTCCGAATATTAAATGCGATGATGATAATATTAAACGATTATCATTTTTATTATTATTTGGAAAAACATTTATATTAGAAAAAAATAACAAATATCCATTAATAGAATTTACATGTGGGGGAGGTACAAAAGAACATCCATTTAGGATAAAAAAAAAATCAAATAATAAATATTTAGATGGAAAAGATTTATACGAAAATGAAAAAAGATGTGTTGATTTTTTAAATGAATCAAAAAAAATTAAATTAGAACAATTACCATTTGGATATAAATGGATATTTGATAAAGATCCAATAATTAAAACTAAAATTATTTCGTCGAATAATAAAACATTAATTAATGAAATCGAATTTTATGTAAATAATAAAAAAATAAAACCATTTGACGGGTCGGATTTTATAATTAAATTACAAAAACCGGATGAGAATAAAATAGATAAAACAATAAAAAAATTAATTTTACAATATTTATATAAAAAACAATTTTGGAATGAATATGATATGATTTATATTTCAAAATATATCAAAAACGAAAGAATAAAATTTGAAAACCATGATGTATATGATTGGATAAAATACAATAATTTATCTTGTGAAATTTGGAAACTCATAAAAACAAAATTATTTTTGGGAAATATTATTCAAATAGCACAAGTCGATAGAAGAGGAAATAAACTTGATTTAGCATTAAATTATAATTATGAAGGTGTTATATGGCGTTTATTAAATATGTTAATGTTATTATATCCAAGATGTATTATTGAAAAATCGGAATTTATTTTTGAATTAAATAAAGACGTACCGGAATATTTGCATTTAATTGATAGTATAAATATATGTGAAAAATATGATATTAAGTTAGAAAATAAAATAATAAATACAAAAATTAAAACAAAATTATGGGATCATCAAGAAGAAAGTATAAATAAAATAATAAATGGTTTTAAAAATGGAAAAAAAAGTTTTGGAGATGCGTCATATACAGGAGCAGGAAAAACATTAACGGCAATTTCTGTATATAATGAATTAGTTAATAAATTTAATATTAAAAATTATTGCGGATGTTTAATATTAGTTCCATCAAAAACATTATATGAAACATGGATTAATGAAATTAAAAAACACACATATGGTTTTGAATTCATAATTTACAAAAAAAATTTTAATGCAAAAATAAATGAAAATACATTTGTAATATCGACATTAGCAACTATGCGTGATAATCCATATATATATCCTTGGAAATTAGTTGTCATAGATGAATGTTTATCCGTTCAAAATAGAGATGCATTACAAACAGAAGAAGCATGTAAGCAGATTATAAATTCAAAATTTTTAGTAATGTTGTCGGCAACATTTTTTAGAACACGATTTGATAAATTATTTTATTTGTTAAAAATGTTAAGAACAAATTTACCCGAAACAAAAGAATATTTGAATGCTATTTTAAATGAAAGTATAATTTGTAATATTGTTAATAATACAAGAAAATGGATAACAAATGTATCAAAATATGAATTGGAAAATAATTTAATGAAAAAATATGATAAAATTAAACAAGAAAATATAAATAATAAAGATAAATATATTAAATTATTAAAATTTATATACGATAATGTTGATTATGTTACATTGTTTTTGGATAAAATAAATAAAATGGAGAAAAATGATAAAAATTGTAAAATTGTCATATATGCTAAAAGTAAAAATGAAGCAAATGAAATTGTTAAAAAAAATAAAAATATAAGTAGATATCCCAAATGTGATAAAAAACATGTATGTGCGTCATATGCCGAAGCAACATATGGCGTAAATAATTTAGTTAAATTTAATAGAATTTTAATAAGACCAATTGAATTAGATAAAATAATTCAAATTAAGGGACGTTTAGATAGACCATTAAATAAAAATAATATTTTAACATTAGATTATATATTACTTAAAAATACTATTGAGGAGGCAAATTTATTAAATCTTGAAATAACAAATAATTTTTATAAAAATCATATTATTCCCTTAGCAAAATTTTATGAAATCGCATTAAAATTTTAAATTTAAAAATTAATACAAAAAATTTTAATAATAAAAAACACAATGAAAAATTTTTGGTTATTGTGTTTCCACTAATGTAATATAACTTCCCTATAAGGTAAACATACGACAGGAAAAATGTTCATATGATTTGGATTATCTTCTAAAGAAAATGGCGAAAATATACGATTTTTACAAACAGAATTATTTGTACAAATAGCCTGTTTATTTAATAAATTTTTGTAACAATCGTAATGATAGTTACAATATTTATGATTTGGATTATCCCTATATTCTACCCAAAATCCATTTAATAATTTATTACACATCACACAATAATTATTCTCAATTTCTAAAATATTTTTATTTTCAAATAATATATTATCACCATTCCTTTCTCTTTTATTTTTTTCATTATTAAATTCTAAATTATGTTTATAAGGTAATATTTTTTCACTATCAATTCGTTCCTTTTTATTTTTATATTCGTTATCAAATTTCAAATTATGTTTACTTGACACTATTTTTTGAGAATATTCCATTATGCTTTAATTTATTATATTTTATTAAGAAATTAAAATTTCAATTTTTTTTAATCAATTAAATAAAAAAATCAAAATTTTAAATATTTGTTATATCCAATATAAATAAATCTATTATTATAGATGTGGGAGAAACTTCTACCGAGATTCATAATTCCAAAAATAATACATCGACATTAGAGGAATATTTACAAACACTTATCGCGAGCGGAAAATATAATTATCAATATACAGATGAAGAAAAAGAGAAAGGATTTTTTTACATCAATGAAATTCCATTTAATATTCCCAAATGGTGGGATAAATGTTATAAAATACATTTAATAAAAATACCAAAACTTCCAATATTAAAGAAAAATTTTTCTAAAAATCATTATCAATAAAATTGTTTATTTTATTAATTATTTTTGGATTGTTCTCTTTCATCATCATTATCAATAAATTTGTTTATTTTATTAATTATTTTTGAATCAACTTCTTCATCATCATTATTATCATCATTTTCATCATTATTATCATCATTTTCATCATCATTATCATCATCATCTTCATCATTTTCATCATCATTATTGAAATCACTTTCATCATCACTATTTTTTTTATTAACAATATAAGGAGTTTCAATAATATCAAATTCTGCATCATTATATTTTTTTGATTCATTTTGTATCGAAGTTATAGATTTATTAATTAATTCAAATGCTAATTCTTTATTATTTGAATTTATTGCAATTTTATAATTTGGAGCACAAATATATGTTATTTTAATATTTTCAATTTCACCGGCTGATAATATTTTAATGATATTATCAATTCCTGTTATTAAACATTGTAATTTTATTTCACAACGTATTTTATATTCTTTGTTTTTAAATCTATTATTTATTGCATTAATTATATCTTTTTTTTCATTAATATCAATATCATTAAAAATATCATTATAATTTAAAGTATTAATAAATCCATTGTGTATACTACCAAATTTTTTTTCAATATTATATAAATATTTTTCATAATATTCATTAATTTGTTTATTATATTTTTTAGAAATATAATCAAATATTCCATATATAATTTTATTTTTTTTAAATTTTTTATTATATTTTTCTTTATCTTCATTTTGAATTTGTTTTAAACTTAAATCAATATAAGTATTATCCTTATAAATAACTAATGCGGGAATAATTTTATTTATTAATTGAGAACAACCTATTTTATTTTTTGTTATTTTAGATAATTCGTTAAATTGAATAAATCCATCTATATTATTATATTCAACCAAAACACATTTCAATCCGATACCTAATTCATAACTATTGATTTTAACCATTGTGATATCATTTATATTTGGTAATTGAGCGCTTAAAATTTTACAACCAAACATTTTAATTATATAAACATATTTTAGTAAAAATTTTAAATTTCAATTTTTTTATTGTTATTTCATAAAAAACTTTGAAAAACGCATAATTAAAATTTTTATAAAATAATGGAATGGTTACAATAGAATTTAATTTGAATAGTAAATTAGGAAAAAAAATAATATTTACATTCATAATGTCAACGTTAATGTAAATTTTTATTTTTTTATTTGATTTCAATTTGATAATATTTTTTAAATTATTTCATCATATTTAAATCCAATATTAAATATTTTATTTGGATGTTTGATAAATGATATAATAAGAATTGCGTATTATAATTTAATTAAAATTTTTATAAAAAAATTGAAATTTTAAATATTTGATATAGCCATATAAATAAATCCATTTACCACAAATATGGAAGAAACACATACTGAGATTCGTAATTTGGGAGATAATGCGTCAACATTAGAAGAATATTTGCAGACGCTTATTGTGAGTGGAAAATATAATTATCAATATACACATGAAGAAAAAGAAAAAGGATTGTTTTTTGGATTAAATATAAGTTATGTCAATGGTATCAATTATATTTGTGATCGTCAATTCGGACCAAGGGGAACATTGCTTAGAACAATGAATAAAAATGGATTTTTTTACATTAATGAAATTCCATTTAACATTCCCAAATGGGTTGAGGAACATTATGTCGAAGAAAATAAAATTCCTTTATCAAAACAGAATAATAATTTATGTTCGTTTGAAAATTGCGAAATATCAAATTGTTCTATTGGAAGTTGTACATATGAAAATTGTAATTTAATAAAAATTCCAAAAATTCCAAAAATTCCAAAAATTCCAAAAATTCCAAAAATTCCAAAAATTCCAAAAAATTCCAAAAATTCCAAAAAATTTAATAGAAATTCTAGAAACATCAGATCGTTTGGAAGAATTAAGTCGTGATTCTTATAAAAATTTAAGAGAAATTTCTGAAATTAAACCATTAAAAGATTATCGGAATACAAATATTAGTACTAATGAAAAATTTCGAAATCCAATTGTATTAAAAAATATTCGTATGACGGGAATTTCAACAAATAATTTTGGCGGATTGGACATGAATACTAATTCAAATGGTTTAACTACAACTATTGGAGAAAGGAGATACGGAAATACAGGAAATTATGTTGATTATAATATATATTTTGATCACACAACAAATATGGGAAAAATTGGAAGAAGACAATATAAAAATGGTAGAATTGAAACAAATATACCAATAAATTCCAGTTACGAATTGTAAATTTAACAAATATTTTATTTATGTTTTTTAATTAAGAAGTTAATTTTTAAATGCAACATTTTGATTTGAATTTTATTTTATTAAAAAATTGAAATCATAAATATATATATTTAATATGCAAATTATAAATGCAAATAACGTGTGGTAATAAAATAAATGATGTTATAAATTATATAATAGACACGGGAACTTATATGATTAAAAAAAATGGAAATAAATTTCTTATAGACTTAAATAATTCAACAATAATTGTTAAAGATTTTATAAATATAGATGATGGTAAAATAAAAATAAAAATTCAATTTGAATCAACAATTGATATTATAACATCCGGATCATGTAATCCCGAATTACGTGAAATTGATGAAATAAATATATTAACTAATACAAAAAATATTAAAAATTTGTTAGAAATTATTAATAAAATAAATAACGATAAAACAATTTTTGAAAATGAAAATCATTATGATATATATACTACGGCAATTAAATTATCTATTGATAAAATAAACGAGAAAAAATTTAAATATAAAAAAAATTTATTTACCACAAAAACAATAAAATCTTAATATTATTTGAACATCAAATTATTGAATAATACAAAATAACTTTTTTTTATGTTGCTTTTGTATATTATTTAATATGATATAAATTCAAAAATAAATTAAATATTTTGCATATTTTTAATGTTCTTTTATATATTTGCATGTTATGTGATCTATAATTTTTGGAAATTTTACGCTCGCACGTGAATTTCACAAAAAAAAAATGAAATTTTAAATGTTTGATATATCTATTATAAATAAATCCATTATCACGAATATGGAAGAAACACATATTGAAATTAATGATTTGGAAGGATTAAAAAATCGTTTTAGAAATGTTGATTTGGGAAAAATTTCACAAGGATTGACGAATTGGGAAAAATTAAATTGTCATAATTGTAAAAATTTAATAAAAATTCCTAATATTCGCGCAGTGTGCGCGAATATTAGGACTGAAATTTGTACGAGCACAAATTTATCCTGATATTAAACCATTAAAAAAGTTACAGCTTAGTGATTTCCTAATGAAAAATCTAGAGAACAAATCGTATTAAAAAATATTTGTATGATGGGAATTTCAACAAATATTTTATATTTTCTTTATGATACGGAATAATAAAAGATATAAAATAATATAATAAGTTTGATTGAACATAATAAATTTTATAAATATTTAAAATTGAAATTTAAAATTATTGAATAAATTGATAATTATACGAATATGGAGCGTCATATACCGCAAAAACGTTTTAATGATACAAATTATAAACAAATTAAAAAAGTGCGTTGTGATATGGAAAATAATATATTATTAAATGAAGAAATATTTGATATAAATAATATAAAAGAAAAAATTAAATTACTTAATGAAATACATTTTTTTAAATCAAAACCAACGTTCGTGAATGTTCCATTTCGTAATCCAACAATTGATGATCCAATTGAAGAATTAATATTCCAACGAACAATATTAAAAGAAAATGATAATAAGATGAAAAAAATATTTGAAATAAATAATTTAAAATATAAATTTAAAGAAAATATTAAAGAATCCGAATACAAAAATGATTTAGAAGTTGAAATAAATATATATTCTTCAAACAATGAAATAGAAAAACAATTGACATATTTAAAAAATATTGAAAAAAAATATGATAATGATATAATTGAGATGGAAATTTTTAATCTTTTGATAAAAATGGGAAAAATGGTTGTAGTTAAATATTTACACAAAAAATAACATTTAATATTCTATTAATTTTTTTCTATTTTTTTTAATTTTATTATTAAATATCACGAATCTATAAATTTTATTTTTAAAATATAAATTTTTATCGGATAAACCTATTCTTGTTCCCATATATATTTTATTATTATTTTTTTGTTTTACAAGAATAAAATTTTTATCATTTTTAAATATATTTATCATATTATTATTTGTGAAATTATTTATTGTGTCTACATTATACAATTCCAAAATTTTATTAACAACTTTACACGGACCTTCCACTATTGTGTCATTTTTAATATCATAAATTGACCTTATTAAAATTCCAAAATAAATATCCTTTCCATTTCCAAAAGTTATATCCATTCCTTTCCATGTACCATTTTTATATGTTCCATTTTTATATTTATGAAAATAAAAATATCCATATTTTAATTGATCTTCATCACAATGTACATATGTATCATCGTGATTTTTACTTCTATAATAAATTTCTATCTCCGCAATTCTAAATTTTTTTTTATTTATCAATAATATATAATTAGTTAATATTATTTTTGCTAATTTCTTAAATAATATTTCATGATTTTGGTCTTTCCATTCTTTTAAGTGCATCTTAATTATAATAAATTTATTTATAAATAAATTTTCAATTTTTTACACTTAAAATTCAAGAAAAATAATGGTTTAATTTAAAATATATGGTGAATATACGATAATTTTAAATTTAAAAATTTGATAATATAAATAAAATTAAATTTAAAAATTAATAAGCAAGATTATTAATTATTTTTTACTTAAAAAAACTTATTGTGTTCCATATTTATATTATTAAAATTATAACATAAAATATTTTTGCCTTTATTTATATTATAAAAAAAATTATTGCAAATTTATTAAATTTTTAATTGATTTATTTATACATTTTAAGCATAAACATATTATTTCATCATTTTCATTTTTTTTGAATTCAATATATTTACCGGATGAAATATGATATGATGTATTACAAAAATTACAAGTTGAACGAATATTAAGAGTCCCGGATAAATTTTTAGGATATTTATTTCTGTTTATATGTATTAATTTATCATCACCGATATACCAAAAAATTGAAAATTCTAATTTTGGCACAAATATTATTATTGTTATATCCGGATATATTTTTATATTTATTTGTGTTTCTTCATTTTCAATTAATTTTATTTCTTTGATTTTATAAATTGTATCAAGTTTATCCATATATTTTAATATATATTAATTTTCTTTATATTGCAATTTCAATTTTTTATAGTGTGAATTTTGCTCGCATTTTCTATTTTTAATTAAGTTAATCAAACCAAATATTATTTATTAGTTTTTTTATTTTTTCTTCGAAAATAAGATAAAAATAGATTAAATTTCAAATTACCATAATAAAAAAAAATTGAAAAAATAATTTATTGATATACCTATTAATATTGTTTCATTGTGTATCATCTTCCAAAAAAATGATTATTATTTATATATTATTTATTGTGATTTGTTTTTCAACAAATGAAGTTATTCCATTAGATATTAATATTGAAATTACATTAAAAAAAGAATTTGGATGTTTTGTTGGTGTTAAATTTAATGCAACATATAATATTCTAATGCCCGTAACATCTTTTAATGGTGCAATGCACCATTAAAAGATCTTAGACTTAATAATTTTGCGACGCAAAATTATTAAGCGTAACATCATTTACAACTTTTTTCGCGATGACATCATATTATCAATATAAAAGTAATTTTGAAAACACAACACTAATTTATAAAGAAAATCAAAATTTGCAAGAAATCATTTTTAATCAAGCGTTAATTGGAATTTTCACATTGGAACTTGAATATAAAATCAATAATTATTGGTTAACATCAATAAAAGAAAATGAATTCAATTTAAATCCATATTTTATAACAAAAAATGATGATATTAATAATTTTCAAACAAATAATATAAAAATTATTGTTGAGAATGGAAATACAACAAAAGAAGAATGTATATATCCGAATTGTAAATGTCAAACCGACGAGAATTCAACATTACTATGTGAATTTAATAAATTAAATAATGCTAAAAATTTTCATATTTTTATGATTAGTAATTTATTTTGTGAAATAAATATTTTTCTTAGTTATGGATTTTTAATTCCTACTATTGTTATTGGATCAATAATCGCAAGTTTGTTATTATTATGGACTTGTATTTTTTGTTGTTGTTGGAGCACTGACTCATTTAAAATTAGAGATATTCCATCGGTTTGCGCAGTATCATGCAAAACATTTCTCTCGTGTTTAACATTAGGAGGATTATGTGGATGCGGAGGAAGAATGGATTGTCATGATGGTGCATGGCAATGTATTTGTTGTTGTAAAAAACACGAATCAAATGTTTAATTTATTTTGTATTTGAAAAATATTATGTTCGCTAAATAAGATTTGTATATTATTGAACGAAATAGAAAAATAACATTTAGAAATAAACCAAAATATCAAAAAGTGTAATAAATTATGTGTTTGGTACGTTTCCAATATATGATATTAAATAATATTTGAAAATTCATTTATTATAGTATTTAATGACATATCGTTTATTTCAATATTTTTACATACGAACATTTCATTTTTTATAATAATATCTAATGATTTTATATATTCGGCACTTATTTTTTCCATTAAATAATTTATATAATTAAACATTTATATATTTTAAAATTTATATATTTTAAAATTTTTATAAATAATATTTTATATAATTATTTTGTTTTATTAAATCATTTTTATACATTTCTATATTTATATTATTTAATAATATATTTTATTAGTCTTTTTCGACAATAAATTTCATATAATAAATAAAGTTATCATATTATAATTAAAAAAAAAGATAATAAAAAAATTATTTATTTGTATGATTATTGTACATTTAATTTATATTTTACATATTCTTGAAATTGTTCAAAATTTTTTCTATTATATTCTGTAATAATCGTGCTTTTTAAAGAATTAAATATTTTTTTTCTTTCTTCTTTATTTTTTTCTTTTCTTAATTTTTTTGTTTTTTCTTTTATTAATATTTTTATATTATCATTATTTACATTTGTATTATCATAATTGTTAAAAGTTTTTCTTATAATATCCATATCCATTTTAATACTATTTTTGTATTTTTCACTAAAATATAAAAATGTATAATATAATTCTTTTTCCAATAATTTATTTAATATTATTTTATCTATTAGTTCTCCTTTAGTTTCTAAATATTCCATTATTTCATAGGAGAAAAACAAAAATCTCCTATGAAAAATTTTTTTTATTTTAAATTTTTTTTGTTTTTCTCCTACACCTCCTATACTTTAATCCTTATATTTACTTTTTTAAAAATTTCTCATACATTATATAAATTTTAAAAAAAATATATTAGTAATTGTTTAATAATTTTAATTTTTGGATATTTATTAAATTTATATATAAAGTGTATGAGAAATTTTTAAAAAAGTAAATATGGTGATTAAAGTGTAGGAGGTGTAGGAGAAAAACAAAAATCTCCTATGGAAAATTTTTTTTATTTTAAAATTTTTTTGTTTTTCTCCTACACCTCCTACACTTTAATCCCCATATTTACTTTTTTAAAAATTTCTCATACACTTTGAATATTTATTTAAAAGTTAAATTAACTTCATTATAAATTTTAAATGTACATCACATTTATTATGTTAAATTATTTATCAATTTATAATTATTTAATTAATATTTAAACACAAATATCATTAATAATAAAAAAAATTGTATAAATCTATTTGAATATTTTATCAAATATATTATAAATTAAAATATTTTTTACATCTTCTACAAATTTTCCCATTTATTTCTTATTTCTTTATTACTCATTATAAAACTTTTATTTTTATAATTTTTTAATTGTTGAGTTATCAATTTACCTAATTTTTTTATATTTTGATCTTTACTACTTTCAGGAGTTTGACATTAAGATTCTTTAATAAAATTTTATATATTATTGGAGAAAAGAATCTTACTTTGTCCAATTATTACGATTCATAAAAATAATTCTGGGAACATAATATGTTATTTTTGATATAAAATATCCCATATTATATTGGGTTTCTATATCATTACATAATCTAGTATTAAATGGGTTAGGACAAACATAATAATTACCCCTATCATAACATGTTATTTTAATACCATTTTTAATACCATTATGGGATTCATTTTTTATTAATACATCATATTTTATTAATACGTCATATTTTATTAATACGTCATCTTTAAAATATCTTCCTATTTTATCCATTGATTAATTTAATATAAACTTTAGTCGTAAAGAAGTCGTAAAGACTTTAAATTCATTTTTTTTAAATAATTTTATTTGTATTAATAATATGTTTGATGAATTATGATATTATGTTTTATACCATTTATTACAACATATGGAACAATTTTTTCTTCTACTTCATTATTTATAATTTCGATACAATATTTTGGAATAAAAAATATATATTTTCTTTCGAAATTAGGTGGAATAATAGGATAAATATCAATCATAATATTATGTAATAATAAGTCATTTTCGTCCAGAAGAAATCCCCCACAATATAACTCAAGACTTGTTTTTTCAATTAAATTTAGCGAGGAATTTTCGTCATAATCTTTAAGATAAATAAAATAAATAGATGCAATGAGCGGTTTTTTATTATGGTCTATTTTTACACATGTATTGTGCATCAATAATCTATTATTAAATTTGACATCCCAACAATGACGTGCCAATATTACTATAGATTTTTTATGTTTATCTAACGGGTCAAATTCTTTTTTTTTATTAATATAAACTAAATTAGGTATATAATTATTTTTTTCTTTCCATGAAATTATTTTATTTTGTAATCGTCCATTACTTTCAATATCTTCTTTTTCCATAATTTTTAATTCTACTAAATATTGTTTTGGTGTTTTAGGATTTATATAAATTGGTTTTTTTTCCGAATTAGAATCTATAAACACAAGTTCATATGTTTCCATTATGATATATACACAATAAATAATTCTTTATATTGTTATTAAATTTTTTTTAAATTGAGTTGTAATAAAAAATTGAAATTCAAATTATTTGAATTCTCCAAATATATACTATAATTAACTAAATAAATGGAGCAAAAAAAAAATGATATAATGTCAATTGAAGATAATGACAAAGAAAATAATGAAAATATAGAAAACAATGAAAATATAGAAAACAATGAAAATATAGAAAATAATGAAAATATAGAAAATAATGAAAATATAGGAAACAATGAAAATATAGGAAACAATGATAATATAGGAAACAATGATAATATAGGAAACAATGAAAATCCTTACATTGAACCATTTGGAACTTGTTATCAATGTGGTGAAGAATGTAATATGTGTTCTCAAATATGTGGAAGATGTGCAAGAAAAATGTCATGGAGTATATTTGAAAATTAATAAAAATTTTTTAAGCTTTAAATTTTTTTATGTGTAAAATTTAATTTTAATATTTAAAAATAAAATAATTAAATAATAATAAATGAGTAAATTTGACGAAGAAATTAAATTGAAAATAAGCGAATATAAAAAAATAATAAATATAATTATTGATATAATTGATTATCTAAAATGGGAAAATATAAAATTATTAAGATTATCATTGGATATACTAAAATACAAACATAGTAATATTAATAATTTTACAGATTTTTTAATCGAAATAAACAATAATAAAACTATAAATGATGAAGAATACGATAATGAAATAACAATTTTAATGTCTAAAAAAAGATGTGAAAATAATGAACATAAAAAATTATTTGAAAAAATACGATATTTATCGAATAATGGAAAAAATTCTGATATAATATATAAAATAAATTTATTCACAATGCAATTTATTAATGATATAGAAAAAAAATGTGATCAAATAAACAAAAATTATAATATAATTTCTAAATATAGCGTTTTCGACGATAATTTCCGTTATAAAAGGGATATTCTATTAGAACAAAGTATAATTATAAATAAAATAGAGGATAAATTATTTATATGTAAAAAAAATTATGAAAATAAACTTGACACATTAAATTCATTAATAATTAATTATGATGAAATAAATAATATTTTAGATGAAAATAAAATTTTCAAATATACCGAGTTTAAAAAACTTTTAACATATTAAGGCATTGAAAATTTAACTTTTATTTTTTTCAAAAATTATATAATATTAATTATTAACAATCATATTAAATTTAAAAAAATGAAAAATTATATAAATATAATAATATATAAAAAATAATAATAATGTCAAATAATTTTGCGATTAAATTGAAACGAAATACACAATACAGAAAAAAATGGATACAAAAATATGTTTCAAAAATTAAACTCCGATGTAAAGAAGAAATGTTAAATTTAAAAAAAAATTTAGAATGTAGAATACCGGATAAAATAAAAATACGTGATGAACATAATGTGGTTGAGTCCTTATTAATCGATTATAACGAAATCAATAATATTTTAGATGAAAAAGTCTTTAAATATTTCGAGTTTAAAAAATCGGAACCTTAAATTTTTTTATAATATGTAGAAAACAATTTATCCACATATAATAAGTTTTTTCAATATATTTATATTTTTTTTAAAAATTTAAAAAAAAGTGTATAAATTTCTTATATATAATATATTTTGTAAAATTAAATTAATATTTTTATAAATTTTATTATATATTCTAAAAGTCACAAGACTATAAATTGAATACTATTGATAAAAAAAATGAAATTTAAAATGTTTGACACATCTATTTGTATTAACACACTTATTAACAGGAATGGATATAAAAACTATTTGGTGGCTTCCCGATGGTTCTTGTGAGATATGGTTAACAGATGGTTCTATTAAGCATGTGGATGAAAATTTGAATGAACTTCCGGAATATATACATCCCTTTTATCACATTTTCACGAATAATACTATAAACAATATAAATTATATTTATTAACCTATTTTAATTGTATCATTTTTTTTTAATGACATTATAAAATTATAAAATTCTAAAAATTTTTCTGGCATATATATTTCTATTTTTTTATTATTATTAATTTTAATTAATAATGATTTTTTTTTATTAATTGATTTTTTTATTTTTGTTAAAATTTTAGGTGATATAATTAAATTTAATATATCTTTAATTCTTTCACTTTTTGTTTTATTATATGTTCCACCGCAATCACTATGTATAATAAAATCAAATATTCCTCCAAATTCTGATTTTTTGATTTCTTTATTATTTTTTAATCCTTCAACTAATATTAAATAGTTAAAAAATAATCCATTATTTGTATCATATGAATGTTTTTTAATTGATTTAATTGATTTTTTAAATAAATGTAATAAAATTTTATGTATTTTATTTTTTTTAATTAATTTATTTATATATTTGATTGCAAAAATCAATATATAGTATCTTATTCGCTGGGTAAAACTATAACTGCAATCGAAATTTGTTTTTGCTTTTGTGGTATAATACGAAGAACCCATTTTTATAAATATTAATAATAAAAATATTTTTTAAATAACGCAAAATGTTTGCAGATCATTGAATAATATACAAAAGCAACATAAAAAAAAGTTGATTTGTTTAATTATTCTATAGACTACAAAAAACGAGTCTATCTATTTGGGATGTATAATTTAAATTTATGATTATTTACAATGCTGTCTAAATAAATTTAGGTAAAATATTTTATTATCAAATAAATATCAATATATATAATTCTAACAAATCAAATCAATAAAAATATATCAATAACAGACCCATAAAAGTATATAAAACTATATAAAATATACTATTTTCAATCAAATTTTAATTTTTTTATGTTGGAAACTAATCAATGTATAAATAAATTAATGTATCAACGTATTAAAATTTTAATAAATTTATTAATAATATCATGATTTACAAAAAATTTTTCCGCCACCAAATAAATAGGTATCGTAATTTTTAATAATAATAACATACCAAAATACATAATTGTTGTTATATACATTACTATATGAGCCCAAAAATAATCTTCTTCTTGAAATCCGGTAACATAACTAATTATTGGAATTAATATGATATAAATAGAAACCGGAATGACGAGTACAAACGTAATATTAAAAAATAAAAATATTGGAATCAAAAATAATAATGGCTTACAACAAATTACTCCCGTTAAAAATGCATCAAATGTTGTATATTTTGCAAAACATTTTTTTCTAATATCGGGAGCATTGTGGAGTTTATGAACCATTGGATTTAAAAGTAATTCTAGTGCGTCCGATATTCCTACAGAAATAATAAAAATTAAAAAATCAATAATAATCATTATGTTATATTTTATACGCATATAAACATATTAATATATAGATTAATCAATGATTTTATATTTCAATTTTTTTAAATAAAATATAATTAAAATGAAATTTCTTATTTCATGATAAATAATTTTTTATTTGTTAGGGTTAATATATTATATAAATGTTAAGGCAAACATATTCAAATGGACAAATTGTGTATAGTGTTTACATGATGCATAAATATGTTAATGAAAATAAATTACATATATACAACATTTCATTGACGAGATTTAAATATACACAAAATTGGAAAATATGGGGAGATTGGAATGATCCATATGGTGACCAAAATAGATGGAGTATTAATGACGTATTAAAAGATCCTAACAAATATAAACGCGATTATAAAAATATATTGAAAGCGAAATTAAGTTATCCAATCATATGTGTATACACACCACTTGATTTATTTATAATTGTTGATGGGTATCATAGATATGCGAAATCTATATTGCAAAAAAAGAAAACAATTAAATCATATGTTTTTACGGATCCAAAAATAATTAAAAAATTTAAATTGGGAAAACAAACAAAATCTATTTGGAAAAAAATAGATAAAATGAAACAAAAAGATTTTGATATATTATATAAAAAAAGATTTGTAAAATAAATGTAAATAAATTATAATATTTTTAATATAAATTGTTTATTTTTAAAATTAAATACTAATGTATTTTTTTTATAATTTGGAACACAAGTATAATATATGTAAAAAATTGAAAATTATATAATATAATTATATAAAATAATAAATTAAATGGATAAGGAAACAGGAAATAATATTTATGAAACTATTAATTCAAATATTATTGGATTTCATTGTAAAAAAATAAGAGAATTAGCAGAAAAAGAAACAAAAAAAGGTAATTATAAATTTAGATACTATACAAATTATGAAATGAACGCATCGGAATTAATTAAAATATTTAGGGAAAATAATTTATTTAATAATTTATATATGAGGGCAGATTTTTTTACTTTTTGTTGTGATACTTATCAATATATTGAATTTGATTTATCAAAATAATTTAATAAACGAAAATTTTATACCATAACGTAAGCTATTCCATGCATAATTATATAAATTTTATGATTATATTAAACACAATATTATTTTTATTATACCAATCTATATTCAAAAAATACGTAATAAATTTTCAATGAAATTATTTATGTTGTAAAAAATCTTTTAATACATTAATTTTCAAATATTCTCGCGTCATTTTCTCTCACATCTTATTAATTAATCTTTGATTTTGTTATGATGTAAAAAAATATATATTACAAATAAATTTATATGATAAAATTAAAAATTGTTTTATATTAATAATTAGAAAAATATATTTTTGCATTATGTTTAATATCATTTATTTTAACATACATATTTCCACCATTGTTTATAATATACATATAATAATCCGGTATATAAAATACATATTTTATAGTTTCTTTGTTTTCAAATAATGGATGAATATCGTATAAAAATAAATTTAAATCTTTATAAAATTTTCGACTTGATATTAGAATATTATTTTGCTCAACACAAATTGTAATATTAATATTATTTATATCATAAATATAATCACGAATATCAATAAAATAATTTGTTGCTATTGATGGATAATTTTTTTGGCAATATTTTGATTTATTTTTGAACCAAAATATTATTTTTTGTTGTAATATTTCGTTACTTAAATTATCTTCATCTTGCATTTTAGTAAATTCACGAAATCGACTATTTTCATTGTCTAATATTTTATTAATATTGACATATTTTTTACCTCCAAATGAAATCAAATCGGAACAAACTTTTAGATTTATAAATATTTTGTCGGAATGAACAGGACGGGAATATGAAGGAACATCCCGAAATTGATTATAATTCATTATATTCGTCAAACTTATAATAGTTTTATAAGGTTTATGGTTTAGAGATATATTATTAATAACAATAACAATTGATTAAATTTTCAATTTTTTTTTATAAATTATTAAAAATTTTAATTGGGTATTAGTGAAATTTTATTATTTTATTTTTTTATTTTTTTATTTTTTTATTATTTTATTTTTTTATTATTTTATTTTTTTATTTTTTTATTTTTTTATTTGTTTCATAAATTATTAAAAATTATAATTAAAGTGTCGCAATATTTATTTTTTTGTTAAAAATATTTAAAAAAAATGAAACCAAAAAAATATCATATAAAAAGAAAAGTAAAATTATAAGGAATAATTTAGTTTAAAAATTAGCGTTTTAAATGTAAAAGATGTAAATAAATATATATATTTATATAAAGTAATTTTATATACAAAAAAATTGAAAATTTAATTCATTGCTATTTCTATTAATATTAATATAGACTATAATTTCTTATAAAAATAAGTTTGGCGAATGGACTATGATACATTATTTGATGTTATATATTGGGATGATCCATCTCCTCCTCACTATTTCCTTCCCGGCAAATTGTTTATGTATCCAAAAAAAATAGATAAACTCTGTAAACGATTGAATTATTCATTTTGGAATAATAATATTTTAGAAAATACAAAAGATAAGAAAAAAAACGGTGATTTTATCGTCACAGAAAAAAAACAAAATGAAAGAAAAATGATGATTTTATCGTCACGGAAAAAAAATCAAAATGAAAGAAAAATGATGATTTTATCGTCACGGAAGGAAATAAAAAGATGATAATTTTGTGTATTATTAAAGCGAATAGGCTTAATTGGAAAAATTATAAATAAAAGTGTATGAACGTAATAAAAAATCTTCATTTTAATAATAGCCTAGAATAAACAAAACGCAAAAGCATTTTGGATACGATTGATTTCATGTGTAACATTTTTATACAAAATTAAATTAATTAAATATTATTTAATTTATTGCAATGAAATTTTGAAAATACTATTTGTTTTATTTTTTTAATTTAATAAATTAATATTCATGCCATGTCGTACTTGGCAAATATTCAAATGAAGAATCCATTATGGTTGAATCACGAGTATAATTTTTGAGTACATTAGCGCATTTTAAACACGATGATATTTCCTTCAAATCATTAATTTTGCTATCATCGTAATATTTGTCACATATTTCGCAATAATACATTATTTTGTTGTCGATATTTTTTCGTTCTAATTTATGATTATTTTTGCACATATATTTTTTACAATATTTACATATATATTCAATATTTTTGATTTTATTTTTATAAGTATAATCATTATATTTTTTATCACAAACACAACATTTTGTTTTTATAGGTTCGTGAATATTAATGCATTTATAAAATTGAAAACATTTTTCACACATATATGTTTGTTCATTTTCTAAAATGTCCTGTCTAATTAATTTTGTTTTGCATTGAGGGCATAAATTTAATAAACCACACAAACCACAAATATTATAGTTAATTTCCTTAATATCTACATCCATTTATTAGTTATTATATATATTATTTATTTAATATAATTTTCAATTTTTTATGTGTACTAACATAGATAATATTTTATAGTGGAATTGGAATTTTTTATAATATTTATATTTTATTAAAAATTGAAATTTAAAATTATTGATAATTCCATTAATAATGATTTATTAAAAGAGCATAACAAATATCATTTACAATATGGAAAGGTTAGAATCGGTCAAAGAATATGTTGAAACAAGTTTTGATTTTTTGGCTCCGGAGGAACATATAATGCGGTATGACAGAAATTTTGAGTTTAAGGAAAATATCTTGGTGATGAAATTTGTGGGCAAAACATCTCATAAAAAAATCACAATTCTTGTCAGTTATTCGGACAATATGTTCCATTTCCGCATGATTCTGTGGAATGGACATGAATTAATAAATACCTTTATTCATGATTGTCGTGATCAAGTGGTCGACGCAATGTTGGGATGCTCTATCAGCAAAATTTGGCGTATCATGAAACTTTATTTTTCCGGAGAAACTGAAGAACTGAAGGAAATGATGGGTTCTGATATGAATACCACTATGTAAATTTTTTTTATCACGCTCTAAAAAGTATATGTATAATTTTTTATATATGTTCAAAAAAAAAATGAATATTAATAATCGTATGAAAAAGAAAATCAAACGTCGTATATCCACTTTTTGTAAATATAAAGACTTGGAGATTATTCGCAAGTTGAAATATTTAATAATACTCCATTGTATATTTTTCAAACATTTGATAGATATTATTTCGTTATTTTATTTTGTCGCTTTGCGACAAAATAAAATAGCCTCAATAACTAAAATAAGTTTTGCGTAGCAATACTTATTTTAGTTGTTTCCTTTATGCTTGTCTTAAATGTGTTCCCTTCAAAACAATATTACTACATAATAAAATATTGTTTTCTAAAATAATATTTAATAATAATATAATAGAATTAACATTAAATTCAAAAAAATCATATAATATTATAAAAATTAAATTAAAATTAATAGAATTTATTAAAAAAATTCAAATAGCAGGAAAATACATAAATGTTGATGATAATATAATTTTTAATGATAGATTAATAAATGTTGTGGATAAAAAAATTGAAAATAATATATTATTAAATAATATTAATAATATAGAAATGAATAAAAAGAAATTATTAAAATTGATTGAAAGTATAGCAGATTGCGAATTATCTTATTTATCATATAAAATTGACATTGATAAATATAAAAATTTATTAGGTGATAATTTCGAAATGGTAAATGATATTTTATTTAATTTAAAAAATTTTTCAATGGAAATATCATCAGATTCTTCAGCAAAAAAATTAAAATTATTGTGTCAAAGTATATTAAATATTGCGAAATATAATAAAAAAATTAAATTATTGGATAAAAAAGATTTGAAATTTATTAATATTATGAAAAAAATTGTGGAATGCAATAACGTAAAAGTTAGAGATGAAGGAAGAGCTATATTACAATTAATAAATTATTTTTGGAAATATGAAAATATTATTAATAATGATGATAATATCGATGACATATTCGATAAAGTTCATGATGTATTGAACGAAGAACACAAATATGATGATCCTTATACATGTATTGAATTAAATATAGATGAAAATATACAACCAACAGATGCCGACATAAAATGGGCTCAATATTGTTTTGGTGAAATACAATTAACAGACGAAGAATTAGAAAAAATATCAAATGAAAGACATGAAGAAATGGAAAAAATTGAAAAATTAGAGGATGAAGAAGTTAAAAGATGTTTTAAAATTAAAAAACAAAGAGACAAAGAATGGCAAAAAAAATATAAAGAGCATGAATTAGAAGAGAATACTATGACACATCTTGTTGATTTATGTAAAAAAATAATTACAAAAAATGTTCACGAATAGGAAATATAGTTAGTCTTTTATCTAAACATAAAAATGGACATAAATAGGATATATATGAATTTTTTATATAAACACAAAAATAGATATATTTAAAAAAAGAACACAGAAATCATTAATATACTTTTTTAAAAATAAATAAAAATATATTGATAAATATAATAAATAATTCAATGATAAAGATAAATAAAGAATTTATAATATATAAATAAATATATAAAAAATGCGATCAATTCATATATATCGGGAAAAAAAAAATTAAACAATGCAATATACACCATGATTTATTCGTTTAATAAAATTTTTTTTACAAAGATTAAATAAACATGAATTTAATGTTCGTTCATAATTTCCTTTTTCTATACCTAATGTTTTAATTATTTCGCGTCTATATTTATTTCTCAAAGTAAAATTAGAAAATTTTTTTCTGTTATCATAATTACAAAATTTTTGAATCAAACCAAAAATATATTTTTCTCGTGATGATAAATTCGTCATTCTAGGATCGAGAAATGTTTTAACATTTATTTCATTTATTACAGGATCATCAAAAACAATGCACATTCCATCATTATTATCTACTCGTATAGCATTAATTCCGTGTTCTAACATATATGTTTCTATTGTTTCGCGGGTTAATTCTGGAGAAAAATGGTTTCCATTAATACGATATTCATTAAATGCTAATCCTAATAATCCCAAAATTTTTTTTGGAGTTTGTTCCGCGATATCAAATCTATATTTTGCAGTAATATCATATTTATTTCCAAATTGCAATTTTTCAATTTCCTTTTCTGGTTCATAAGCTTTATCCATAATGGTGTTTTTTCTACTTTTGGCGATATATAATAGTTTGTTGCTCATTTTTGTATTGATATATAAATAAAATGTCCAATGAATTCATTTTTCAATTTTTTTAATATATTAGGAAATGGGATTTATTAAATATTCTAAATAATTCGATTTAGTATAAATTTGTATATGACAATTCAATTAAAAATAGTCAAATTTAAACATGATAAATATTATTTCTACAAAAAATTAGACGATTTAAATATCGTGTTGAATAAATAGAAACATCTTGGCGTTTTTCAATAAGTCTATATTATTTAATAAATAAATAATTTTTTAAAAATAAATTCCAATAATGAAATTAAAAAATATACTAAAAAAAATGAATATGAATTAATTTATAGTTAATTTTTTTATAATATATTGTATAGTAAATGAATAATTTATTTATTATTAAGAAATAATACAACAATTACTCTCTAATTTATTTATAATTTTAGTATTTCTATAACACCAATTAATATCCAAAGAAAAATGATATCCTTTATGTATTGAAAATGATTTATCTTCAAAATAATTCAATATATTTTCTCTTGTGTTATGTTTTCCTGTGTAGGGGCAATTTATTATTTGTTTGTTTTTAGAATTCAAAAAACTAAAAAAAATTTCGCCACCATTTATTCTAAAATAATTCATATATATTAATATATATGTTGGACGTAATTTATTCATTATGTTTATATATTTGATATAACTATTTTCATCAATTATTCTTCCCATTTCATTAAAAATTTGTACAACATATTTTTTATCACCATAACAATCATATAATTCTAAACAATTTCCAAAAATTTTATAATAACAAGTATCTTGATACATTATTGTATTTGGAATCCATTTGATTATAAATTAATATAATAAATATTGCATATATTTAAAATTTCAATTTTTTATTAAATTTTACCAATATAATAATATTTTAAAATAATATTTGGAAATTAATTTATATATATATACAATTTTATTATTTAATACATAATGGAAAAAAAATATATACAAACATATAATAATGCTTGTTTTTATGATTCCGGATTAACGTTCATAAATTTGTATGATGTTTACGGAGATAAAATTCTTAGTAAGCCAATATATGATGATAATAATAATGTTTTGATAAGAGGACAAGATGCCATAAAATTTATAAACATAAATAAAAAATTACGTCCTTTATACATATGGATATATGATTTTGACAAACGATATACTTCAACGACATTATCATTATTAAATAGAAATAGGGGTGTGATTTGTACATTTCCATATTTTGGAAATAGAAATAATAAATCAATATTTAATTTTTTGAATAATTTGGAAATATTTATAAATAAAGAACATCCAATAATGGTTGATATTGAATGGTGTAAATTTCATACTCAGATAATATATAACGTGCCGGATTGTTGTGTTATTTTATAAAAGTTCAATTTTAAAAAATATATAAAGAAATGAATATTTTTATATATATAATGGATTTTAATAATTTGTTTCATATTTTATCACAAGATATATACGAAAAATATATCGTTTTATCGTTAAAATGTAATAATATTTTGAATATTAAAAAAACATGTAAAAAATGGAAATATCACACAAATTTTGATTTCAAATATATGGAATATTTAAATTGCACGAATAGTAAATTTTATAAGTTTAATAATTTATATATTAATAATAATTTGAAAATTTTAAATTTAATCAATTGTAGTTGTTTAAAAAAAATTCCAAAATTAAATAGTTTAATGAAATTAAATTGTTCAAAATGTATAAATTTATTAAATATACCGAAATGTTTAACAAATTTGAGATGGCTTTCCATAAAACAATGCGTAAAAATATATAAATTACCAAACACATTAGAAAATTTATTATATCTTAATTGTAACAAAACAAAAATTTCCAAAATACCATATAATTTAATTAATTTGGAAAAAATAAAAATAAAAAATTCAAATATTAAATATATTCCGGAAACATTGATTAATTTAAAAAAAATATATTGTGAAGATTGTGATATAGAATTACCGAAAACGTGTGAAAAAATAAAAGAAATCAAGGGTCTAAATGTTAATATTGATATTCCGGATAAATATACAAATCTTAGAAAATTACATTTTTCCAATAAATTTACAAATAAAAATAAAATAACCATTCCAAATAGTTTTAATAGGATAACTTCATTAAAAATACAAAACATAAAAGATGATATAAAAATTTCTTCCAGTTTTGTAAATTTAAAAAAAATAATGTGTTATAATTGTAATATTACACATATTCCGTCCACATTAATAAATCTCGAAAAACTTAATATGTATAGTACGAAAATAAATTTTATTCCATCCCAATTTAAAAATTTAATTGAATTAAATATATCAAAAACATTAATTGACGATATACCAAATAATTTAACATCGTTAGAGAAATTAAATATTAAAGAATGTAAATATATTAATAAAATATCAAATAGATTTATTAATTTACGAAAATTAATATGTTCCGAAACTTTAATTAAAAAAATTTCAAAAAAATATATAAATTTGGAAAAGTTAGAGTGTATTTCATGTTTCGAATTAATATATATTCCAAATAATTTTAATAAACTTAAATTTATAAATTGTAAAGGATGTCGTAATTTAATAAATATGCCATCAAATTATATTAAATTACAAAAACAAAAATGGGAATTTGGAAGGGATGAATATATTAGTTTTGATAATATTTATATTGAATGTGCCGAAAAAGGAATAAATGTGGAATTTAGAGATGTGCTTATTTTACATGATATATATAAACATCAAAAATTAATTAAAAATTATGACAATATCTTATTAGATTTATTAAATAAAAAAGAAATATTAATTAATTTTTTATTTAAAAAGAAAGATGAAGATATTATTTCGTGTGTCAGAATGGATCATAAAAAAGAACAATTTTATTGGAATTTGTTTGCGGTAATAAAATTGGTTAAAAAAATAAATAAAATTAAAAAAAAACATATTAATTGTTTAAATAATTTAGATGAACGCGAACAAAATTGTATAGAAAGAATAGAATATATAATAAAATATATTCTATTAAATTCGAATATAGAATTTAATGACGAAGAGATTACAAATTTAATAAATATATTTAAAAAACAAATTTAATATGAATGATTAATCATTTACATCCAATATTATATTATGAATAAAAAATTGAAATATTATTAAAAAAATAATTATTTTCTAATCAAAATGTGTCTATTCTTGGAGGGGTAGAAACTCTCTCATACATTTCATTCATAGAAAATAAATTATGTTGTTTTATATTAGACATAATTGGAAATTTTTCCGGATTATATTTTTTTTTATTATTTGCAATGAGACGTAATTTGATAATAGTTATATTTGATTTGTCTACATCAATATGTTTTGCATTTTTAAATCGTTGGTGTGAAGATGAACCGAGAGCAGTTGCTCCTGATGCAAAATCAGAAAAAGAATTATTATATAACATAATATTTTCATTCAATCTACCTAAATTAGGTGATATATCATGAGTTGCATTTTTAAGTGAGGAAGAAACATTATTAACTCCAATATGACGTATAACATCAATTAAATGTCTATTATTAAAATTATATCCTTTATCATTTGTATACGGTATTCTTTCTAAATTCATGCACTCTTGTGCGGATTTTTCCGGATAAAAAATAACTTCAATTAATCCATTTTTATCCCGTCCTATTTCAATATTTGCCCTATTTGCTTTTCTAGAATTCTCACGTAAAAATGTAAATTTTTTATCAATTGATACTGGTCTTTCTATTATTATTGAACTATTAGCATTAATTCTAAATTTTCCTACATTTCTTCCATCAACTTTTATATTTGCATCTGCCTTAACGTTATTATAATTACATAATTCAATTTTATATTCCGAATTATGATCTAATGTAATATAATTCAAGTTTGCATCATATATTTGTTCTACATAATTTGAATGGATTTTAATAGCAAAATTATTTGATTTTATTGATGTTTTCATATGTTTTATATATAATATTTATATATATTCCAAACGCGTATAGAAAATTTATTTAGATTATTTTGAAAAATCAATAAATTAAATATATTGTTCATCAACATCATTAGTCATTTCTATTGTTTTCGGAGTTTCATATATTTGCATGTTATGTAAATTATATTGCTGTTTTGGGTCGTATTTTGTATATCTTTTATAACTATATTTTTTTGGAACACAACATAAGCAACATAATGGAGAACATAATCCACAACAACCACAACAACATCCCGTACAACACAATAGGCAAGGAAACAAAATCAAAAAAATACTTAAAACAATTAAAGAAATTGTTAATCCAGACATTATGCACATTCCTGTGTATCCGGAACCCACATAATGCCCAATATTTTTATTACATGTAAAAAAGGGTTCTATGCATTTACAAATACTAAAACCCATCAATGGGATATTACAGCCTTCGACACAGATATTCATTTTTAATTGATTTAAATTAATTTTTATTCATTTAAGAATTCAATTTTTTCTAAAATTAAAAAAAAAATTGAAATTTAAATTAAATATAAATATAACTTGAAATAAATGAATTTTATAGAACTATTTGACATTATATATTGGGAATTAAATGTTTATTATCTACAACCAAATATTTTTTACAACTTTAAAAATATAAAAAAAGTTTGTAAAAAATGGAATTTATATTTTAGATTCGATAAAATAATTAGATTAGATATAAACACTGATAAAATTATACCAAATCGTAAAATATTTAGTTTAAAAAATTTAACTAATATTAAATATTTAAATTTTAATGAAAATTATTATGTAAAAGATTTAAATTTTTGCAAATCACTTTTATATTTATATTATACAAATATAAATATAAGTGAAATCCCAGAAACATTAAATTGTTTGGAAGAATTATATTGTTGTTGGTGTTTTAATTTAAGAAAAATACCAAATATTAAAACATTAAAAATATTAAATTGTGTAAATACAAATATTAATGAAATACCAGAGACATTAAATTGTTTGGAGGAATTATATTGTAATTCTTGTCATAATTTAATAAAAATTCCAAATATTGTAACATTAAAGAAATTAGATTGTGATAATACAAATATTAATGAAATCCCAGAAACATTAAATTATTTGGAAGAATTAATTTGTTATTCTTGTAAAAATTTAATAAAAATTCCAGAAATTGAAACAACTTATTTTTGTCGCTCGCGACAAAAATAAGTTATTGAGGCTATTTTATGTTGTTGCGAAGCAACAACATAAAATAACGAAACATTAAAAAGTTTAAATTGTGGTGCTACAAATATAAGTGAAATCCCAGAAACATTAAATTGTTTGGAAGAATTACATTGTTTTAATTGTAAAAATTTAATAAAAATTCCTAAAATTAAAACATTAAAGAAATTATATTGTTCTTATACAAATATTAATGAAATACCAGAGACATTAAATTGTTTGGAAGAATTATATTGTAAATCTTGTAAAAATTTAATAAAAATTCCAGAAATTAAAACATTAAAGAAATTAAATTGCTATAACACAAATATTAATAAAATTCCAGAAGAATTAA
>Ga0209417_1002219_pt1 | contig 31158 bp, 26 predicted proteins | sample RifGroF2_FD_184002 | JGI IMG/M metagenome (GOLD analysis project Ga0209417, IMG submission 184002) | Groundwater microbial communities from Rifle, Colorado, USA - Groundwater F2 (SPAdes) (version 2) | ecosystem: Environmental > Aquatic > Deep subsurface > Groundwater | place: Rifle, Colorado... | reverse complement strand
TTCTTGTACTAATTCCTCTTTATTCACGAAGAATCTCCTTTCGTAAATTTACCTATAACCCACACATATATTATATTTAAGATGCAAAAAATTGCAATACCCTTTTTGAATGTTTATTTATAATTTTTTAAAAGTTACATTTGGTAACTGTGTTTGGATAGATGGGTAGGTAATACTCCTAAAAGTCGAAAATAGCAATATACACTAGATTTTTCTGAAAAATCGTTTAAAATAAACATGGATTGAAATTGGTTGGGCTAGTTTACATAATGAAACATTATCAAAAAAAATTGGTAATAATTCTTAACCTTGCGTGTGTAATAAATATTATCACGCAGGGGCTACCAACTTTGGCTGTTTCTGCTGATCAATTTAATATGAGAGTTACAAGGGAAAATTTTGCAGAGTTTTGTGATTCTCTGATAATTCCCGATGAAAAACAAAAATTAAAGCTTGATCCATTATTTTTTGAAAACTTTAATTTATTAACAGGTAATTACGAATATAAAGATATTTTTTCCGTTCATAATGAAAAATTTCAACAAAACGTTTTAAAAGCCATAAGAACAAAACAGCTTGAGGAAGATACTGAAAGCAGCAGCAATTCTTCTAATTTAACGGGCATCTATAATATTAATCTTTCAAATCGAGGACAAAATCCGCAGACAATAAGCTTTAATAATGATCCTAAGATTAGCGCGGATTCTTTTATGTACTCAATGATGGGCGTTGATGAGAAAAACACTAAATTTAATTTTGAAAAAGCTGTTGAAAAAATCAAATTACTCATAAGCCAAAAAGATTTTTCAAGATCCACAGAAGCTTTAAACTTTTTAAGAGCGAAATCTAAAGGAAATAATGCGCGTCTTTTCACTCTTGCCGGTCTTTATGAAAAAATAAACAGACCTGATGAAGCTTGCGGCATATATAAAGAAATTTCTGATGCTGAACCTGCAAAATATGAGTATCTTTACAGCTATGCGGTGTGTCTTTATAAAAATGATAATAATGATTTAGCTGAAAAAACTTTTCTCAAAGTAATAGAAACAAAACCTGATTTTATGTATGCATATTATAATCTGGGCAATTTATATTACAAAAAAGCTGATTATTACAAAGCTCTTGATTATTTTAACAAGGCAATGGAAATAAATTCTTCAAATGCGGATGTTTGTTTTAATATTGCGGTTACTCTAGAGCAATTAGACCATAAAACACTGGCGAAAAAGTTTTATACAAAGTGTCTTGAGTTGAATCCACAGGACACACAGGCGGAAAAAGCCGTTGAAAGGCTGGAATAGCCTAATATATCAAGTGAAATGTCATTCTCAGCGACCAGCGGGAGCGTGAGAATCTTTTTAACAAACTATTGTTGTTTGGTCTTAAAAGACTATACAAGCAAATGGATAGATCCTCACGTTCGCTTTGCTCACTGAGGATGACACTTAGCTCAATTTTCCGGCATAATCCAGAGAGGAATTCTTGAATACATGCCGCTAATTCCTGCTTTTTCCAGAATTTCCGACATGCTTGCCCCTGTAATTTTTTGTAAAAGACTTTTTTTAGGTTCTATTTCTATAATCACGGGCTCGCCTTTTATTTCGGCAAGTTCTGCCGCAAGGTCAATTGCGTCAGATTGTGAGCCTATACGGTCAACAAGACCGTATTCTTTTGCCTGTTCGCCAGTAAATATACGTCCGTCCGCAAATTTTTTAACTTCTTCAAGCTCTATATTTCTATTTTCGGAAATAGTTCCTATAAATTGCCTATAAGTAGAGTCTATCATTTCTTGAAGAATAAATTTTTCTTCATCCGTAAAGAATCTTGTCTGGGAAAGTATATCTTTATACGGACCTGATTTTACTATCTGGTGTTCTATCCCTATTTTTTTATATAAATCCTTAATAACGCTTGATTTTATTATTACACCGATTGAACCTGTGACAGTTCCCGGGTTACTTACCACTTTATCTCCTGCAACTGCGACATATAAGCCTCCGCTTGCCGCCACATCACCTAAAGAAACAACAACTTTAATTCCTTCTTTTTGGAGTTTTTTTATTTCTGTATAAATCTCCTGCGATGCCCCAACAGTGCCGCCGGGACTGTTAATTCTAAGCACTATTGTTTTTATACCAAGTTTTTTAACGTCTTTTAATGAATCTATTACTCTTGATGAGCTTGGTAAATAGCCTGAATCTAAAATAACTCCCTCTAACTTAATAAGGGCAATTCTTTTATCTTTTAATAAAGTGTATTTTATTTTGTTTATGGCATTTTTTAGTTTTTCACACATTGTATTTTCCTTTTAATTAGGCTTTTTTTAAACTACATTTATTAAACAGGAAGGTTTTAACCTTCCTGTAATTTTATATTTATTTTTCTTCTTTTGGTTTAACAACCTGATTTTTAAATTCTGCAGGGGCATCTGCTCTATCAGGATTCCAACGAGGAAGATCCATTTGCTTCCTGATAATTCCAATTCCCACATGAACACGCCATTCATCCATTTTAAGCTGTTTTGAAATAAATTTATGACAGCCAATAGGAGGAAGCGGTAACAATGGAGTATATAAATTCTGTATTGCTGTTAATTGATCAGGGGAAACAGCCAGTTTTCTTTTCGGATAAGGGAGTTTCGGCAAAAACATTTTTTGTCTGATAAGATTTATGCCAAAGAAAACTTTATTAGGCTCAAGCTGCATTTTTTCTCCGATTACTTCATGGCAATCGGGATTTGGGAGAGGGAGCATTGCTTTATAGAGTGTTTCTATTTCTGCAACTTGTTCTCTGCTGATTAATAAAGGTTTTTGAGCGGCAGCCGGTCTGCGAGGACCGCCTCTGTTAAACCCGCCCTGCATTGGAGGTCTATTGAATCCGCCTTGCATTGGTGGTCTTCTAAATCCGCCGCCTTGTGGAGCAAAACCGCCTTGCTGGGGTCTATTGAATCCGCCTTGTTGCGGTCTTCTGAATCCGCCGCCTTGTGGAGCAAAACCGCCTTGCTGAGGTCTATTGAAACCACCTTGTTGCGGTCTTGGAGCAAAACCGCCGCCTTGATTTCCATAGCCGCCCTGTTGCGGTCTTGGAGCAAATCCACCGCCTTGATTTCCATAGCCGCCCTGTTGCGGTCTTGGAGCATATCCGCCGCCCTGATTTCCATAGCCGCCCTGTTGCGGTCTTGGAGCATATCCGCCGCCCTGATTTCCATAGCCGCCCTGTTGCGGTCTTGGAGCATATCCACCGCCTTGTCCGCCTTGTTGTGGATAAGGTCTTCTTTGCGGTGAATTGTAATTTTGATTTCCACCTGCTGAATAACCACCTTGCTGCGGTCTTGGTGGAAGTTGATCCGGTGCTTTTTCCTGATTATCTTCAGGTTGTTTTAAAACATTATTATAAGAACTTAATGGTGCATCTTGTCTATCCGGATACAAACAATTAGGACAGATAACTCTTTTCGGATTTTTTGTCTCAAATTCTGCGCCGCATTTAGTACATTTATTTACATACATCTCTTAATTTAGCCCCTCATTACCTTTCAGCAAGGATTCTTCTCCTATTAATACCCTATCTTACTATAATTTCTTCCTTGCGAACACTTCATCCATTAATTTACTTTGATTTAGAATAAAATATATTACGTTAACATTTCACCCCGAGACTCAATACAATATAACATGAATCGCTAATTAAAGTCATTAATATATTTAAATTAATTTTCTTAATATATATTAAGTCTTTAATTATATATATTTTACTTTATTTATATCCAAGTTAACAATAAATTTGAATTCGTAATAAATCTTAATAATCCCGTCTTGATTTGTTATTTGGAAAGTATAAAGGTTACAGATTTATTATTTACAAGCCCGACGTCCATCATCGCACCAAATTGTCCTGTTTTTACAGATATGTTATGTTTTTTCAAAAATTCAACATTTTCGGTATATGTTTCAGCCTGAATGACTCTTTTAATGTTGCAATTTAGATTTGTTATTATGTATCTGTTGGAGTGTTTGATAATCTGTATTTGATGATAAATCTCTCTTGCTTTTTCATACAGACTTTTTTTACCGAAAAATTTATGGTTTTGAACTAGTTGTTTTTTAAATATTTTGTTTATTTAGCTATTGAATCAATGCACTAGGATGGAATAATAACAAGCCTTTATGTGATTACAAAATTAAAAAAATTATAGAAGCTTTTTGCACAGATATTTCTGCTACACTTAAAAGAAAGTGAATGGAGATAGAGTAAAAATCACGAAATTATGATTAAAGAATTTAAAAGCTTTACAAGAAAAGTGCTGGTCTAGAGCCTAAAAAAATTATATAATTAAAATTCTGAATATTTTTTAAATATAAAATTTAAGGTGATTATAACCAATGAACGAAGAATTTATTAAAGACATTAAAGAATATCAATTTCTTACCAAAGTGCCAAATAATGGACCTACAACTAAATTTTTGGATTCATTGTACAGTGCGCTTTTGGAAAAAGAAAAACAGGGGCATCAACTTGTTGTAAATGCTATGCCTAAATCGGGTTCAACTTATTTAACTCATTTATTACGATCTTTAACAAAATATCATGAAGTTGTTTTTCATTTACCGATGCAAAATTCTGAACCAACAATGTTTTATCATTTTCTTATTGATTTGTATAATAAAAATTATGTAATGCATCATCATTATAAAGCTTCAGCATATCATATTTTTATGTACAACAAATTCAATATAAAACCAATTATTTTAACCAGAAATATTTATGATGTTGTTTTAAGTTTTACTGATTCGGTAAAGACAGGAAAACATGACCCTTTTGGAGGCTGGTTGACTTTTTTTCCTCCTGAATTTAAAACTTGGGATGAACAAAAACAATTTGAAATGACATTGGATATGGTTATTCCGTGGTATATGTTTTTTTATTTAAGCTGGTATTATGCAAACAAAATTAATAATGAAATTGAAGTTCTATGGATAACTTATGAAGAACTTGTAACAAACGACTTAAACACTTTAAAAAAAATATGTGATTTCTATAAAATTCAAAAAACAGATGAGGAAATTTTAAATATTATAAATATAGTGAACCAAAATAAAGCCAAAACCAGATTTAATAAAGGTTTGATTGGAAGAGGTCAAAAAATTCTTTCCGAAGAGCAAAAAAACACAATTAAGGAAAAAACTTTGTATTATCCAAATGTTGATTTTTCAGCAATAGGGTTATAAATAAAACCTTTTAATTGATAAAATAAACTGCTTTCTCTGTAATTATAATATCTACAGGAATATCAAACTCATCCGAAGGCAATTTTTCCGCAAAAAGTTCCTCGAGAAGAGGGACAATCTTTATGCAAGAATCTTTCAGCAAAGGAAGAAATCTGTCATAATAACCCGCGCCATAACCTAGCCGATATCCTTTTTTGTCTGCCATTAAAGCCGGCGCAAAAATCAAGTCTATTTTTTCAAGATTATTTTCTTTTGGAGTTACTGGCTCGGGAACTTTATAGAGATTTTCAACAAGTTTATCACCGTATTTGTAAGGATGAAGAAACATTTCTTTCGTGGAAATGTCAATAGAAGGCAAAAACCAGTTTTTTGAAGTGTCTTTATAAAGTTCTGTAAGATTAATTTCACTATTAAAAGGGTAAAACCCGAGTATATTCTTTGAATTTTTATAAAAATCCTGATTTTTTATGTTTTCGCAAATCAAAAAACTGATTTTTTTAATATCAAGTTCTGCTCTTAATTTTTTTGCAAAATTCCTATATTCTTTTTTTGTCTGAAAATTCAAAATCGAAGACATTTAATATATCCTAAAAGCCTAATTATACTAAAACGAGTTTATATTTTCGAAAACTCATCGTTTCCGAAAATAACGCTCCTACTATCGAATACCGCTTTTTTATTGGTTATTAAAATCCCAAATTTATTTTTGAAGCGGTATACTTTAATTTTACACAAAATACAGGTTTAAATTCCTTAATATTATTTTCAAATTTAAAATTAAACTTTAAATTTTGTAATAAAATAGCCTAAAAATTTTGGATTATCCGAAAGATGTTTTATAATATAAAATATGGTTAGATTTTAAATTATATTTTTGTGTTTACAAAAAGGAGTATAAAGCTTATATGGACAGGAAAACATTCTGCAATAAATTAAGAAAAGCAAGAATCGAAGCCGGTTTTAAGCAGGAACATGTTGCAAAATACCTTAATTTGCCTATTTCTGCGATTTCCGTAATGGAATCAGGTACCAGAAAAGTTGATGTATTTGAACTTAAGAAGCTTGCGGATTTTTATAATAAACCTATAGAATGGTTTTTCCATGAACATAATAATATTCAAAGAAGACGCTGGTATGATTTGGATCCCGTACTTGCCGAAGCTGTAGATCTTATGAGGCAAGCTCCTATGAAGCTTCAAAAAAGCGCGGCATACGCTATTATAGGATTTTTGAAGCAAGGCGGGTTTGTTGATCCTAATAAACAGTTTTAAAAAATAATCAAATTAAAGAAGAGGACGGTTTAATCGCCCTCTTCTTCTATATTAAAAACTATCTAGAATAGTGTCCAGCATTTCTTTTTTTGTACTAATAACTCTGGCAACAGCTTTTACCTGATTTTTACTTGTTATGCAGGTAAGGGCAAGATTAATTTCAGCGCTTTGCCCCGAATTATACTTATCAAGCTCGTTTAATATTTTTGCCTGCGCACTTATTATGGCGGTGTCTTCTGTTTCAAATGAATTCAGCGGTTCATTTGCTGTATAATTAGCTTTTTTATCGTAAGGAAAATAAAAATTTACGCTGTCTGAGCTTTGTATTCCCTGAATCATAATTACGTCCCTGTATTTTATTACCTTTATATTAGTATTCCTTTATAGAGAAAAAATTAAACGTAAAATTAAGATATTTTAAGGTGTTTTTCATAGGTACATGTTTAATTTGTAATGGGTATTGCATACCCTGCTTGGTTGCTCGCCATAAACGGCATTACAAAGAGGCAAAGCCCCTTTTCCAGCCTCTGCTCGCAATCCGTAAACCCGCCTTCATTTTCTTTTGATGCAAAAGAAAACGAAGCAAAAGAAAACTTTAGCCCACGCTACAGCTCCTGTATTTCTGACTTGCTAACGATTTTAACAAAAATGCGTTTAATGCCCGTAACTCGGGTCAAAGCCCCTCAAACAAGACGGGCTCGCCTTCGGAACGCAAGCCGAAATAAGACGGAGCTTTCTCTAATGGGCGCACGGGGAGTTCAAGGGGGCTGCCCCCTTGACTGTGTTGACCCTCTTGGATAAAGTTTTTCTTTCTTTTGGTTGCGTTTTCTTTCTTTTGACGTCAAAAGAAAGAAAATGAACTGGGGTGAAGGGGTAAAGCCCCTTCTATAAATAAAATACTTTTATAACAAAAAACAGACTAACAAAAAGTCAGCCTGTTTCTTTAAAAAATTTGAAAAATGTCGGAGATGGGACTTGAACCCACACAGATTGCTCCACACGCACCTCAAGCGTGCGCGTCTACCGTTCCGCCACTCCGACTTAAGAGGTTATGATTAAGTATCTAATAAAGAATTAAGAAAATCAATATTGTTCTAAAAATGATTTTGAATTATAAAAACTTAACAAAAAAATCTTCTTGGCTTGATATGGTAAAATCATAAATTATGAGTATAAACGGAGTTTTCATATGAAAGATTTGCCAAAAGCATATAGTCCAAAAGAAGTTGAAGAAAAAATATATAAATTCTGGGAAGAAAATAACTGTTTTAAGGCTGACGCAACCAGTCAAAAGCCTCCTTTCAGTATTGTAATTCCTCCACCGAACGTGACAGGCGTACTTCACATGGGACATGCCCTTGATGGAACATTACAGGACATAATTATACGCCATAAAAGAATGTCGAGTTTTGAAACCCTCTGGCTTCCGGGAACTGATCATGCCGGAATTGCCACACAGAACGTGGTAGAAAAAGAATTAAAAAAAGATAATATCTCAAGACATGATATTGGAAGAGAAAAGTTTCTGGAATATACATGGGATTGGGCGAACAAGCATAAAAGCAGAATTTTAGGACAATTTAAAAGATTAGGAGCATCTTTCGATCTTTCAAGAGAAAGATTCACTCTTGATGAAGGATGTTCAAAAGCTGTAAAAGAAGTTTTTGTAACCTTATACAATAAAGGTTTGATTTATAAAGGCAAATATATTGTAAACTGGTGTCCGAGATGCAGGTCTGCAATCAGCGATATAGAAACTGATTATGTGACCGAGCAGGGGCATTTATGGGAAATCAGTTATCCTTTCAAGGATTCTTACGGGGCAGTGGTTGTTGCGACTACAAGACCGGAAACCATGTTCGGTGATGTAGCTGTTGCTGTTAATCCTAATGACCCTAAGTATAAAGATTTAATCGGAAAACAAGTAGTTGTCCCGATAATTGGCAGGGCAATCCCTGTAATTGCCGATGAAGCGGTAGAAATGGGATTTGGGACAGGCGCTCTTAAAATTACTCCCGCGCACGATCCTAATGACTATGAAATCGGCAAACGCCACGGTTTAAAACCTATCTGGATTATGGACGAAGCGGGAAACCTTCTTACAGATGAGAATGTTCCTTATGAACTGCGTGGACTCGAAAGAAATAAAGCGAAAGAAAAAACTCTTGAACTTCTAAAAATACGCGGGGAATTTATCAGGGCAATTCCTCATGAGCATAATGTCGGTCATTGTCAGCGTTGCGGAGAAAAAATCGAGCCGCTTCTTTCTGAGCAATGGTTTGTAAAAATGACTGAGCTTTCAGAAAGACCTATTAAAGCCTTAGAAACAGGTGAACTTGGTTTTATTCCTGAAAGATGGACAAAAATTTATCTTGACTGGATGGAAAACGTTCGTGATTGGTGTATTAGCAGGCAATTATGGTGGGGACACCAGATTCCCGCTTATTATTGCGATGATTGCAAAGAAATGATTGTAGCAACCGAAAAACCTGAAAAATGCCCAAAATGCGGAGGTTTAAGCTTGACACAGGAAACCGATGTCCTTGATACATGGTTTTCGTCAGGATTATGGCCATTTTCTACAATGGGCTGGCCTGATCTAGAGAGTCCCGACTTCAAAAAATTCTATCCCACAAGTGTTCTTGTGACAGGATTTGACATAATTTTCTTCTGGGTGGCAAGAATGATGGTTATGGGCTATGAATTCACCGATAAATCGCCATTTAAAACCGTTTATATTCACGGTTTAATCCGCGATGAAAAAGGTCAAAAAATGAGCAAATCAAAGGGCAACACGATTGATCCGGTTGAAATAATTGACAGGTACGGTTCTGACGCGCTTAGATTTACTTTAACAAGCCTTGTAACCTATGGGGGGCAGGATATTAAAGTTTCTGACGAGCGTTTTGAATACGGAAGAAATTTTGCGAACAAAATATGGAATGCTTCTAAATTTGTGCTTATGAACCTCGAAGGGGTTGATGATTCTGAAATTGATATGAGCGCGTTAACTATTGCGGATAGATGGATTCTCCATAAGTATAATGAAGCAGTATTTGAAGTAAATAAAAATCTGGAAGCCTTTAGGTTTGGCGAAACAGCACAGTTATTATATGAATTTTTCTGGAATTCATACTGCGATTGGTATGTAGAAATCGCAAAAACACAGCTTAATGAACCGAGTACAAAAACAAATACCCGGAGAATTTTAAGATATGTGCTTGAAAGAACATTAAGACTTCTTCATCCTGTGATGCCACATATTACAGAAGAAATTTGGCAGCTTATCCCCGGTAAGATATATAAAAATGGTTTTCAATCAATAATGCTTACTGATTTCCCTAGCTATGATATGGGATTAAAAGATGAAAGAGCTGAATCAAAGCTTAATACCGCAATTGAAACCATAAAATCTCTCAGAAATATCAGACAAGCTTTTAATATCCCTGTAAGCGCAACTATACAGGCAAAAATTTATTCTGAAGATGCTGCCGCGAAAGAAACTTATGAGGTGGGCAGGTCTTATATAGAAAAATTTGCAAAAGTTGAAAGACTTTCTGTTAAACTTGGAATACCGGCAGAGATTCCTTCGCAGTCAGCTACAACAATGATGGGAACTTCTCTTATAGTTGTTCCTCTTGCGGGGCTAATTGATTTGGATAAAGAAATCCAAAGACAGAATAAAAAAATTGAAGCACTGACGCAGGAGAAAAAAGGTCTTGATTCAAGGCTTGGTAGTTCAAAGTTTCTTGAAAGTGCCCCTAAAGATGTTGTTGAGTTGACAAAAGAGCGTATTAAGGAAATAGAGCAACAGTCTCAGTCAATACAAGAACTTCTAAAGTCATTAAAACAATAAAATAACAATGATAAATAAAACCATATCATACAAAAAAGCTATAGATATACTGACTTCACAGGGAAAATTTTATATAAATCTCGGGCTGGACAGAGTAAAAGCTTTACTTGATCTTTATGATAATCCTGAGAAAAAAGATAAAATAAAATGCATTCATGTCGCCGGAACTAACGGAAAAGGTTCAACATGTGCAATGCTTGCTTCTGTTCTGACTCATGCGGGATATAAAACAGGACTTTATACAAGCCCTCATCTTGTGGACTATACAGAACGGGTAAAAATAAACGGTAAAGATATTTCAAAAGAAGACTTTGCGGATTTGATCTTTGATATTATCAAAACTGCGGAAGAAAATAATATCCATGCCACAGAATTTGAAATTCTAACTGTGCTGGCATTTATTTACTTCCAAAAAGAAGGCGTCGATTTTGCTGTTATAGAAACAGGGCTTGGCGGAAGACTTGACGCCACAAATGTTATTGAAAACTCTTTATTGTCAATCATTACCACAATTGATTTAGACCATGTTGACAGACTGGGCGACATTATAGAAAAAATAGCCTTTGAAAAAGCAGGAATTATAAAGCCGAATGTCCCTGTAATTATCTCAAAAGACAACAAGGGGCTTGAAATTATAAAAGAAAAAGCTTTTGAGCTAGGAAGTGATTTGATTTTAACCAATGTCATCCTCAGTGAACGAAGTGAGCGTGAGGATCTGAAAACCATTGTTGCAGCAGATTCTTACGCTCCCAACGCCGCAAGCGGCTTGGTCGCTGAGAATGACAATAAGAATATAGATTATGAAGTAAATCTAAAGGGGGCATGGCAGGAGAAAAATCTTTCGCTCGTCTTGAAAGCCATAGAAATCCTCAGGCAACAGGGAATAATAATTCCTGAAATAGCTGTAAAAGAAGGACTTCAAAACGTTTCATGGCCGGCAAGATTTCAATATATAAAAGAATTAAATATGATTCTGGATGGTGCGCATAACCCCGGTGCTGCCCGATTACTCAGGGAAAGTCTCGATGCATATTATCCCGACAAAGAAAGAATATGGATTTATTCTTCTATAAGTACAAAAAATTATGAAGAAGTCATGGAAATTTTATTCCGGCATGGCGATATGGTAATACTTACGCGGTCAAATTCAGGGGCGGCTGTTTCTCCTAAAATTTTAAAATCTAAATTAGTTCAAAAAAACATGCCATGTAAAATATATGCAACTAAAAATATAAAAGAATCTATAAATCTTTATCTTGAATTAATAACAAACAAAAATATAGGTATAATGGCTGGATCCCTTTATAGTGCGGGTGATTTTTTGTTTCAATATAATGTACAAAAACTATACTTTTAATTTTCAATTACTACCCAAGTAGGGTATTTTTCAAAAAAACGCTTATTAAATTTATATTTTATGCTAGGATTACACTTGAAATATAAATACAAATAAATGTTCAGAAAATATAAAAAAATAATTGTTAGATTAACCAGTATCAGAAAAGGAAGAATTTATGCCATCTATTGAAACAACAACAGTAAGAATTGTAATTGTAGAAGATTATAAACTGACCCGTGTAGGATTAAGGTCTTCGTTAAATGAATTTGAGGGAATTAATGTAATAGGAGAGGCTGAAGACGGTGAAAAAGGACTTGCTTTAATTAAAGAATTAAGACCTGATGTAGTTCTTATGGATTTGGGACTGCCGGGAATCAATGGAATTGAGGCGACACAACAGGTAAAAGCTTTTGATGAAAAAATAAAAGTTGTTATCCTTACTTCACATGACAGAGATGAAGAAGTTCTTGCTTCGCTCGGTTCAGGGGCAAACGCATATTGTCTTAAAGATATAGAACCAAATACACTTGTAAATGTGCTTAAAAATGTCAGTCAGGGCGCGGCATGGTTAGATCCCGCCATTGCTAAAATCGCATTAAATCTTTTCCCTAAACCTCAATCTACAAAAGTTCTTAACCCTTCAGAAATTTCTGATGCCAGAGCCCAGCTTACAGAAAGAGAAATGGAAGTCTTAAGGCTTCTTGTTCAAGGGAAAAGTAACACAGAAATTGCTAAGGATCTTATTGTAAGTGTTCATACCGCAAAAGCTCATGTTTGCAGTATTTTACAGAAACTTTGTGTTGATGACAGAGTACAGGCTGCAGTAAAAGCTATCAGGGAAAATATTATATAAAATTTAATTTCGGTTATATTTTTCGCAAAAACTCAAACATCTTTTGCCTCCTTTAAGGAGGCATTCTATTGTTATAAGGAAGTAACAAAAAATTTTAAAATATTTTTAGCATCCACCTCTTCAATTAATTCGTTTCTATCATAAATTTTGCATTGTTTACTTTCTTTTATTTATAGTAACAGACGCCTTTTTTACACGCTGAATTACTGCTTTCATCTTTCCTCACTAAAGTTCTATTTCAACAACTTCTTTTGTGATTTTTTTGTTAAGAAGCGGATAATCTTCGATATTATGGTTTTTTACAAGCTCAAAAGAAGCTTCTCTTGCAATTTCAAGGATATTTGCATCTCTTACAAGATCAGCCAGAAGTAAATCAGGAATTCCGCTTTGCTTTATTCCCATAAGTTCGCCCGGTCCTCTAATTTTTAAGTCACTTTCCGCAATAACAAAACCGTCATTAGTTTTTGTCATAACTTCAAGACGTTTTAGGGTTTCTTTAGAGTTTGTTTCAGAAACCAGAATACAATAAGCCTGTTTAGAGTCCCGACCTACACGACCTCTTAGCTGATGTAATTGCGAAAGCCCGAACCTTTCGGTATTTTCTATCATCATAACCGTTGCGTTAGGAACATCAACGCCTACTTCAATTACCGTTGTGCTGACAAGTATATGAAATTTGCCTGCTCGAAAGTCTTCCATAACACTGTCTTTTTCGGCGGAAGATAATTTCCCGTGAACAAGTCCTATTTTTAAATCAGGAAAAACATTTTTCTGAAGTCGTTCCGCTTCTTTTGTCGCCGCTTTTGCTGATAGAGTTTCTGATTCTTCTATCAGAGGAAAAACTATATAAGCCTGATGCCCTTTTTCAATTTCCTTGGCAATTAGCTGATAGGATTTTTTCCTGTCTTTTTGACCGACCAGTGCAGTTTTTACAGGCTTTCTTCCGGGCGGAAGTTCATTGATTATCGTTAAATCCATATCTCCATGCAGAGTCAGTGCAAGTGTTCTTGGGATTGGAGTAGCTGTCATTGCAAGAAGTTCAGGGTTTGTACCTTTGTTTTTCAGCTCTGATCTTTGTCTTACACCAAATCTATGCTGTTCATCTATAACAACAAGCCCGAGATTATTAAATTCCACGCTTTCCTGAATAAGGGCATGTGTTCCTACAGCGACGTTTATCTGCCCGTTTTTAAGATTTTGCAGCATTTCACGTCTGACTTTTACGCCGTGCTTCCCGACAAAAAGCCCCACACTAAGCCCTAAAGAAGTCAACCAGTTCACAAAATTCTTGTAATGCTGCTCGGCAAGGATTTCTGTCGGAGCCATAATAGCTCCCTGATAACCGTTTTCGACAGCAGCAAGCAGAGCCATTCCTGCAACAACCGTTTTGCCGCATCCAACATCACCCTGAAGAAGCCTTCTCATCGGTTCAGGTTTTGAAATATCGGCAAGAATTTCATCAAAAGCGTCTTTTTGCCCATCAGTCAGTTTAAATGGCAGTGAATCAACGAATTTATCAACCAGCCCGCCCTTTATATAATTTAATGTAAGCCCCTGCGCTTCTGTTTTTTGTTTTTTTCTTATCAGCGCAAGTTTTAACTGCATTATAAAAAACTCTTCAAAAACAAGTCTTTTTCTTGCTTCATCCAGTTTCTGTACCGAATACGGGAAATGTATCTGTCTTATTGCGTTTACTTTGTCAATAAGTTCGTATTTTTTTCGAATTTCTTCGGGAATTAACTCGTCAAGATGGCATGCATGAGTTTCTAAAGCATTATTTATAGCTCGTCTTAACGTTTTAATATTTAAATTTTCGGTTACAGGGTATACCGGAACAATTCTATTCAGGTGAAGTGATTCACATTCTTCAATATCACCGCTTACAGCTTCCATTTCCGGTTTGTCAATTGTAAATCCCCTCTTATAATCATCAATTTTTACCGTTCCTGAAATTATTATATTCGCGCCTTTCGGAAACTGGGCTTTCACTCTTTCTATCATATACCTGTTTGATTTGCCCATAAAGCGAGTTATAGAAATTGTACCTGTTTCATCCGCAACAGTAATAGTTATTATGGTTAAATTAGGACGCTTAGGACTTGTAAAATAAGTTACTGAAAGAATTTTTCCTATAATAGTAACTTCTTCACCTACTTTTAAATTACAAATTGGAGTTTTTGCCGCATAATCAAGATGTTTTCGAGGAAAATAATGAAGAAGATCGTACGCTGTAAAAATTCCCAATTTATTAAAAAGTGCGCCGACTTTTGGACCAACGCCTTTTACATACATAACATCGGTTTCTTCAGGATTTTTGCTATTAAAACCACTATCCGCACCCTGAACACACTCGTCACCCTGAACTTGTTTCAGGGTCTTGTCAGATTCCGAAACAAGTTCGGAATGACAATTTGTCGGATTCTTGATATGTTTTATAAGCTGTTTCATAGCTTTCATCCTTGTCGAAAGATCTGTCGTGGGATAAGTTTCAAAAACAGCATAAAGATTTTTCCATCGCGGATCTTCAGGAAAATTTTTAATTAACAAATATAATTCTCCGAGAATATATTTAGAAAATTTGCACTTTTTTCCTGTAATATCCGTATAATTATGTTTAATCTCGGCTGATATAGCCTTTTTCAAGATTTCAATATTTTCTATTTCTTTTGTTTTAGTCATTTTTTAATTTATTAAAGATTTTACTTCGTAAATTTTAATCGGCTCGGAATTTTGTGTTATACAAACCGAATCAACCTCGTCCGCTTCTATTATATCCTTAACTCTTTCATAAGTTTGCTCGCTGATTAAAATATTTGTTTTATAAAGTTTATTGAAAGATTCCAGCCTGTTTGCCGTATTTACGGTATTTCCAATCGCACTATATTCATGTCTTTCCTCAGAGCCTATGTTTCCGACAAATGCAATCCCTGAACTTATTCCTATTCCTATATCAATAAGGGGTTTTTCTTCTTTTTGCCATTTTTTTTGAAGTTCATTGGTTTTATTAAATATTTTTATAGCACACTTAACCGCTAATTTCGGGTGGTTTTGATTTTCTACAGGCGCGCCAAAAATTACCATAAGCTCATCGCCTATAAATTTATTTACGCTGCCTTTATAATTAAAAATTACAGGAATTATTTCACTAAAATATTCATTAAGTAAAAAACTTACTTCTTTAGGTTCGAGAACATCACAAATAGATGTAAAATTTCTTATATCTACGAATAATATGCTTATGTCAGAACACTTTCCGCCAAGTTTTGAATTTTTTATCTTTGTAAAAAAATTAATAAAACTGCTTAATTTATATAGCGGATTCAATTTCACTTACTCCGGTTTCTGTGCCTATCATTTTTTCAGTAGCATCATCTATTTCAATGTCCGAATCATCTTCAAATTCGTCAGGAGCAGGCGATAATTGTCCTTTCAGGTAGAATATTCCACCGAATATGCTTGATGATAAAATTATTCCAAACCAGAAAATACTGAAAATTAAAGCATCTGATTCTTTAACGCCAGCGAACGATAGAAAATATATATAAGCCCATTCTCTTGGACCTATGCCATTGAACGCAACAGGCAAGAAACCTGCCATTGCTGCCATTGAATATGCCATAATATAGTAACCCACAGGAACTTTAATTCCCATTGCGCTGCCTATAATCATATGAATTGCTAAAACAAGAATATGATACATTAAAGACCAGTAAATCGCTTTTACAACAAGCCTCGGGTTTGACCAATAAGCCCTTATGTCCCTCAGCATAGTTCTTACCCATTTTTTTCTCTTAAAAAACTTCATCCAGAAAGCAGGGAAAGCAGGAGTAACTATAAAAATCAAAACCGTTAGAGCGCTCATTAATATTTTAAAAATAGCGGGAACAGGGTTTCCTATAGGTGTGAATAACGCAATAGTTCCTATCCAGACTATAATTACAACACCAGAATATCTTTCTGCGAGTACTGAATATATTGCAGGGGCTTTTCTGCTTTGAAGATCGTGTTTGGAAAGATAATAAGCCTTTGAAATATCTCCGCCAACCGTTGTCGGCAAAAACAAATTAAAGAACAAACCGACAAAATAATAATCTATATATTCTTTTAATTTATTGTTAAAACCAGCGTTGTTAGCTATTAATTTCCATTTATAAGCATTTAAAACCTGACTGACTGTATAAATTACCACGCCAATAATTAAAACAGTATGATCTGTATTGACTAGTGAGTTTATAATTTCATGAAAATCAATCCTCGTGAAAAGAACTGATAATATTATTATGCTTATAGCTATTCTTACAAATAAATTAAGTAATTTATTCCTTGTTTTTATAGTCATATTTTATATTTATCTTATTTTTTTTATTAAATTCTTACCGAGCCAAAACCCTGTTTACAATATTACATGAAAAAATAATTTTGGGGAACTTAGTTAGTTTTTCGTTACTTTATATCAATAACTTTCTTTAAAGCCGCAGGGATGTAATTTAATAATTCTGAAGCTGTAAGTGAATATTCTGTAAGTTCTTCCGCAGCAATATCAGCAGTTAGTCCATGCAAATAAACCCCGACGATTGCAGCATCTTTCAAATTAAGCCCCTGTGCAGCAAATCCTGCAATCATCCCGGCAAGCACATCACCGCTTCCTGCCGTTGCAAGTCCTGAATTTCCTGTCTGATTTATGTAAATATTACCGTTGGGTTCTGCTATAACTGTCTTTGCGCCTTTCAAAACTACTATTGTATTGAATTTTTGAGATGCATCGCGGGCAAATTTTATTCTATCCTTAAGTATTTCTTCGACAGGAACTTTCATTAACCGCGAAAGTTCTTTTACATGAGGAGTTATGATTGAATTTATCGGGAGAAAAACATCCTGTTTTATAGCAAGGCAATTTAAAGCGTCCGCGTCGACTATCAGGTTTTCTCCCCTGTCTGTAAGCTGTTGTGTAAACTGTGACACAAATTCAACAGTAGATTCTTCCGTTCCAAGTCCCGGACCTATAAGAAAAACATCGGCATTTTTGCTTTTATCGAGGGCTTTAGCCAGCGCTTTTTGGGAAATAGTCTTTTCTGCCGTTTCTTCAAGCGGGACGCACACTATTTCGGGAGCCATAGAAGAAATTACAGAAACAGCACTTTCAGGTGTTGCAAGAAACGAATAGCCTGCGCCAACTTTCAAAGACGCTACAGAACTCATATAAGCGGCTCCAGTCATTCCTATACTGCCTGCAACATTAAATACCTTGCCAAAAGTTCCTTTATGGCTGTCTTCTTTTCTTAGAGGCAAAGCAATATGAACATAATGTTCAGTTATCAAATAAGAATTATAATCATTTCCGTCTGTTAAAGATTCGGGAATCCCTATGGGAACGATGATGACCTCTCCTGCATAATCTGCACCAGGGTAATTTATCAGTCCATGCTTTAGAGCATGAAAAGTGACGGTATAGTCAGCAACTGCCGCTGTGCCTAATATTTCGCCTGTATCCGCATTTACACCGGAAGGGACATCTACCGATACTACAAAACCTTCTGTATATTCGTTAATCGAGTTAATTATATCTTTAACATTGCCTTTAACTGGCGAATTCAAGCCTGTCCCAAAGATTGCGTCAACTATTATTGTAGATGCGGAAATCATTTGTCTTAATTTATCAAGGTCAATTTCATCCATATAAACAATCTCAGTAAAATTTTCCAGAATATCGTGGTTTATAAGAGCTGAACCTGATAAATTATCCTTTCTGAACAAAGAAACTGCTGTTGTTTGAATATCATTTTCTATTAAATGCCTTGCCGCAACAAAACCATCGCCGCCATTGTTTCCTTTTCCGCAAATTACAAGAACACTTGCTGATTCATCTTCTATTGTGTCCATTATTTCAATAACCTGATCATATACAGCCCTTCCGGCGTTTTCCATAAGCAAAATCCCGGGAATTTTAAGCTCTTCTATAGCTTTTTTGTCAACTTCCCTCATTTGGTTTCCTGAAAGGATTTTCAGCATAATTTATCTCCTGAATTGGTTGCATTAACAGTAAATTATTCTTGTTTAAGTTGTCATTGCGAGGAGCAAAGCGACGAAGCAATCTAACCATTTGGGAATGAAGTTTTTAATTGTTAATTGGATAGATTGCCACGTCGGGGTTTTAGCCCCTCCTCGCAATGACATCCCGTAAATTAATGGGGTAAGGGGCGAAGCCCCTTCTTGTGCGCTCCCCCTCCCTCAAGGGAGGGGGCAGGGGGTGGGTGTATAAAAAACCTTAAAAAAGAGGAAAAAACTTTATTTTCCTCTTTCTATAATATTAAGTTTTATGAATTTTTTAAAGGTACTTTTCGATACTACTAATTAAGGTGGATTTTTGCATAAGCCCGACTAATCTTTCGACAGCTTCGCCGTTTTTGAAAATCAATACACTCGGAATTCGATCTATGCTGTATTCTTGAGCTGTGCGGACATTTTCATCCGTATTAACTTTAACAACTTTAAGACGTCCTTTATATTCTTCCGAAATTTCGTCTATTACAGGTGCAATTTTTCTGCAAGGCCCGCACCATGGAGCCCAAAAATCAACAAGAACAGGGGTTTCTGACTTCTTCACATCTTGTTCAAAATTTGCATCATTTACTTCTAACGCATTTGACATAATTATCTCCTTAAAAAATTTAATTTTTGTTATTATATTTATAGACTAAACAGGTAGTTTTTTAATTTTGTAAATTCACAAGTACTTAGATAAAAACTATTTTATAATAAGAAAATAAAATCGCAATTAATCTGGTTTATAAAATGAAAAAAATAAATTTAACTTTAACTGATAAATATATTACAAAACAGCTTATAGAAACTTTTTTGCTTGGTGTTGTGGTATTTACATCCCTTATGTTTGCATCAGATCAGTTTTTATATCTGGTAAAACAAATTTCGGCATACGGAATCCCTTTTAGCACGGCTATAAAAACCGTTATACTTCAGCTTCCTTATATTATTGTATTTACAATTCCAATGGGCATACTGCTTGCAACAATATTAACCTTTAATAAACTCAGCACAAACAGCGAACTTACAATAATGAGAGCTTGCGGAATAAGTTTAATGAGGCTTGCATTGCCTGTTTTGATAATCAGCTTTTCACTGGCGATATTTAGCTTTGTCGTAAACGAATTTATAGTTCCCGCAGCAAACATGAAAGCTAAAAACCTGATGATGGAAGCATTAGCGCAAAAAAATCTTCCCGATGGAAAATCAAACTTTTCATTTCAGGAACTTGACGAAAATAAACAAATTAAAAGACTTTTTTACATAAATAATTATGAACATAAAAAACTGGAAGGTGTTACTGTTCTAGACCTGTCAAAACCTGACGTAATACAGGTTGTTCAGTCAAAATACGGAACCACAAACCCTTCTTATTGGGGTTTTGATGAAGGTGCTATTTATACTATTTCTTCGTCAGGCAAAGTTATGAACACTGCTGTCTTTAATAATTTAAAGCTATATAACAATTTAAACCTTTCCGACATGCAAAAAGACCATAAAGCAAGGGAACTTAACTTCTTTGATCTTGCTAAATACATAAAAACTATAAAGCATTACTTTGAACCCCAACAAGTCGCTTTGCTCAAAGTAATGCTTTATGAAAAAATTGCCCTGCCTATAACTTCTTTTTTAATAGTAATAATCGGGATCCCGTTAGCTATAAGTCCTCCGCGCGCAAAAGTCAACAGGGGATTGCTATTCAGCATTATTGTAATTTTCTGTTATTACATTATAAGAGCTGTTTCCTCTTCTCTCGGCGAAGCTCAAATACTTGAACCTTTTATTGCGGCATGGCTGCCTAATTTTATTGTTTTAGCGCTTGGCACTTTTTTATTTTACAGAAAAGCTTATCTGGTTTAATAAGTCTTTTGTATTAAAAATATCAAATTGTTTATACTTTTTATCTGCCTACTTATGTCGAAATAAATAGATAGAAAGGGTATTTATTTTATTGAAAATTAAGTGTATTTTATTAAATTCCAGACTTATTTTAATATAAATTTTGAAAGGAAAATAAGAGAAATGTCAGAACAATTTAGTCATGACGAATTTTGTAAATGCGGGGAACATTGCCAGTGCGGTGATAAAATAAGACAACACCACCATGAAGAGCATTGTCACTGTGAAGAAAAATTTTTAAAACTGGCTGATGAAGCGTGGATGGAAATTTTAAAAGAAAAAATTAAAGCTAAAGTTGAAAATGAACAGGGCGAAAGTCTTGAAAAACTTGCTGAAATAATCGCAAAAACAAATTGTGAAAAATGGAAACACAAAATTATGATTAAATCGAAATGCGAAGATTACAAAAATACTCTTAAAGATTTCTTTTCATCAAAATATTAATTTTTAAGTTACAAAAGGAGGTTTTTTATGAAAGTACAAATTATTCCGGGATGTATCGCATGTGGCGCATGTGTTTCCATAAATCCTGATATTTTTGATATGGATGAAGTTGCACATGTAAATCATTCAAAAGTAGCCGGTCATGAAGATGATTGCAGAGCTGCAGCTGAAGCATGTCCTGTTCATGTAATTAAAATTATGGAATAAAAAATAATAAATCTACAAAAATAGCAAAAACAATTGTTTTTGCTATTTTTTTACTTTTTTTTTTATTGGGTGTATTCTAAAAAATATAGAATATGCATTATAAAAAAGGGAGTTTTACTATGACTGAATATGTTTTTATGGATGGTGAATTTGTACCTGAAAATAACGCTAACATCAGTGTAAAAACGCATGCTTTTCTCTATGGAACTTCAATATTTGAAGGCATCAGAGGCTACTGGAACGAAGAAGAAAAACAACTTTATGTTTTTAGAATGCGCGAACATTATGAAAGAATACACAGAAGCGCAAGAATCATGCACATGAAACCTGCTTATTCCGTGAAAGAAATGTGTGATTTAACCATTGAGTTGTTAAGAAAAAATGCCCCCGAAACTGATACTTACATAAGACCTACTATATATAAAAGCACTCAAGCAATTGGTCCTAAACTCACAGGGAAAGATTCATTTCTGGTATTTACATGTCCTTTGGGCAATTACGTTGACGTTACAAAGGGATTAAGTGTTTGTGTATCCAGCTGGAGAAGACTTGATGACAACATGATTCCTCCAAGAGCTAAAGTTGGCGGAGCTTATGCAAATACAGCCCTCATCATAACAGAAGCCCTAAATGCCGGTTATGACGAAGCGCTAGTGCTTTCAAGCGAAGGACATGTTACTGAAGGAAGCGCAATGAACTTTTATCTTGTTGAAAATGGCAAGTTAGTGACTTCTCCAATAACTGACAATATTTTAATCGGAATTACAAGAGATGCTGTCAAACAAATAGCCCAAAATGAATTTGGAATAGAAGTTGTAGAAAGACCTATCGACAGAACAGAATTATATATTTCCGATGAAGCTTTCTATTGCGGAACAGGAGCGCAGGTCAGCCCGATAACTAAAATTGATTCAAGACCTGTGGGCGACGGTAAAGTCGGTCCTATAACCAAAAAAATTCAGGATTTATATTTTGAAATAGTAAGAGGCAAAGTCGACAAGTACAAAAACTGGTGTACACCTGTTTATGATCGTTAATTTCATCGGATTATGCGTAACAAACCTTTATAAAGCCCTTAAATGTATCTTTACGGGCAAAATTAGCTTGAAAAATACTGTTTATCAGGCATCTGCCATAGGTTATGACTCGCTGCCCATAGCTTTAACAATTGCTATGGTTGCGGGTGCGGTTTTATCATTGCAGGTTTCGCAACAGTTTATGCTTACAGGTGCTGATTCTTATATCGGAGGGCTAATTTCTATAGCTATTACAAGAGAAATGGCTCCAATTTTTGCAGCACTTGCAATAGGTGCAAGAGCCGGTACTGCTATGACCGCAGAAATCGGCAATATGAGCGTTACGGAACAAATAGATGCTTTAAAAGTATTAAAGGTTGACCCGATTGGTTATCTTCTTGTACCAAGACTTCTGGCAGGAATTGTTATGGTTCCGCTGGTAACGATAGTCGCTGAATTTATAGGCATTATCGGAGGAATGTTTGTTGCAAACAATACCGTGGCTCTGCATCCTTACATGTATATTAAGTCTGTATGGCTTTATTCAAGTACCTATGACATAAAATCAAGTCTTGTAAAAGCTGCTGTATTCGGGGTTTTAATTTCACTTATCTGTGTAACTCACGGTTTGCAAACAAAAGGCGGCGCAAGAGAAGTCGGAATTTCAACAACAAAGGCAGCCATTTGGACAGCCGTTGCGATTCCCGTATTTGATCTTTTATTAAGCTGGATGTTCTTCGCTTAAGATTTTACTTTTTTTGTTTGGCATTACGATATCAAAAGTCAGGCAAACTCAATTCCTCTAATTAATGCAAGAATTTTAAAGCGGTTAATGTTAACATATTATAAACTTTGCTTATAGAGGCTTTGGGAATGACAAATCTATTAGAAAAAAACTTAAAATACATATCCAAATACAATGCAAATCTGGCGGAAAAAATTCGCAATCACAATAATTTAGAAGCCAATTATGAAATTAATCCGGCTCAATCCGGCGACAACATCTTATATAAAAACAATATCCCTGTCGATGATGCCATTGATCCGGTTTGGAGCGCTCTGGAAGCGTATTCAAAGCTTGAATTCAAATCAATAAGAAGCATTACAGTTCTTCTTGGAATAGGATTGGGCTATACATTCAAAGAATTTGCAAAAAGATATGAAGGCAAAATTATAATATATGAACCTAATTTAGAGTTTTTGAGAATAGCTTTTGAATTTGTTGATTTTTCAGAAGAATTATCAAAGAAAAATGTTTTAGTTGTTCACATGCACGATGATCTAAAAGAAGCATATAAAATCTTATTTTTTAAGGGTTACGAGTTTAATTTTTTACCTTCAAATTATTATTTAAACGAAGATAATAAAAACTTACAGGAATTAAAAAGAAAAATAAATAATAACCACGGTCTTTTTGAACAAAATTATAATAATTTATGGAAAAAAAATAATTTATGGACAACTTTGCTGTTTCAAGATATTCCTTATATCGTAAATAATCAGGATATGCATGTATTAAAAGACAAATTTAAAAATAAACCGGCGGTAATATTGTCCGCAGGTCCGTCTCTTGATAAAAATATTGAAAACTTAAAACCATACAGGAATAAAGTAATTGTATTTTGCGTGGGTGTTGCATTTAAAACAGCTGTTAAACATGGCATAATTCCTGACTTTGTGGCAGTTATAGATAATCGAAAAGAAATTTTAGATATACCTGAAATTAGTGAAGTAAATTTGATAGCTTCAACAAATACGTATGAAGGAATTTTTGAATTAAAACCAAAAAGATTTTTTAATCACCATAATAAAAACACGCCTGCCTGTACCTGGTTTGCTAAAGTTCTTGAGATTCCTGATATTGAAGATTATCAAACAGCAGGGACTGTGGCGATAAATTGTCTTTATACCGCTAAATTAATGGGTTGTGACAAAATAATTTTAATAGGACAGGATCTGGCATATACAGATAATAAATGTTATTCTCAAAATTCCGCACATTCCGGTTTTAGTGTTATTAACTCCAAAACCGTTGAATTTGAAGGTGAATCTAATAAAACTGATTTGGTGCTTAAAAATCAAAAAGAATTTTTAAGTAAAGATCTGTTATATGTAAAAGGTTCAAACGGGACAAATCTCCTTACCAGACCTGATTATTATACATTTATTCTGTATTTTGAAGAAATAGCCGAATTATATGCTTCTGAAATTAAATTAATTAACGCCACCGAAGGCGGGGCTTATTTAAAAGGCTATGAACATATAACCCTGCAAGAAGCTCTTGAAAAAAATACCGGCGAAACAATAAATGTTGAAGATGTTTTAAAAGACACTCAATTAACCGCTTTAAATATTTCAAAAAGAAACAAAAAAGCATTAAAAGAATTAAAAAATATAATCGCAAATTATAATGATGTAAAAAAGCTTATTAAAAAAGAAATTTTTCCTTATTTAAATTTAAATTTAAAAACACAGTTTAATTATTTAAACCAAAATTCTGTTTTAGATATTGCGTTTAAAAAAATTAAAAATCCGGCTACTATATCAAATGAAGAAAAAATTATTTTAGAAGAATGGAGAAATATAAATAAAAATTCTATATTAGAATCCAGAAGAAATATTGAAAATTTATTAATCAGAGAACCTTTAACTTTTTCTAAAAGTTTAAAAATAATGAAAAATAATTATTTTAAAGTAAAAGAAATATTGAGTTTAAATCCTTATTATAAAATGAGATTTTTAACTCAATTTCTTGATATTGATAATCAAATAAAGGATTTTGAGAATAATGACAAAAATTTGATTGAATTATCATATTTATTGAACGAGCTGTATTTAAATTTATATTATTATGGATCAATATATAATGAAATAATTATATCTAAAATAATCGACAAACTCGAAAAATCAGAATATGCAAAAGTTCAATAAAATCAACTTAATGTACTATAATAAATACTGATAAGATAGCCTGATGAGTAAAATACATGGGAAAAGTTTATTCAATAATATTAGCTTCAGGAAAGGGCGAAAGGTTTGATTATTACAAACCGAAACAGTTTATAAAAATCGCGGGAAAAACATTACTTGAACATACTCTTGACATTTTTGAAAATAACAGCGTCATTGACGAAATAATACTTGTAATTAATCCTCAATACAAAGAGCTAACTGAAAATATTATAATAAATAATCATTATAAAAAGATCAAAAAAATTCTTAACGGTGGAGAAACAAGAAAAGAAAGCTCTTTCACAGGAATTAATTCAATAAATGATGACGATGCAAAAGTTCTCATTCATGATGCGGTAAGACCTTTTGTTTCGGATAGAATAATTAATGAATGTGTTGAAGCTTTAGATAGGTTTTCTGCTGTTTGTACAGCAATAAAATCTGCCGATACGATTATTCAAATAAATGATAAGAATATTATTAATAGTATTCCTCAAAGAAATTCTATGATGAGAGGGCAAACCCCACAGGCATTTAGAGTCGGTTTAATAAAAAAAGCTCATGAATTATCGCAAAAAGAGGAAAATTTTGAATTTACTGATGATTGCGGGTTAATTGTAAAATACAATCTTGCTGATGTTTATGTAGTAAACGGGGAAGAAACAAATATAAAAATAACTTATCCCGAAGATATTTTTCTTGCAGATAAAATTTTTGGTAATCGTTGTTTTTAAAACTTCAAGTTGTTTTCTAAGCTCAACAGGAACTAATTTCCCTCTGCCTTTAATTAATAACTTTCTATAACAAAAAGATAATATTTCTCATTTTGAATAAATCTGCTTGTTATTTTCTTATTTATTGTACAGTTCCAAACAGCTTCTTCATAGTAATTTTCTATTTCTTCTCGAGAAAATTTAATTTTATGAAACAGGCTTAAATTATCTATAGGAAAAGATGTTATTAAAATATCAGATTTTAATAACAAAAATTCCAGAAGTTTTTTAGATTCTTCCAAATCAATATGTTCTAAAAACTCAAAACATGTTATTAAATCATATTTTGAATCTTTAAAAAGTTCTGTTTTTGATAATTCACTAAATTTACAATTTTGTTGATGAAAAGAAATTTTACTATGAGAATAATGTTCCCGGGCAAAATTTAAAGCTGTTTCTGATATATCAAACGAATTTATTTTATCAATGCTTGCATCTAATTCATTTGCAAGAATATAACTACCATAACCTATGCCGCATCCTACATCAGCGATTTTTATTTTATGATTAAGCTCTTTTCCGCAGGTTTTCAAATAGTAACTTGTAAAATAATATCGCTGTTTGTGAAGATTATCAATTTTGTCGAGAACTTCTCCTGTTTGTCTTTCAAAATTAATATTAAACAAGTCATTATGTGAAGTATTTTCAACGGACATAATAATATCAGGTGTTTTCTCTTTAAATTTTTCTATAGAAAAAACTTCATAATTTCCTATTTTATTGCCGATTTTTTGAGGATCGGCATCCACAAAACCGACTACGGAAAGCTTTGAAAGGTCTATTTTATCCACAAATTTTTTAGCTGAGTTATTGGTTCCGTATAAATAAATATTTTTTCCTATATATTTTTCCGCTAAATTATTTATTTTTTCCTGTAAAAAAGGCGAATTTAAAATATTTTCATCAATTGAATCGCTATCTTCAAAATTCATATCCGGCACGGATTCATCAAATAAATCATGAATAATACTTGCATTAGAAAACTCTTTTAAAAATTTAATGTTTAGTAAAGCTGTTTTTTTATTTTGAATTGTAAGAGCTATAATTTCCGGATTTAAATTATTGATTTCACTTATATGATAAATTTTATAGTTTTTAATTTTTTCAGAGGTTCTTTCTTTATTTGCATCAATAAAGCCTAAAAGATTAATGTCTGAAAAATCAAATTTTTCTATTAATTTTTCTGCCAGTTTTCCTGTGCCATAAAAGTAAACTTTTTTATTTTTATTATTTTGAATAAAATCATGAATTTTTTCTTTTACTTTTTCAGATTCAAAAATTTTATCTATATCTAATTTTATTTTGTCTTTTATCATTTAAATTCCTCTTGCTGCAAATTTTATTCTTCCGAGGCAAATTGGTCTATAAAGCCGTCTTCTTTGTATAAAATCGCCCTGACAATTTTATGTCCTTCCATGTTTTCGACTTTCATTTTTATATCGTTGGCTTCAACTTCATCGCCAATTTCAGGTTCTCTACCCAGTAATCCGAATATATATCCGCCAATAGTTTGAAAATCTTCTGTTGGAAGATCTATTCCAAATCGTTCATTTAAATCATAAATATCCATTTTTGAATAAACACTTATTGTTTTGTCATCTATTTTTATTATTTCAGGAATTTGAACATCGTATTCATCCCAAATTTCGCCGACAATCTCTTCAAGAACATCTTCTACTGTTACAATTCCAGCCACTCCGCCATGTTCATCAACAACGGCAGCTATTTGTGATTTATTCAAATTAAATTCGTTGAGCATACTGCTTATGGATTTATTCTCTGGAACAATTGTAATTTCTCTTACGAGGTCTTTTATCTTAATTATGTTATTGTCTTCACAGTTTTTTATGGCTTTTAAAACATCTTTAGCATTGACAATTCCTATAATATTATCTATATTTTCTTCGTAAACAGGAATTCGGGTATGTCCTGATGAATTAATAATATCTATAAGCTCATCAACAGTAGCTTCTACATCTATAAACTTAACGTCCGTCCTCGGTATCATAATTTCATAAACTACTGTATTGGTGAAATCAAAGAATTTAGAAAGCATTTTAGCTTCTTTTGGAGTTAAAAGTTCAATGTTTTTACCTTCTTCTATTAATTTTGTAAATTTATCTTGCCAGTCGTCTTCGGCATCATTTGCTTGAACTTCTATCGTAATATGAGAAACGTTTTTAATTTTTTCTTTTAACTTAAGTTCAAGTTTATCAGCAATATCGTCAGCTTCTTTAACCTGAATTTCAGGATCAACTTCAATTCCCATATTAATAATAAGCCCCGATGAACCCATATCCATTGTTTTTAAGTCAAGCACATGGGAAACACCCGTTGTCATCTCGGCAATATGTTTTATGTTTGCTTCTATATCCGGTTTTGCCGAAGTTCCGGTAAGAAAGTTAACATTATATCTGAGAAGATAAAAAGCCAGCCCTAAAAGCATAAAACCTATTATTATAGAAGCTATCGCATCAGGTATATATGCAAATTGTTCTTCTATTCCAAATTTTGCTATTGTTAATGCAATTAAAGCGACTATTACGCCTGCTAAAGCGGCAAAATCTTCATACCATACGAATTTCGTAGTAGGACTTTTTATTTGATTTATGTATTTAATAGATTTTAAGAATGCATCAATAGGACTTTTAGCTTTAATTTCGGCTTCAGAGATTACTGCTCTGCTTGCGCTGGCAACTGCCCACATTTCGAATAAAATACTGCCGATTAAAGTCACAGCAATTAAATGATAGTTGTTAAGCAGTTGTATTTCGCTGTGGTGTGTTATGAAAAGCTTTGTACCGCCTTTATATAAAGAAATAGCTGTACCTACGAGCATAAATATACTTGCAAAAATTGCCCAGACATTAGCTTCTAACCCGTATCCGAACGGATGAAACCTGTCCGCAGGCTTGCTTCCTCTTTTTAAACCTACCAGCAGGCAAATACTGTTGATTCCGTCGGCTGCCGAGTGAATAGATTCCGAAAGCATAGCGGAACTTTTACTTATATACCAGCAAATAAATTTTATTACTGCAATGCCAATATTCGCAAATAAAGCTCTCCAGACTGCTTTTTCCTTTATTATATGAGGAGATTCAGTTTCTGAATCTTTTTCTGTTTTTATTATAGTTTCGTGTTTTATCGGTTCTGTATTCTTATTATACGGGTCTGATGACATAAATTTGGATTCTCTCAAACAATATTTTTACGATATTTAGTATATTAAAAAATATAACTACATTTTATAATATCAAATTTTTTTCAAAGGTGCATATTTATTACATATTTTTAATCAAAAGAATTTTTTTTAAAGCCGCTCCTGTTTTTTTGAGTAAAAGCCGATTTATTTTCACCGGAAAAACCGCTATTCAAAGAGGCGGTTCGTCCTACAGCCTGCATAGGCGCTTCTGTTTTTCTGCATAACCTGTAAAGATGCATTTCGCCTGAATTTTTAACCAGTTTTACTACCCCCATATCATCAAACCTGACATTATCTACCAGTTCAATTCCTGCACATGCCATATCTTTAAAGTCTTTTGAAATAAAAATTTCATTAGGAAGCGTAACAGGCTCTATTCTAGCCGCAAGATTTACAGTTGTTCCATGTATGTTAGTTTTTCCGGATACCTGATCAAACACTTTTTCAAATTCCCCAAAATGACCCGCAATTCGTGGATTTAATTTTCTTATGCCAAATTCATTAAAATCAAGTTCGTTAAAAAGATCTCTGTATGCAAGAGCCATATTAATTGCTTTTTCGCCATTTTCATAGGCTGCAACTATAGCATCTCCCCACGTATTCCAAATAATTGCCGAATCTTTGTAAGATTTTAATTTTTGGTAAATTACAGGAATAATTTTGTCGTAATAAATTTTTAAATCAGCATCTCTTAAGGTGCTGTATTTTTCAAGATCTGTAAATATCACATAGCCGTACATATATTATATCCAATTTAAATTTGCAAGAATCCTGTCCGGAAAAATAATTGATTAAAATAAATTTCCTATTGGAACGTTTACGCACTTCGTATAAAATTATATTATAACACTGGTTTTTATTAAAATAAAAGAACTCTTTTTTTTAATAATGTTGTTTTGTAAAATTGTAGATAAAAATAAAATAATTGAAGTAAAATATTAAGTGGAATTTAGTTTAAATAAATTTAAACGGGTACGAACTAATATAAAAGTGAAATTGCGAGGGCGGTAGTGAAAATAAAAATTAAAAATCCTAAATTCATTATATTTTTAGTAGCTTTTTTAGGGCTTTGGGTTAGTATAGAACTTTGTATTATTTACTTTAATGCAAATTTTGTTTCAAATTCTGTATCAAGTTTTTGTTCAATAAACAATGTGATTGATTGTGATGCTGTTGCAAAGACAGCTTTTTCAAATTTTCTTGGAGTTCCCTGGGCGATTTATGGTATAGGTTTTTATTTATTTGTAATATTTTTAGCTTTATTTCCATTCGCAAAAATTGAATTTTTTAAAAATTTTAAAAATCCTCAAAGTTATATTTTTACTCTTTCTTCTCTTGCCGTAATCAGTTCCGTTTTTTTATGGGTAATTTCTTCAATGATTATTCATAAAATATGTTTGCTCTGTTATGTTTTATATGGTGTGAATTTATTTCTTTTAATATTCAGTAAAATTGGTAAACCTGTTTTTAGTCATTATAAAGACTCTTTTAAAGATTTAATCAATATAATTTCAGACAAAAAATGGTTTGCAATTATAATTTCAGTTGTTTGGCTCATTATAGTGTTGATTATAATGGCAAATAACACGAAAGTGTTTACGCCTCCTGTAAATACACAAGAGCAAAATATGTTTTCGGGCGAAAAAAATACTTATCAACCGCATGGAAATATACTCGGGGCAAAGAATGCAAAACTCGTAATACATGAATACACGGATTTTCAGTGTCCTTATTGTTCTATTTCCAACTCTATGATGTACAGGCTGGTTAATGAAATTGAAGGCATTAGAGTTGAGCATCATGATTTTCCTCTTAATAAGCAATGCAACTCTCTTGTTCATGGCTCACTGCATAAAGACAGTTGTAAGGCTATATATTATGCAAGAGCTGCAAAAATGCAAGATAAATACTGGGATTACATTACTTTATTATTTGACAACCAAGAAAGCCTGCCTGAACCTAAGCTTATTGAGCTTGCAAAAAGCATAAATCTTGACATAGATCAACTTAAAAAAGATGCTTATTCACCTGAAGTTAAAGCAGGACTTGAATCAGATATAGAAAGAGCGCGCAACT
>Ga0209417_1002217_pt1 | contig 31172 bp, 20 predicted proteins | sample RifGroF2_FD_184002 | JGI IMG/M metagenome (GOLD analysis project Ga0209417, IMG submission 184002) | Groundwater microbial communities from Rifle, Colorado, USA - Groundwater F2 (SPAdes) (version 2) | ecosystem: Environmental > Aquatic > Deep subsurface > Groundwater | place: Rifle, Colorado... | reverse complement strand
TATACAAATGGTACTCCCATTACCATACTCATTCCAAACCTTGACCGCCATTTCATACATATAAAACAGTATCAGGATACGAACCGTACACCGCGTCCCGGACATGCTTCCTATCCGTCATTCATCAAATACGGTCCTTTTGACGACGCTATCGGGGCCGGGATATTTTCCGGTCGTTACAGTTCCGCGATTGTCGCCGGGGGCTTTGTCGCCAAGCAGGTGCTGAAAAAATTCGGAATCGAAGTTTTCGCCTATGTAAAGGAACTTGCCGGTGTTCCTTGCGATTCGTCTGATTCGAAGGCCGTTTTAAAAAGCTGCGAAAACTACAAAAAAATGCGCCGCGATTATGATCCTTTCTATCAGAACGTATATGTGAACGGACGCATACGCAACGATATGCGCTTCCTTGAAAAATCCGCGATATTGATAGAGATAGAAAAGGAAATAGACGCTATCCGTGCCAAACAGAAGCCAATGAACGCTTCTGAAATAAAAGAGAAATACGGTGTTCATCACATACTCAACTGCCCTGATGTCAATGTGGCGGAAGAGATGGTGAAGGCATGTACCACGATTTCACGGCAGGGAGATTCAGCCGGAGGCATTGTGGAAGTCGTTGTTACAGGCGCGCCCGTCGGAATGGGCGAGCCCGTTTTTGATAAGCTTGACGCTGAACTCGGAAAACTGCTTGGGCTCGGCTCTGTAAAAGGCGTTGAAGTCGGAGCGGGTTTCAAGGTCAAGGACCTGACCGGTTCACAGGATAACGACCAGATGTGTTTTGAGAACGGCAAAGTTGTTTTCAAATCCAATAACGCCGGAGGAATTCTGGGCGGGCTTAGCAGCGGACAGGACATCGTGGCAAGAGTGGCGATAAAAGGCACTCCTACCATTGACAAGCCTCAGAGTACCATTGATAAATATACAAATGAAAATAAACAGCTTGCCGCGATAACAAGGCGCGACCCCACAATCGTTGCCCGTATCTGGCCTGTAGTCGAAAATTATGTGTCGCTGGTAGTGCTTGATCATCTCTTTATGCATTACGGCTACCAGGCGCTTTGCAAAGTTGTAAGAGAAAAATAAAAATATAAAAAGGAACGATAAATGAACAAAGAAAATATTCCCGTAAAGCACAAAAAGCTTCTGGAATGGGTTGACGGCTGGGTAAAACATTGTACGCCTGATGCCGTTTACTGGTGCGACGGCTCATCTGAAGAATATAGCAGGCTTCTTGATTCCGCTCACAAAGAAGGTCTGGCAATAAAGCTGAATGAAAAAAAACGTCCGGCTTCATACCTTTTCCGCTCTGACGTTTCGGATGTGGCCAGAGTGGAGAATCGTACCTATATCGCGTCAGAGAAAGAAGAAGACGCAGGCCCTACAAACATCTGGATAGATCCCGCGAAACTCAAGGAAACCATGCTCGGCCTTTACAAGGGCTGCATGAAGGGCCGCACCATGTATGTTATTCCCTTTTCAATGGGGCCCGTAGGTTCCCCGATTGCTAAAATCGGTATGGAAATAACGGATTCTGCCTATGTCGTAACCAATATGCATATCATGACCCGTGTCGGTACACGAGTCCTTGAAGTACTGGGTGAAGACGGTGAATTTGTCCCGGCCATGCATTCCGTCGGCAAGCCTCTGGCTGACGGCGCTTCCGACAATGGCATCTGGCCCTGCGCGCCGATTGAGAAAAAATATATTTCACATTTTCCCGAAACACGTGAGATATGGTCATTCGGCTCCGGTTACGGCGGCAATGCACTGCTCGGCAAAAAGTGTTTGGCGCTGCGTATCGCATCCGTTCAGGCGCGTGATGAGGGCTGGCTCGCGGAACACATGCTTATCCTGAAACTGACGAGTCCAGAAGGCAAAGTGAAATACATGGCAGGCGCATTCCCTTCAGCCTGCGGCAAAACCAATCTGGCGATGCTCATTCCCTCAATACCCGGCTGGAAAGTCCAAACTATCGGCGATGACATCGCATGGATGAAATTCGGCAAGGATGGACGTCTCTATGCTATAAATCCAGAGGCCGGATTTTTCGGTGTCGCTCCCGGTACGTCCATGTCTTCAAACCCCAACGCCATGCACTCGGTTGAAAAAGAAACTATCTTTACAAATGTGGCCCTGACTGAAGACGGCGATATCTGGTGGGAAAATATCGGTTATCCTCCTCCCGGAAAACTTATCGACTGGAAAGGTCAGGAATGGATTCCCGGAAAATCCGATGCTCCGGCCGCACATCCGAACGCGCGTTTCACTGCCAAAGCCTCAAATTGTCCGGCAATAGCCCCGGAGTGGGAAGATCCCGCCGGGGTCCCGATAGACGCGATACTTCTCGGCGGACGCCGTCCTTCCACAATTCCGCTCGTGTATCAGTCTTTCAACTGGGAACATGGCGTTTTTATGGGCGCCACCATTGGTTCGGAAGTAACTGCCGCCGCTCTCGACTTGAAGGCGGGGACAGTCCGCAGAGATCCCTTTGCGATGCTGCCATTCTGCGGCTATCACATGGGCGATTATCTGGCGCACTGGATAAAGACAGGTAGAAAGTCCAGTCCCGACAAAATGCCTAAAATATTCTGTGTAAACTGGTTCAGAAAAAACTCTTCTGGGAAGTGGCTCTGGCCTGGTTTCGGAGACAACAGCCGTGTCCTGAAATGGATTTTCCAGCGCTGCGACAACGAGGGCGAAACGCGGAAGACCGCTATCGGTTATATGCCTGAAATAAGCGCCATAGACCTTAGCGGCATTCAGAATGCTGTAAGTCCTGAAGACATCGCGGAACTTCTTTCCGTCGATAAAGAAAGCTGGCTCAAGGAAGTCGCCATGACTAAAGAGTTCTTCCAGAAATTCGGCGATAAGCTCCCGAAAGAGCTTAAATCGGAACTCGAAGCCCTCGAAAAACGCTTGCTTGAACAATAATTAATGCCAGAAATGAAAGATGGATTTAAGGGAATTTCCCCTTTAGTCCATCTTTAACAATTATTGGACTTTATCTCCGCAATTTCAAAAACTTCCGGAAGTCTCAACCAGTGGCCCGTTCAGGGCTTTTATATTCTTTTCCGAAGAAGAGTATATTTTGCCGGAGGCATCTTTTATTGTCATTCTGACTTTATAATCTCCCTGTGAGAGTTTAGATGTATCAAGGAGCATAAAGGTATTACCCGATATGTTTTTACTCTCGGAACGGGAAACAACTTTTCCTTTAGCGTCGGATATTGCGGCTTCAAGGATGTATTTATCGCTTGCGTTTGAAGCACCCATTATGGCGCAGTTCAACGGCTGTTCCTTTACCGGAAGCAGTAGCGCGGACGGCATGTCAATTGATGATATGACAGGGTGCTTGAATTTGATGAGGGATATATTGTCGAGATAAAAACGGATCTTTGTCCCGTCCTTGTATTTGCTTTCCGAAATGCCGAACTGGATACCGGTTACGCATCTCCAGAACTCTTCATCTTCAGGTGAGCTTATCATTTCCTTTATCGGGAGAATAACAGGTGTCCATACGCGCTGTTCGACCTCATTGATTATATCTTTGCCGTAGAGCCCGCGCCTCTTCGCGGAAATGATGGATATATAGAACGGCGAAAAATCGTCCGCGACTTCATCGCGCTCAGAATCGACCATTACCCATAATGCTATGTAATCATATTTTGTAAGGTCAATGCCGTTAGCGGGGAAACTCATCAGTATGCGCGGCCAGCCCACTGGATATTTTCCGTTCTCGCCGCCGCCGTCAGTTTTATGGTCAACGGTAACATCGAAGAGCAGGGATTTATTGCCTGTGTGCTTGAATTTTTCAGTCACCTGAATTTTTCCTTCAGAAGAGACGCTTTTCCATGAGGCGAACTCTTCGTCTCCCAAGTCCATGAGTTCCAGATTGCCGCTTGCTCTTTGTTTTTTCATAATGCTTTCAGGAGTTTCAGAAACAACTTGCTTCTTAGTATCGACAATCACGGAAGGGGACTGTTTATTATTTGACGCAGGATATTTGAGAAGCTTTTCGGTCATCAGCGCTATCTGCCATCTCCAGGCGGTAAATTCTTCAGGATTCCAGACATTGGCGGCCAGATACTTGGGTTGTACCTTAATAGAGTTCCAAAGAGTCTGGAGAAGTTCTTTTCCCTCTTTCACGAGCTTCAGGCATTCCGCGTCTTTCGAATTTTCCCTCTGCACTATGGCAGTTTCCAGAGTGTATATGTATTTTAAATCATCAATGCCTTCCCTGAAGCATTCCCAGTAAACCGCGGGTATTACATTGCCGTTATCATCAAACCTGGCACCTCCTGCGGAACCGTCGGCGAGATAGTCAGTGCGGCCGCTTCTCCATATCCACGGGATAAGCAGTGAATATCCCGAACGCCAGAGGCCGCATCCGTAAGTCATTCTGCCGCCTCTGCACATTACGACAGGGACTTTTATCTCATAGCTGTTATGATTTGGGTAACACCAGTAACCGTGTTTTTTTGATGCCATAACTTCCTCGTAAGGAGCTGAAAACGGCTGGCCGCACCAGAAGTCAACGTACGGGGCATAAACGGCCGCGTCAGCCGCTTTCGGATCTTTTGTGGCGTATGTCCTTACGCCTGCGTCTTTGAAGGCCTTATATACTCCGGAGCCGAATTCCTTTGAACTGTCAGAGACCTCATCCAGAGGAACGTATATGAATTCGGGCCAGCCTTTTTCCCCGCGGATTTTTTCAAAAGCCATGATTCTTTCAGTAATGGCCCTGTAGAATTCTTCAGGGGGGGCCACGGGAACAGAACAATGAGGGCCGAGGGACTTTTTGGTAAACTCGTAATAAAGTCCGCCGATACCGCCAACCATCGGGACAGGCCCTTTCATGCCGGCGGCGAGAATTTCCTTTATTGCCCTCTCTCCGTTGATAATGTAAAAATCTTTCTTTTTAGAATCGTAGCTCAGATAAAGAGTCGGGAATGTATCAAAGCCGTATTCGACCATTGACTTGTATTCATTGCGGGCGGCGTTGTAAATCCATTCAGCGCCTTTTTCTTTTGCAAGGGGTCTCAAGGTATTTGTCCTGTCATTTACCTCTCTGTGCAAGTCATAATTATAGGCGGTATAATGTTTTTCCGGGTCTTTCAGAAGCTTGAACGGCAGGACTCTCAGGTAAAGCGGCACTGAAAGGGCCTGGTCCATATCATCGCATGAAATGATTACGCTTCCTTTGTAAAGACCGGGGGCGGCATTATCAGGCACTTTCACTTTCAGCCAGTAAGTCCGGGATTCTTTTTCGGGCATTGAATTTACTGTTACCTTTTCAAGGAGTTCAGGCATTCTGCGGTATGTGTCTTTGGACTTGTAGTGAGGATAGAGAATGTTCCTGCAGGTCAGAAGCCTCACGTCTATATCAGAGGATGGAATAGTGTTTTTACCGGACTTGAGCTCGCTCGCCGTAACACTCATGTTATTGAGCGTTTTCAGAGGATAAATACTTAATGCAAGGGGCTCGAACTCGCCGGGTGTCGCAAATGTTGAAAGAGAGGAAATCCTCTCATAAGGGAGCGGCTTCGACTGCGGATATACTGTCTCTGTTATCGGCCTGTTGAAGATGATGAAGCCGAGCTTCTTTTCCATATCATTAGGTTGAGGTTCCGGGTTTATTTCCTTGAAGGGAATTTCTTTCAATGCTTCAGGAGCAGGGTTCAGAGAAAGCGGTTTTTTTTCGGGAAACGTTACGGAAGGTTTTTTTACCAGAACGGGCCCCTGTGAATTTTCAGAATTGAAACTGCCGCATGATATTGTTCCTGCCGCAAGAAGCATTGCCGCCGAGAGTTTCACCGCAAAATTAAAACTGCGCATAAAAATTTCTCCTAATAGGTTAGAGATGAAATTAAAGAGCCCTCACATCGCAAAGACATGAAAACATACTCTATAATTGTTTCATGAAATAATCAATTGTCCCGAGTGTATATATCAGAAAATTTTCAAGCGCAATTATCTTCTGCAATAGCGGAAAGAGGTGAAGCCAAAAACTTTTTTAAAGGAGAGATTTTTTAAGAAAGTCGGCGGCCCTGAATATATTAGCAGGGCCGCCGCGTATAATAACTCAAATGCTGCTGCATTTCACCCATTTGTCGGGTGTTTCAAGGGCTTTCGTTCCGGCCCCTATCAGAGCGGCTATTTCAAGAGTCTGCTTTACCGGAATCAAAGACTTTTTCGTGTTGAAGAAATTCAGCATCGCTTCAATGAAACGGGGGAAAAAGTCCGGCATTTCGTTGATGACGGCGCATTTGTTTTCGCCGTAAGATGTGGAAAGTCTGAAGCCATGTCCCGGCATCAGATTTATCGTTCCACGCCTGCCGTTGCCGTAATCGACAATCATCAGGTTGGAGTTTTTGCCGCCGGACTGCATGACTTTTTTCGCGCCCGGGCCCATCAGCATGACAAGCATCTCAAGCTGGTGTATGGCGTAGATATGGAAGATCCCTCCGCCTTGAATTGCCGCATAGTTTACGGGCGATGTCCCGATATCCTGAACCAGCTTCTCAAGCGCTGAACCAAATCTCAACGCTGAGGATGACATCATCGGAGTTTTGAACTTTTCGGCCTTCTTGAAAAGCCTTTTAGCGGCGGCAAGGTCCGGAGCTATGGGTTTGTCGATATAGACCGGTTTGCCGCTTCTCAACGGCAGATCGGCAAGCTCTTCGTGCATTTCGGAATTATCGGGAGAAAGAACCACAATGCAGTCACACTCATCAATAACCTGCTTGATGCTTGACGCCTGTTTTACGTTCTGTTCTTTGCACCATACGTCAATGGGCTTTTTGCCTTCTTTTTTGATCATATCCCATGCGAGTGTCACGTCAAACTGGTCTTTCAAACTGGACTCGCGTATGAACTTCGGGTAATTGTTCGCGTGCCATTCGTCTATGAAATAATCTATGAAACCTATTTTCTTCATTTTTAAAATCTCCGTTATTTATAAACTGCCTGTATAATTTCGACTGCTCTCAAACCGTCTTTCGCTGTACATGAAACCGAATGCTTCCCTTCGATTGCCTCTTTGAAATGAACAATCTGGTTAGCAAAACCTGAACTTGCCGTTACGGAAATTTCCGTCCATTCCTTTTCACCTGTCAGTTTTTTTCTTATCTTGGCCGGTTCCATGTAGTCGTAAAGGATCTCACCCTTTTGTCCCATGATATCGACAAAAGCCTTTCCCGTGCCTGCTACAAAAGCGGAAGTCATGGAACCTACCGTTCCGTTTGCGGCCTTTACCGTTATTATCCCGGCGTCCTCAACGTCGGTGCCTTCGAAGTGTGTATGCATTACGCCTTTCTGTTCAACTACTTCTCCTATCAGGTAGCGGAAAAGGTCAACGGAATGGCTGCTGGTGTCGAATATGCTTCCGCCTCCCGCTATTTTCTTTTTAGTGAACCATCTGTCTTTCATGCCGAAAGCAGGACCGCAGAAAATATTGTTGAAAAATACGGGGGCTCCGATTTCCCCTGCGGCTATCATGTCATGTATTTTAACCATTGCCGGGAGATAGCGGTGTCTAAACGCGAGCATCAGTACTGCTTTGCTTTTTGCCGCTTCTTCTGAAATTCTTTTTGCGGCTTCGACAGTGTCGGCAAACGGTTTTTCGCAGAGGACATTGATATTTTTTCTCAGAGCATAAACGACTGCCTCCTCATGGGCTGATGGAGGCGTGCAGATGCTTACAGCGTTTACAATTCCCGAGTCTATCATTGATTTAAAATCGTCAAAAGCTTTTGAACCGGGGATTTCAGCGCGCATTTTTTCAGCCGCTTCTTTGTTTGCGTCTGTTACCGCGGCTACATCAATTTTGTTTTCCTTGTACCCTGCCAGGTGCGCTTTGGATATCCCGCCGCAACCTATGAGGCCGACTTTTATTTCTTTGCTCATGGCAAATTTCCTTATTTGTTATTTTTTAAAAGGCGGCATTGTGCTGCCTCTTACAATTATTGGACTATTTCACGATTTTATATCTTTTTACTGTATCATAGAGCGCAAAAACATTTTCAGTAGGAGTTCCGTGAAGTATTGAATTTGCGCTTGCGCCAACATAACGAGGGGCCGCTGCCTCAAGGCACTTCATAGTTTTTTCCCGTATTTCGTCAACTGTTCCATTAATCAGCAAATCACAGCTGACATTTCCGAAAAGAACAAGCTCAGGAAAAGCCTTTCTCAATTCGTTGAATCTCATGCCTGCATCATAATCGATTTCATAATAAGCGTGAGGCCTGCATTTAGTGAAAAGGCTTTCAGCGACAGGCCAGAGATTTCCGTCTGAGCGCATTACATAGTAAACTCCAAGTTTACGGCAGAAGTCAAAAATCCGCTTCCATTGCGGTGCCATCACTTCATCAAAAAATGCCGGCGAATAAACCGGGCCGTTGTTGAAGGCAAAATCTCCGCCTCCGTTTATTATTTTGATACCTGCCTTATGCTGGATTTCAATTGACGCGATTGCGTCTTCCGCATTTATCTGCATCCATTCTTTAAAAAGTCCTGGTTCCAGAATGCTTGCTTCAAGCCAGCCGGCCTGCATCGGAACAGCCATTCCGCTACCGCCTGCCACTACAAATTCGCTTCCGTATTCTTTCTGCGTTTTTGCCAGCATCGGATTAAGTTCAGGATGGAATTTCTCTCTGTTTCTTAATTCAATATTTTTCTTCAATAAGCCAATAACACCATCAGGATCAAGTTCCTTACTTTCAGTAATTCCATAGGTCCTTGATACCGGATCAAACTGACGTACACAGTATCCATCTTCGCCGGGATTCCCGTACGCAATAGTAAAATCATCAATCTGTTTTATCGGTTTTGCAGAAAGCCTCCAGGGAAGGAAAAATATGTCGTAATCGAAAAAACGATGCAGTTCTATTGTGTCCTGATAAAGTTTTCCAAGAAAATCTTCATGCGCGGCATCTCCTTTCAGCCAGGCCAGACTTTCCTGAAAATGCAATTCAGTGGAGCCGGTGAGCATTGGTCTGCCGAATATTTTAGTTGCGACTGAGGACGCGAATGCCTGTTCACATATCGGGAATCTGTCTTCCGGATATTTTCCTTCAAAAACGGCATCAATTCTTTTATGGTGTATGCTTTGCATTGTTTCTTTCATGATCTTCTGTTAACTTCACGCGTGCTGCCTCTTGCAATTAATTCGGGAGCGATAAATCTGTTTTCAATTTTTTTCCCGTTTATCCTGTCAAGCAGCATTTCCATAGCCTGGCGGCCTATTTCCATTTTAGGGATGGCTATGCTTGAAAAATTATATTCCGGCAGTGATATCGTCCATATATCATCAAAACCGATGAGCGAAATGTCGTCAGAGATACTCAGTCCGGCGTTTTCGATGATGTGCTTGATTTTGATGGCCTGCGCGTCTGAATAAGCGACTATTCCAGTGGGCCTGTTTTTTGATTTGAGCAGTTTCGTAAGTCCGTTTTCATCACCGAAGAGAATGGGTTTACGTATGCCTTTTTCTGAAGCGGCTTTACAGCATCCTTGGTAGCGTCCGCAATTTACGTTTTTTGAAAAGCCGTAAGCTATAGTTTCATGTCCCAGTTCAATCAGGTGTTCCGCCGCCATCAGTCCTCCTTTAAAGTTATCGACGAGGATGTGCGGTATATCCTTATCGGCGGAAAGGCCCGAACAGATTACTACCGGAATGCCCATTTTATTCAATTCGGAAAGACGCGCTCCGACATTTCTATTGTAACCCGAGGCTATTATCCCGTCGACGCGTTTTTCATAAAAGAGCTGCAGTTGTTCTTTTTCGAACTGTGAGGAACTGGAAGTTATTCCCACCAGAAGCCCGTAATTGTTTTCCGCCGCCGCGTTTCCGGCGCCTTGGAGGAGCTCATTGAAATATGAAGATGTAACGGTGGAAAGAAGATATCCGGCAAGGGAAGTTTTATTCGACTGAAGCGCCCTGCCTATGTTATTGGGAACATAATTGAATTTTTTCGAGATTTTCTTGACCTTTTCTCTGGTTTTCTCGGCTACGCGGATGTCGTCTTTCAGCGACAGAGATACAGTAGCCGGAGAAACTCCCGCATATCTCGCTATATCTTTAATCGTAAGGGTCATTTTTGCCGTCTCTTTAAAACGTTTTAAAGAATTATATCAGAAATTTTGCTTCTTGTCAAGAGTAAATTAAAACGTTTTAAGAGAATCTCGTAAAAATGACCCGGCCTTTTATTTTTTTGCACCAGGGCGCGGGGAGCGGGGAAAGGAAATTTTGCAGATTCAGTTTCCGTATATTTCCCTGCTGAGCCTGATGAATTCCGAACACATGGCGTCTATCGCTTCCTGAGAGTGTCCAGCTCCGACAGGGTCGCCATACCACTTTGGGATGAAACCGCCATTTTCATCGGCAAGATTTTCAATCAGTTTGCGGCAGTAATGTTTTATGTCTGATATGGGGCCTCTGCACATGGTGTTTTGTATGTCAACGGGACACCAGAATGTTATCCTGCCCTTGAAACGTTTGCCGAGTTCTTCGAGTCCCATATTTTCCTGCTGGTCCATCTGAATGACGTCAAGGCCGGCTTCGATAAGGTCATCAAGGATATCGGTTATATAGCCGCAACTGTGGAGAAAGGTAAGCATTCCGGCTTCATGGGCGGCTTTGTAAACCTTGGCATAACGGGGCTTCCATAATTCGCGCCATTTTTCGGGAGAAATCATAAGTTTGTTCTGAAGTCCCCAGTCATCACAGAACATATAGCCGTCAGGCTTGTACTGTTTATATTTTTCAATAGCCTGAACATTCATCTCGGCAAGGAGTTCTATAAGGTTTTCAAGCTTTTCCGGGTTTTCGTAAATATCCAGCCATGTGTTTTCCAGGCCGCGTATGAAGTGTACTCGCTCATAAAGGGATAATCCTTGTGCCATGATGAATTTTTCATCGGGATTTTTAAATCCGTTTTTGAGGTGGGCCCAGCGGCGTTCTTCGTTCACATCGGGTATTTTTAGTTTGCCCCAGTCATCCCATGAGGGGAGGGGAAATTCCTTGACCTCGCCAAGTTTGGATATGCCGATATTTTCCCATACGGCGCCCCATTCGTCAGTGCTGGCGGCATTTGTTCCGCTGGGCCTGTAATCCGGCGAAGGAGACATGCCTATGCCGTCAAAATCGTTCCCGTATTTTTCAGGAAAACTCCTTGCCAGTCTTTCCGGGTTCTGGAATAATATTGTTCTCTTTACTATTTCTCTTGATGTCATAATCGTATGTCTCCTTGAAATATGTTTATTGGAAATTACCTTAGATTATATCATTGTATCATGAGGATTGCTTCCAATTTTATAACCGGAATAAATTTATACATTTATGGGTAGAAAAAAACAACCGGAGAGAATGTCGGTCAACGGAAACTGGCTTGATATGCCGCTTTTCACTTTTCTGGGGTTTGACTGCATCAGAAAAACCATAGGGCTTTCCGAGCATACGCATAAAGTTTTTGAGCTCACATATATTTCGGAAGGCGAATGCGTCTGGCTGACGGCTAAAGGCCAGGAAATTCATCTGTACGGCGGCTGGGCGGCAATTATACAGCCCGGCGAACCTCATCAGGGCAAATGGAATGTCATTAGCCCGAGCAGGCTTTTCTGGGCCGGGTTTGATCCGTTTCATCCTGAAGCCTGTCTCAATACGACATTTACGCCTCATGAAATGGCGCATATCGGAAATATATTGAAAAGCGCCGGAAATATGGCATGGAAGGCGGACAAAACTACTGTTGAAGCCTTTGAAGATTTGAGATATGCTTTGGAGCTGGAAAAAGAGGGAAAGGAAGGCGTCCTTTCAAAAGCTTCGCACAGAAGCACCGTATGCAGATTGCTCGCGGCAATAGCCAATTCAATTTCACAGAATCCGGTTTCACGGAACTGCTCTGAAAAGATAAAAAATCTCGAAACCTACATAGCCGTAAATATCAGAAAGGATATAAGCGTTTCGGAGCTTGCCTCACAAACCGGGATGAGCGCCGCGCGTTTCAGTGAACGCTTCAAAAAGGAAACAGGGCTTTCCCCCGCCGATTTCATACGCCGCGTCCGCTGTGAAAAAGCCTGCGGATTGATTAAAGAGGGAAAGCTTTCAATAACGGAAATAGCTTTTCGGCTGGGATTTTCCAGCAGTCAGCACTTTGCCGGAGTATTCAAAAAATACACAGGCATGACACCATCACAATATAAGAGACAGCAATAAAATTACGCCATGCGCGATTTGTTCACAAAAGTTTCTACATGTAGGAACTTAAATAGTCCCTGATGAAGTGCATGTTCTTTTCTGCCGTCCTGTCGCCGACCGTGTCTTCAAAACGGTAACTTTTAGCGTGTCCATCGGTGAAAAGATAATTTGATCTGCTCTTGTTATGTCTGTCTTTTGTGACGCGGTCTTCCCAGCCGCTTACCTGGGACATGCCGGGATAGCCCTGATGATCGACAGGAGCGCTTACTCCGCCATCCGTTGAATCTCCTCTTTCAGATAGGATTATATAGGAAGAAAGATTATTCAGGCGATTTTGGTTGTTGTTGAACGCGAACATGCCGTTGTACATGTAGCTCTGGCGTTCATCCCATGTCTTAGAGCCGCCGGTGTAGTCAGGTCTTACGCAGGGATCTTCCGGGCAGCGCATGTGTTTGGAGAGCATTCCATGGTCATAGAGATAGACATTCCATTCGGTGCAGGTCGCGTCAGTTCTTTCAGGGGTTCCGTAAACGCCTCCGTGAACCGGAGGATAGTAGCCGTCTGAAGCGTCAACGTATGATTGCATGGCGATGCCGCATTGTTTGAGGTTGCTGAGGCATGATGTCTCTCTGGCCTTGGCCCTTGCCTGCGCTAGTGCGGGCAGCATTATTCCCGCCAGAATAGCTATAATCGCTATCACAACGAGGAGCTCTATAAGCGTAAAATACAGTTTTCTCATAATGTCTAAAATCCTTTTTCAGTGTTAAAAATAATAGTCAGGCTTTCAGCAGTGTGATGAAAAGTTTTTTCAGTAGCTGAAATGTTTCAGACGCTAAATGCGGGCGGAGCCGTGGGGGGATTTGAAAAAATCTTGTATTTTGTAATAATGAAATCTTGAGGTTTTATATCTGAGATGGCTGATAAGGGGAAAACGATATTGAATACTTGAGATTTTCCCTGGATTTGGGAAAGCGTATAAGAGAAGCGGCATATCTGGCAGTTTTCATCATCATGCTCATTGCATGCTTTATTTATTCCCGGAGAAGCTTCGTCCGGAAATGAAACCGCACTCTGTGTACCATAAAGATGATGCGGACAAAGCAAACCTCCTGTATGCAGAACAGGTATAAGCAATGTGCATATAAGATAGAGGAGGGATAACAAATGTTTATTTATTTTCATACCGGGAATCCTTAAAATAGTAATACAAAGTAATACTTGAAACTAAAAAAATCAAGCGGAAGATTAATGCGAAATTCCGGAAATGCGCTCTTTTATGCTCTGGATATTATGAATTATTCTCTCGTTGTCAGGTTTCAGCTGATGTGCCTTTTCAAATGAAGATAAAGCTTCTCTGTCTTTGCCGCTCAGGAGCAGGCAGATGCCGCTGAAAAAGTAATATTCATAGTTATACTGCCTGTCGGAGAGAAAGGGTATTATGTTTTCATAATACTTCAGGGCCATGGCTTTGTTCCCTCTGGCCAGATAGGCTTCGGCCAGCGCCATGCAGAGACTTTTTACAATGCCTGAATCTTTAGCCAGAGAACTTTTTACGAGCCTGCGTTCCACTGCATGAAGCATTTTTAGCGCCTTTTCAGAATCTCCTGATTTATATTCAATAGAGGCTTTTATGAAATCTGAAATGAGGATGTTTTCGGAAATATCTCTTTCGCTCATCCACTCTTGCCGGAAAGCCCTGATGAAATCCGCCAGCTCAGCGGCCTGCTGATAGTTTGAGTTCTGTATTTCCGTAAATGCCAGAAGTCTCAATGTGGAATTATTCGGAGGGTTATAAAGAACACAGGAGCGAAGAAGCGCTTCATAACTTTTCCATGTGAGCGAATAATAGAAACTGTAAAGTCCGAATATTGCCAGGCATATAATTGACACTGCCGAATATAAACGGCCTAATTGAATTTTATCTCTGTATCTTCTGATTAGAAGAAGAAGCCATGCTGTCAGAAATATGGAAGGCAGGTAATTGTATCTGTCGGCCCTTTCAAAAATAGCCGAACCAAATTTACAGAAACCCGCGACCGGCGCGAGTGATATTATGTATGCGCAGATAAGTGGCAATACGCTGTAGAGGGCCCAGTCCCTGTTTTTCCTGAAAATAATCAGTACTATGATGAATGCGGAAAGGTAAAATATAATCAGTGAAACTATTAGGGCCGGACTGATGGAAAGGGCAGGGTATATTGGACAAAGATTGTATGGGATGAAATTTTCACTGAAATACCACATATAATTATAGGCGATTATCAGAATTTTCCTCAAAACGGAAATTTCCCGCACACTGTTCATCTGTTGCGCGGCGGTTATTAATGTTATCAGCGCTGCGACCAGGAAGGCGGGCCAGAATTTTTTCAGATAATACTTAATCTTTGTTTCCCTGAAAACGTGAAAATCATAGAGTGCGAAAATAAACGGAAGGCTTACGGCCATGGGCTTGGAAAGAAGCGCGCATGCGTAAAGAACGAATGGAAGGATTTTCATTCTGCCGTATTCATTGTTTTTTATGTAGAAGAAAAGTGCCCAGAAATAAAAGGCCCCGCACATTACGTCGCGTCTTTCCGCGACCCATACGACCGATTCCACCCTTTGCGGATGTATCGCGAAGAAAAGGGCGCCGATGACGCAAAGCCATGTATTTATTTTGAGTTGTCTGAAACAGTAAAAAACACCTGAAACCGCGATGATGTGCCATAAGAGGTTCTGCACGTGATATGAAGATCCGTCAATACCTGAAATATTATAATCCGCCATATATGAGAACATTACCAGCGGAGTGTAATTTCCCCAGAAACAATGCCGCAGCCAGTAGATTATATTTTTAATACTGAAGCTCAATCTGGACATATTGTTAAGGACATATCCGTCGTCATCCCAGCTTTCCATGACCGGAAAAGTGCATGAATACGCGAAAACCGCCGCCGTAACAATGATGACTAAGAAAAGCGGCAGGCAATTTCCCCTCTCATTGAAGAATTTAGTAATGGATTTTTTCAGCATAATTTTCTCTGTTTAAAGATGAGGATGAAAATATCATTATTCTGTTTCATTTCAATCCCTGAACCATTTGGGAACATTGTGTTTTCTCAGTTCAGATATGACTTTACTCCTGAACGCAAGTATTTTCTCATGAGTCCAGTCAAGGGAGGGGTCCCTGTATGCGGCGCCCGCTGTGGATTTGCATATTATGTTCAGTTCCTTACCTGAAAGCGGCTTCTGAATCAGATAGGCGTCAAGGGCGGCTATTGTACCGCCCTTTCTCCTGCCGAAAGCTTCTGTTTCTCCGATATGGAAGCCGCACCTTTTCAATGCGCCCAGGACGGGGTAAGCGCTGGAGTATGTAAGTATTCTGCCGTGTCCGCTCAGTCTTTTTTTCATTATTCTGAAAAAATCGTAAGTCCAGAGTTCGGGGTTTGTGTCAGGAGAAAAGGCGTCAAGAAAAATACAATCAAAGCTCTGATTGAGTTTTTGAATGGTTTGTCTGGCGTCGTCAAAGATGATTTTGATTTCAGCGTATTTGTTTTCCCATTTTTGTTCCCGGAGCAGGCATTCCAGAATGAGCGCGTCAAGGCTGTCCGGCGCATAGAGTTTCAACGCGGCTTCCAGAGTTTTTCTGTCATGCTCCAGTGAAACTATTACGGCATGGCCTTTTTCTATTTTTACGGCTTCTTTTGCCGCTGATATGGCGTTGTATCCCAGGCCGAAACCGATATCAAGGATTTTCACATCTGCGCCTTTTTCCATTTCGGAAATTATTTCCGAGGGCAGTATAAATTTTCTGAGTGCTTCTGTCGCCGCGCCTGCCAGGGTGTGAAAATGCTGTCTGTAGCGCGGGTGGTAAAGAGTGCGTGTCCCGTCATCGGTCATCACGCCGGGGATATGGCTGAAATCTGTAAAATCCCCGCACTTCGCGTTTGCTGAGAACAGTTCATTGAAATAATCCAGGAACTGTCCTTTTTTCATCCACCATTTCGGGGCGATGATTTCTTTCTCGTCAGCGTCGGCGTTTATCCTCATAACTGTCCAACCGTCGGGGAGGGCGCGGAGGAATTCAAGCAGGGCCGCGGCGTATTCGTACTCATTCATAGCTTTGAAAGAGCCTTCCGCGTAAAGTTTAGCGAGCGGAGTGTTTTTCAATACCAGAAGGTTGTGGACTTTGACGCCTGAAAAGGGCAGGGCGCTGAGTTTTTCGGCGGTGCGGCGGAAATCGCCGCTGTCTTCTCCCGGCAGGCCGAGTATTAGATGCGCCGCCGTTTTTATTCCGGCTCCCGCCAGTTTTTTTACCGCGTCTTCGACGCAGGCGAAATCATGCTGCCTGTTTATTGTTTTGAGGGTTTCGTCATTTGCGGTCTGAACGCCGAGTTCGACCCATAGTTCATATTTTCCGTTGAGTTCCGAAAGGTAATTTATGACATCATTGCCGAGGCAGTCCGGGCGGGTCGCCGTTATAATCATGCTGAAGTCAGCCATAGAGAGGGCTTCCGAGTAATAGCGCCGGATGCTTTCGATGTCCGCGTAAGTGTTGGTGAATGACTGGAAATAGGCGATATACGGGTTTTCAGAACCGTAACGCCTCTTCACATAATTTATGCCGCTGTCTATCTGTTCTTTCAGGTTGAAATGTTTTTTAAGATGCCTGGCCCTGGCGCCGTCTTCGGCGCAGAAAATACAGCCTTTCCCTGAATTGCGTTTCCTGTGCGGACAGCCGAACGGCAGGTTTACGGGAATGCGGTAAAGCTGCTTTCCGTACTTATTTGCGAGGTATTCGCTGAAATACAGAATTTTCTTCATTTTTTTTGTTTAACCTTTGAACATTTATTTACAGGGTATCAAATATATTCACAGAAAAGAAAAAAAGCGATACGAGCTATGAGCGCAATCGAAATAAAAGAGAATTTTTACTGGACTGGATTGATTGACAGGGATATTAAATCCGTTGATTTGATCTTCAATCCTGTAAATGGCGTAACCTATAACAGTTATCTTCTTAAGTCACCAGGCGCGAATGTACTTTTTGACGCGCCGCCTTTCAGGTGTTTTGACGAATTCATCGGGAATATAAATTCCGTATGCGCCGTAACGGAGCTGAAATACGTAATCATTACCCATGTGAGTCCCGATAATGCCGCTTCGATTGAAAAAATAACTTCTCTCGCGCCTCAGGCAAAACTCATGGCTTCCGCAAACGCGCTGGCTTTCCTGAAGGATTTTTCAGGCAGGGAATTTGACTGTGTTTCAGTAGCGGACGGACAGTTATTGAAACTTGAGGGAAACAAAATAAAGTTCCTTGATGTTCCTTTTGCCGGATGGCCTGACACAATTTTTGTTCATATTGATAAAATAAATGTGCTTCTGAGTGGTCTTTCTTTCGGTGCGTATTTCGGTGGTAAAGCCGGGGACGACGGATTTCAGGACGCGTACAGAGAATATTTTCAAAAACTTCTTTTGACCTACAAATCTTACATCAGGTATGCGCTGAACAGAATAAAACCTTTTGACATAAATGTGATATGCCCGCTTTTCGGCCCGGTACTTGATGAGGATGCCCAAAAATATACGGGGCTTTATGAAGAATGGTCTTCGGCGGCCCTGAAGCGTGAGAAAGCTCTTGCCGTAATAGTTTACGCCTCGGCATACGGGCATACCCGGGAACTGGCTGGAAAAATAACAGAGGGCGTAAAACTTGAGACGGACGCCGAAATAAAAACTTATGACATTATGTCTTCAGATCCTTCACAGGTGCTCAGGGATATGGAAGAGGCGGACGGGATACTGCCGGGTTCTCCTACCGTGAACGGGGACGCGCTTCCCGAAATAATGCGGCTCCTGATGCAGATGAACAGTATAGCGCATGGCGGGAAGGCGGCAGGCGCGTTCGGTTCTTACGTGTGGAGCGGCGAAGCGCCCGACATGCTAATGAGCAGGCTGAATATGCTGAAAATGGATACGGTGGAACCTGCTTTAAAAATGAAACAGCAGGGCCCTGCCGATTTTGAGCAGGCTCTCGACTATGGAAAGCGTTTCGGGCGGAAGCTTAATGAAGTGTGGAAAAAAAGGAGCAGGGCCGTTTCAGGTAAAACGCGCTGGCTCTGCACTGTTTGCGGAGAGGTTTTCGATGGCGCGCTTCCTCCTGATAAATGCCCGGTCTGCAATGCAGGAAAAGAGGCGTTTGTCGAATACTCCCAGGGAATGCTTACGTTCAGGGACAACAAAAAGCTCAAAACCGTCATTATAGGTTCCGGCGCCGCCGCGATAGCCGCTGCCGAAGCAATCCGCGCCAGAAACAGGCGCGCTTCCATAGATATTTATACACGCGAAAATATCATGCCCTATTACCGTCCGCTTCTGACAAAGGGCCTTGCTGAAAAAGTCAATTCCGCTGAATATTTCATCAAGCCGCCCCATTTTTTTGAAGAGAAAAAAATAAACATCCACGCCGGTTCCGAAGTGAGTTCCATTGACGCGGCAGATAAAAAAATAGTTTTGAGCGACGGAAGTTCCGTTGAATTTGACAAACTGCTTATAACCGCCGGAGCGAGATGTTTTATTCCGCCCTTCCAGGGCGCGTTATTGCCGGAAGTCATCGCTCTTCGCGAGCAGTCCGATTTTGACAGTCTTATGAAAATCATTTCCGGCGGCCCTAAAAAAGCCGTAATCATAGGCGGCGGGCTCCTTGGCCTTGAAACGGCGTATTCTCTCTTTATGATGAAGCATGAAGTAACAGTGCTTGAGGCTTGTCCCGTCATACTTCCAAGGCAGCTGGATAAGGACGGAGCGGCTATTCTCGAGGCATCCATAGAGGAAAACAGCAACGTCATTCTCAGAAAAAATATCTTCGTTGATGAGATACTCGGCACGGATAAAGTTATCGGAGTTAAAACGCGAATGAATGAAATCATTCCGTGCGATCTCGTTATAATTTCGGCTGGCATCAGGAGCAATTTCGAACTGGCGAAGAATGCGGGGCTTGATGTTGACAGGGCTGTTACAGTAAATGAGAAAATGCTGACCTCTCATCCTGATATTTATGCCGCCGGGGATTGCGCGTCATTCAATTCCCGTATTGACGGCGTGTGGGAAACGGCGATAGAACAGGGAAAAGTTGCCGGCGCTAATATGACCGGGGATGATGTTTCATACAAAAACAAAATTTTCGGCGCCACTTTCAATGCCTTCGGCACCGGACTTTTTTCCATAGGAGAACTCGGCACTGATGAAAAGGCGGAATACCTGAATGTCTCTTTCAAAAACGACTTGAAGAAAATATACAGGAAATTCTTTTTCAAAAAGAGAATTCTTTCAGGCGGCATATTGCTGGGCGATCTGTCCACTACTGCCTCGCTTTTGCACGGTGTAGTGAACGGGTTTGATGTCGAAAAAGCGGAAGATTGCAAGCTCCTGTAAAAACCTTTTAAGCCCTTGGATCGAAAACTTTTCTTAGTCCCTCTCCTGTAAAGTTGAAGGCGCATACGGCGATAAAGAGAGCAAGCCCCGGCCAAAGCGTCAGATGCCAGTAATTGAAAGGATCTGAAAAGGCCTGCCGGAGAAGCTCTCCCCAGCTTGCCGTCGGGTCCTGTACCCCGAAACCCAGAAAGCTCAATCCGCTTTCAGCGAGAATAGCCCCGGCAATGGAAAAAGTGAAAGTTACAAGTATAGGCCCCGCCACATTGGGAAGCAGGTGGAAAAACATGATGCGCCATACCGGAATACCAAGCGTTTCACAGCTCTGGATGTAAGGCAGCGCCCTCTGTTTCAGCACTTCGCCTCTGACAAGACGGCTGAGTCCGGTCCAGGCGCTCAATCCTATCACCGCTATCACCAGCAGTATCGACTGCTCGAATTTATAATCCATCATGACAGCCATGAGTATCAGAAGCAGGAGAAATGTAGGGAAGCATATTATTATTTCCACAATCCTCATTATAAGCATGTCCAGCCGTCCGCCGAAGTATCCGGAAAACATTCCGACCGCTATTCCTATCGCCATCGCTATTCCAGTGGCGAGGAAGCCCACCGCAAGGGAAACCCGCGCTCCGTAAAGCATTCGCGAAAGTACGTCGCGGCCTATCTGGTCCGTGCCGAAGAGATGTGCTTTTGACGGCGTTCCGTAAGGTTTTGCGACATTTTCAAACGGGCCGTAGGGGATGGGAGCGAAAACCGCGAAATCACCTTTTTTCAGTTCGGAACTGATAGAGCGCCAGTCCCTTTTGTCAACACGGTTTTTAGTCAGTATGAAAGGGAAGAGCAGCGCGAGCGCGAGAATTGACATGAGCGTTATATAGAGAACGCGTTTCCGGCTTAGAAAAATATGGAGCGTCAATGCCGCAGGAACGAAAAGGAGCAGATAGTTGAAGATTTTTTCTACGATAAGTTCATGGCTGTCGGGAGCAAAAATAAAATGCAGGGCAGGGCAGGAGAGCACGCCGCCGGTGTAAAGCAGCAGAGGCCTGCCGTTGGCTATCAGCGGAGCGGCGATTGCGAAAAAAAGCATCAGGATTATCCCGGAAAGCCCCGTAACAGCCAGCCAGTCAGTTTTGAACCGCTTCCATGCCGCCGTGAAAGGAGAAAGCGCGCCGTTTGAACTGCCGTTGTCTATTTTTTCATTTTCCATATTTAGTTCACAGCAAAAGTTTTTTTAATTCCTTAAGAAGGTTAGGCGTGAATGTGCCGCTCTTGTTTTCGAGTTCATTCAGGATATCGGGAATAGACCAGAATTTGACTTCGTCTATTTCTTCTTTCGGGCAGCTGAAAGGACCGGAGGAAACCGTGGAGAAAACCCTTACGTTTTCAGATTCGATGTTATTTCTTATTTTCATGTCAAAGAGGAAACTGAGCGGAACGCTTTTCTTAATCCCGAGTTCTTCTGCCATTTCACGGCGCGCGGCCGTTTCGAAATCTTCTCCCGGCATAAGATGTCCGCCTACGGCAGTGTCCCATTTGCCCGGTTGTATGTCCTTGGACTTTGAACGTTTCTGCAGAAGTATTTTGCCGTCTTCAGAGTAAACCACTACATGGGCTGTGCGATGTATGAGCTTTGGATTTCCATGACATTCGCTCCGCCTGGCGGTACCGATGACATTGTTGTTCTCATCCACTATTTCGAAAATTTCATCAGGAGGCATTGGCTGCTGCCCGTTTCTAAACGAGGTTTTTCTTTTTCCTTGATGTTTTTTTATCAGAGTCCTTATCTTTAGCGTCTTCGTCCTCAGGGATTTCATCGCCTGAATCCGGGAGGAAAAGGAGAGTCTGATTATCCAGTTTGAGCCGGATTGCCTTAGTGTTCCTGAAATATCCTTTTAATATTTCTTCTGCCAGTGAATCCTCTACATAGCGTTCAATGGCCCTTCGCAGAGGCCTGGCGCCGTATTCAGGCTCATAACCTTTATCAATGAGGAATTCCAGGACTTCTTTTTCGATCGTCAGCGCATAACCCTGATATTTGAGGCGGTCTCTGACTTTATCGAGTTCAATATCGATTATTTTCAGGAGGTCGTCCCGTTCAAGTTTTCTGAAGACAATAACTTCATCAACCCTGTTTATGAATTCGGGCTTGAAGCGTTTTTTCGCCATTTCGATAAGGCGGTCGCGTGTTTTTTCGAAAGCTTCGTTTTTGCTTCCCGAATTGAAGCCGAGGCCGGAACCTTTCATAATCTGTTCCGCGCCGAGGTTGCTGGTCATGATTATTATGGTGTTTCTGAAGTCGATTTTTCTACCGAGCGAATCCGTTATCTTGCCTTCTTCAAGTACCTGGAGGAGCATGTGCATGACATCGGGATGCGCCTTTTCTATTTCATCGAAAAGAACGACTGAGTATGGATGCCTGCGGACTTTTTCGGTCAAGTCACCGCCTTCTCCGTGCCCGACGTAACCGGGAGGCGAGCCGACCATGCGGCTGACATTGAATTTTTCCATATATTCTGACATGTCAACCTGTATCAGCGCGTCAGGATTGCCGAACATGAATTCGGCGAGGGCTTTTGCCAGAAGTGTTTTACCGACGCCTGTGGGACCTAGAAAAATAAAGGAACCTATAGGTCTTTTCGGATCTTTCAGGTCAGCGCGCGAACGGCGCAGGGCTTTTGAGATAATCTGTACGGCATCGGCTTGTCCGATGACAGCTTTTTCAATTTCATCTTCCATCCTGAGCAGGCGGGAGCTTTCGCCTTCTTCGAGCTGTCGAACCGGGACGCCTGTGAGTTTGGAAACAACCTCTGTTATATCCTTTACGTCTATTTCCGTGGATTTTTCCTTGCAGTCTTTCCGCCAGTTTTCCATTATTTTATCAAGTTCATCCCTATATTTTCTTTCTTCATCGCGGAAGTTGGCGGCTTCCTCAAATTTCTGTTCAGCGATGGCGTTTTCTTTTTTAGTGCAGATATCTTTGATATTTTCTTCCAGTTTGCTGACATCGGGCGGCGCTATGACGGAGGCGATCCGGGCGCGCGCGCCCGCTTCATCCACCACGTCTATGGCTTTGTCCGGGAGAAAACGGCCGGTTATATATCTGTCGGAGAGCCGTGCCGCCGCTGAAATAGCCGGGTTGGTGTAAAGCACGTTATGATGTTTTTCATAACATTGCTTAAGGCCGTGAAGTATTTTAATTGTGTCCTCGATGGAAGGCGGTTCAACGATAATCGGCTGGAAACGTCTTTCAAGGGCGGCGTCTTTTTCGATGCCCTTCCTGTATTCGTTGAGTGTTGTCGCGCCGACGCATTGGAGTTCACCGCGCGAAAGCGCCGGTTTGATGATGTTTGCCGCGTCCATCGCGCCTTCGGCGCCGCCCGCTCCAACGATGGTGTGAAGCTCATCTATGAAAAGGATTACTTTTTTAGAATTGCGCACTTCGTCGATGACGGCTTTTATCCTCTCTTCGAACTGCCCGCGGTATTTTGTTCCGGCCACCATAAGAGGAAGGTCGAGAGCGAAAATACGCTTATTAACGAGGAGTTCGGGCACATTTCCTGAAGCTATCGCCTGGGCAAGGCCCTCAAGTATCGCTGTTTTGCCTACGCCTGCTTCACCGATGAGCACCGGATTGTTTTTTGTTCTGCGGCAAAGCACCTGTACGACGCGTTCTATTTCATCTTTTCTGCCTATGACCGGGTCGAGTTCGCCGTTTCTGGCCATCTGTGTCAAGTCGCGGCCGAAGGCGTTGAGAGCGTTGAAAGCTTCTTCTTCAGAACCGCCTGAGCTGTTTCCCATCGGAGGCATGGATGATTTGAAATTCATATTTTCTTCGGAATCGGGCAGGTAGTTGGGGTCCAGTGACTTGATAACTTCTTTTCTGACGCGTTCCACGTCGATTTTCATGTTTCTGAGTATAAGCGCGGCAACGCTTTCGCCTTCTCTGAGAAGCGCGAGCAGAAGGTGCTCCGTACCGATGAAATTATAATTCATGGATTTCGCCTCTTTTGCCGCCAGAACAATTACTTTTTTGAGCCTCGGTGTAAAGGGCGGTACGCCGTGAACTTTAGTTTCGCCGCCGACACCTGACTGCTTTTCGACTTCAAGGCGCAGTTTATCCAGATTAAGCCCCATGGATTTCAGTACTGATACCGCAACACCTTCCCCAAGCGCTATGAGGCCGAGCAGGAGATGTTCCGTCCCGACGTAGTCATGATTAAAGCGTTCCGCTTCTTTTTGTGCCAGAACCAGAACATTCTTTGCGCGGGGTGTGAAATTCTTCAATCCCGGATCAAATTCTTCAAAATCAGCCATTGTTTCAAATCTCCTGACTTAAAAATATTTGCGCCTGCCGCGGACGAAGTTGAGCGGCAATATAATAGAAAAAAAACTTCATCCAATGATGCGCGGATGAAGTTTTCAAAGAGCTAAACCCTTGATTTATATATTATTGAAAAAGTCCCTGATATTTCTGGGCCAATTCTTCAATATTTTTCGGGGTAATCATGATATAGCGGAGATCAAAAGCGGCCTTCGGATCATCCGGCGCCGGATCTTCGGAAAATTTCACTCCCGGGCAGTAAGAAACAGCCGCGACAATGTATCCACCCTTGATAAGAGGGGCAAGGGAATGAACGTCCGCGTTCAGAAGCGCTACTTTCGGACGGTTCTCAAGAGTCCATGTTTTCATCGTAGTGAGGTCTCTCGGCAACCCTATCAGTGAAATGACGATCTTGCAGTTGGGATGTTTCTCAATCACAGCGTCAAAATCAACGGCCTTCATGATTTCCTCAAGAGGCATTATATCTTCTTCAGGAGGAGGCGCGCCGGGAGCGGGAGGCGTATCGTTCTTTTTCAGGCTTTCAATCACCAGCGTATCTGTTACGACTTCAGCGATGCTGCCGAGTCCCTGTTTCAATCCTTCGACGAGCTTTTGCTGGCGGGCATTTTTGTCAAAATTACGGTCAACCACTACAAGAACTTTTTCGCCGGGGTAAGCGGCTTTAAGCTCTTCACCCAAGACAATAGCTGTGGAACTGGCGAATTTCATTTCATTTTGGATAAGCTTTTCATTAGCGTTATCGCCGAGAGTGCCCGTTTTGACGAGTATCGCGATACCGCAGATGACAACGATTATAAGAAGAGCAATGGCAATAGGTTGTGCGTTAGGATTAGTTCTCTGCTTTTTGGCGCATGCTATCATACCCACCAAGGCCAATACCATCACCACTCCTATCAGTACTACTTGAAAACTTATCATCCCCTACCTCCGAAATTTATTATAATTTGAAGACATATTATATCAGAGATATCTATTTTTGCAAACTTCCGGTACTCAAAAAGACAAGGAATTCCGAGTATTTTTCAAGTTTTTTCAAGCAGATGTTTTTTTGGAGAAAAATATTTTTATGCGACGGGTACCAATATCATTGACTTTTCGTATCTAAAACTGGAACATTTTTGTCTCACCGCGTTTCATCTCTAATTCAAGCGATGAGACGTTTGTTCCAAAGTCCCGGCCGGAGTACAATTCCCGTGGATGGCACGGAAAAGGAAAGGAGAATTTTTTGAGGCCGTCAGAGGCTGCGTGAACAGTCAGAAAACTTTTGTTGATAAAAATGAAATCATCGCTGTCGCAGACTATGTGACACTTGGCGCTTCGCGCGATTGAACGAAGCAGTTCAGAACCCGCGAGCAGTGTTCCGCAATAAATTGAACGCCATTGCGGAAAATCACGGCAGACAAGGGCCGCCTCATTATTTGTCTTAAAACGCCCCAGTATCTCACAGTTTTTCTCGTCAGGATAGAAGTTAGGCATCTGTTCATTGGCAAATGGCTTATCTGTTATATTTCCGGAGCTGGTTATCAGTACCGGACGATTTGGACAGCCATGCAGTTTTGCCGCGGTCCCATTCACAATGGGATTTTTTGAGTCAATCAGATAAAAAACCGGATCTATCAGAGAATTTTCTAAACGCATTTTTATGCCTGTCAGTTCGCTGATGTTTTCAGCGGAAAAACGCTTGTCGGCATCAGGATTGCAGACACCCGGCGCGTAAAGCCACAGGACTGTGCAATTGCCGCGTTTTACTTTCCTTGAGATGCGCTCCCGGTCCTGGGAATTGAGGACAAATGTATTGATGAAAATATAGAGTTTGTAGTCAGGCATATCAGGATTGCCGAGATCATCCTGATAGTAAAAATCAATCGGGGCGCCCAGCCTGGCAAGCTCAGACCCTCTCCAGTAATAAAATATCTTTTCATAGTAATTTATTGAACTGAACAAAGCAGAGCCTTCATCCATGATAACAGCGACAGAGCTTATTCCTGAACGATCATGGAGAATGGCGTTTCGCGCTATTGACTGCTGTTTTTTGAAAAGGCCCAAGATATCAGGATCGTCATACCACCACCGCCCGCCGGAGGCCAGCGACTTTCCGCTATGCGAAGACAATTCGCTCAGCCTGGCAGGAATGAACATGTCAAACCACCAGCCATGCAAACCTTCACATAAATTACGGCCGAAGTCACGTTTCAGCTGAGTCAGAGAGTCTTCCAGGGACATAGTCTTGAATCTTTCGCGTATATCCGGCGCCGCCAGATGTGTGCGGGTATCATCTTCCATTATAAACGCTTTATTATGGAGAAAATAAGAGTTGACGGCAGGTCTGACGCTGGTGATTTCTCCCGGACAACGGTTCCAGTAATTTCCGGGGCTTGCCAGAAAATCAATGGCGGATGACGGCAATAAAACTTTCCGGTTGCCCGCCTGGTATATTTCGCCGTGAAAAGCGCCTGTAAGCATTTTGCCGTCGGAATGTTTTTTGACAATCTTGCCGAAATATTCAATCGATTCGGCGATTCCCTCCTGCCAGGCCAGAAGAAAATCAAATCCCGGCATCGCGGTATCCGGATTAATAAAGCCCCCTATCGCATACGGACATTTACCTTTTTTAATTTCATCGTCATTGGAAAGGAAATTTTCATAATTCCGGTTAAAGGCATAATGTCCGCTTCTGGTTTCAAGAGGCGGAATGGAGATGGATTCAAAATCAATATCCGGCATTCTCCATGCCTGCCTGAGTTTGTCGCTGCTGATATATTTGCGTTTCAGCCAGTTAATAAAATGTTTCCTGAAGGCGATACTGTAATCAAAGGTCTCTCCGCCATGAAAACCGTCGGCAATTCCATATCCCCATTCGCCGGTGCTGCCCGCGGCAAAAAAATAACCGATTACAGAACCTCCATTCGGCATTTTGGATACCAATTTCATCAGCTTTTCAAGCTCCTCTCCGGCGTCCTGCCGCCATTTCTCTGAAACCAGCGAATAGAAAGGAACATTTTTTTCTCTGTAGTAGCATGATATGAATTTCAGTTTGAGAAACTCTCCGTTGCTCAGGCGCACCAGTTCATCCGGATTGTTTTCAAGCCAGGAAAGAGGCGGATGCAGGTTGACCCGCAGAATAACCTGAGCGCCAGGAACGGCTGATTGCAGCTCACCAAGGCGTCTGTCCAGACTTTCCACATCCAATCCCGGCTGCTTGAGCCATGGCAGATCGCAGACCAGATAAAAGAGCCGGATATCCGCTTCGCCTATTCTTTTCAGGTAATCCGTATTGATATCTTCGCTCAATGGCGTAAAGCCCATTAACGGAAGATCAACTGTTTTCAAGTTTTTTTTCAGACTTCACTTTTCCATTTTTAAGCTAGAGTTTCCTTTTGCGGAAATCTCGAAATGTTAAAATAGAACCAAAAATAATTTTCCTCTTTCATCAAGGAAATCAGTTTCAAAACTGAAATTTTTGATTTCCACTTCTTTATTCTTTTCCAGGTCCATAACCTTTAGAGGTTTTTTGTCCAGTGTGATGATTATTTTCTTATCGGTTTCATTGCGGTAATTTGCCGCGTATATCAGGATTTTATTTTCATGCTTGAGCGCAATAATTCTGGCCCATTCGGGGGAGGCCTTTACTGTGTTGCAAGGTTCTCCTTTCAGAAAAAATTCCTCATAAGGTTGGGCAATCCTGATTGCTTCGGAAATCTGAGAGAGATTTAAAGGGTCGAAAAACGATGAGGTTTCCCAGTAAATTATGCCGGGGGCTTTGTTCATCAGGCTCTCAAATACCTGGTATTTAAGCATTTTCTTTTCGGAGAGGGCCACTTCGCCGAAATCACCGTGTCCCGCAAGTAAAGTTGGGGCAATGATATATTTGCCAATATAATCATTGTACATTTTTATAGTATCGCCGACTATATGAGAGTCTTTGATACCCTGATAGGTGTATATCATCGGGCTGATATGAGTGCTGTATTCAGCGAGTTTTTTATAATCCCAATAAGAATTTTCCCTGCTCTCCTGCGGGCTCTTGTTTTTTAATATCTGAGGGATGAAAAATTTTCTCGACTGTGTGGTTGAAATGGTATTTTTCTTTAAAGATTCATCATACCTGGCGCGGAGAATTTTATAGCGTTCCAACACCATATCGCACTTGAAGTCCACCCATAAATTGTAAAGAGCTTTTTCTTTATCCTTATTTTTGACTATTTCAACGGGGTCTTTGTACGCTATGTTTTTCTTATTGAGATATTGCTCGAACATTTCCTTGGATCGTTTGCTATAGTCTATTTTGTCCTGATATTGATTATAATTTTCATCATCAAACGCGATTCCTGTTACGGCATTGTTTAACAATTCATCAACAGCGGTGAGATTCTTCTGAAATGTTTTTCCTTTCAAATCCATGCATATTGAAGCCCTGTCCACCTTTTTGCCATTTATATCAATAGCAAAATCGTCTTTCTCGACTGGACCGTAAGCTGAGCATAAAAGTGAAAATTCCGCTGTTACAATAATCTTGCTGGCAAGACATTTTTTGACGAATTTATCCCAGAGCTCTTTATCTTTTGCGATATTTATACTCCATACATTTAGAAAATTAATCCCTGTATATGTCATTGTCTCTGTAACGTCCGGATATTCGCAGTAAAAGCTCTTGAAGCATTTTCCGGCCGGGCCGATGAATATTTCCGAAAACGCCTTTGTCGGTTTCATCTCCACAGTCCTGATATGAAGTTTCTCCTGTGCTTCTTTCGTTCCTTTATATTCCAGACTGTAAAAGCATTTTTTGTCTTTACCGTATTCAAATCCCTGAGAGTTGCCTTTTACAAATACGAATATGTCAATCCAGAGATAATACAGATAAATTTCATAACTGTTGTATTTCTCATTTTCAATTGTTTTCTCTCCAACCTTTTTATAAGTCAGAAACTTATTTCCCCATCTGCTTTCATAATTCCATGAAGTCCCCGCCCAGTGAGACGACACATTTTTTATATCTATACAGGCAGGCATGTCAATATGAAAAACTGCCGGGGCCTCATCATTTTTTATTTTGATGGGGGTATTTCCGGGGATATGCGGCCTGAAAAGCAGGGGCGATACGATTTTGTCGCTGACCCCGCATACTTTATATTCCGCTTTTATGACGGGGCCGCTCTTGATATCGGTAAAGAAATCCTTATTCGCGATTTCACGCGTTTCAAAGGACTTTGGCTGATATGAGATGTCTGTAGTAATCAGGATGGCATCAATGCCGAAAGGCCCGTCCGAAGAAATTTTCAGTTTATGGTTTCCGCCTTCTCCTGTAAATTCTCCGGCCTCCTGCCAGTAGAATTCTCCGGCCCCTGTGTATTCACCCTTATCATCGGTTTTTTCCGTTTTTTTCGTTTTGAAAGAAGCTATTTTTTTATTGTCGAGTTCCACGTTCATAAGGGGCATTTGCCTGTAACCGTAAAGGCGAAGCCATATTTTGTAAGTATTTTTCTTTGTGAATAATGTTTCGGGATCAACTTCACTTTTTTCCTTGAAATTCCAGATAAAAGGTTCTTTTTTCGTATTATAAACAGCGCCTCCTCCTGAAAAATAATCCGCGGTGTTTTTGAATTCCTGAGGTTTGTAGTTGCTATTGGCAAAGCCGAGGCAAAGGCCTTCCGCTTCTCTCCAGATGTAAATCTGTTTTGATGTGTCAATGGACTTGATTTTTTGAGCTGTTACGGAGAGACCTGAAAAATATATTTTGCCGCTGCAATTATAGAGTATGGCCATGAAACGTAAATCCTTCACCGGAGGCTCAATATCTTTTACGTACTCAAAATACGCCCATTCTTTGGCCGGAGGCAATACTTTCTGCTGGTATTTAAGCAGCTTTTTATCTTTTTCCAAACCGTTATATTTTATCTCTACGAAACATTTTCCGTCTTTGTCGATCCCGATATTTTCAGTTTTGTAATATCCTGAAATCTTGAAACTTGTCTTATCGGCGATTTTCAGATCTTTCAACTCCTGGGAAATGTATCCTTTTCCCTTAAGGTTGTCAGATTCTATGCATACAACTTTGTTGTCCTTGTAAGTTTCATCGGCAATAGAGATTTTTGAACAGTCTTTATATGTATAGAAGCGCCAGTTTTCCGGCTGCCCATCCTTCATCGCGGAAAAATCCCTGTTCTTCAGGATTTCTTCTCCGGCAGTGCTTACCGCGCTTTCTTTCTTCGCTTCTTCAACTCCAAGGCATGATGACAGGCCAACGATACAGGACAAGAAGACGGAATACATTTTTTTCATTCTGATTGCCTCTCTATGATTTCTATTTGTTATAATAAATTTCCATTCGCATCAAAGAATCTTAAACTGTTTTCAAGAAAATACTTTTGTGTTATTCTGCCTGCGTGCCCATCCGCGAACAATGCGTTTGCAGCCGCAGAGTGCCTTGTGTGAAATGTTTGACTTGTAATGCTTGAAGAAGAGCCATAATTGTAATAATACCATTGCCTGTCGGGATCAGTACCTGCTCCGCGTATGGTATCGGCAAGAAGATTAACGCTGGAAGGATTACTCCAGCTTGCATACGTATAAGGAGTATATGTATCTGCCCCTGAATCATAAAACGTACAGGATACTGGTCCTTTAAAGAGCTGAAAAAACGTTGTGAGGCTGCTTTGTTTTCTGAACCCATAAGTATAATTCAGATGCAGATATTTACCGTAGGGATACTGAGAAGGGCAAACAATTATGCTGGACTTGCCCAGAAGCGCAGTGGGGTCATTTCCCGGTAGATAATCAAGCGAAATAAGCCATCTGCCCCATTGTTGACTCGACCACGGACGATATGCGCAGGGTGTCCACCCGTTATTGTCATTGCAATACTGAATTATTCCGATTCCGCATTGCCTGAGATTACCCAGGCATATTATTTCTTGAGCTTTTGCTTTTGCTTTTCCAAGTGCGGGAAGAAGCAGGCTTATCAATATTATGATTACTGATATTACAATGAGGAGCTCAACGAGAGTGAATATATTTTCCGGGATTTGTCTGTTTTCGTTTTTCATGAATTTTCCATTGTATTTTTATGCCAGATATAATAGTTTTTTGCTTTTGCGACTGAATTATCAAATTGCGGATACCGGAGAATTTTCTCCGCCAACTTTTACCTTCCATGTAATAATTTGTTAATGTCGCAAAAGTTGTTCTGACACTTTATAATTTCCAATGCCGAATATGACA
>Ga0209417_1002216_pt1 | contig 31181 bp, 21 predicted proteins | sample RifGroF2_FD_184002 | JGI IMG/M metagenome (GOLD analysis project Ga0209417, IMG submission 184002) | Groundwater microbial communities from Rifle, Colorado, USA - Groundwater F2 (SPAdes) (version 2) | ecosystem: Environmental > Aquatic > Deep subsurface > Groundwater | place: Rifle, Colorado... | reverse complement strand
AGAAATCAAGCATCTGTTAGTTTAAATGGAGAGTAGGATGAAGTCGCCTTGCCGGCGACAGAGGCAAAAATGAATGTTACAAAGTCCTCTCAATTTTTTTGTAAACTTTTACTTGACCAGAACACTCAGTATGAGCGGGGTAGTGTGTATGAATCCGCTCCCAGCCTACGCGTAAAGCTTCGGCGGGCAGGCCGTGGTGCCTGTGCTCCGAAGCCTTGCCTGCGCGCCATAGCCTTGGCGGCGGCGGGGCGTAGGAGTAAGCTTGTCGAACCATTTTAACTGATTCATTCGTTTTAGAATAATTATCCCCACCATCATTTTTTGCAATTTCTCCAAAACTCATTCAGCAGCCAGCTCAAGCACGGGCCTGGCAGGCAAGACTGTACGGAGTGACAACTAGGCATATTTAACCTCTTTTGTTTCTGAACAATAACGCTCTCTAAAGATTTGAACACTTCCACCACAGCACTGAACAATGTCGGCAATGACCTCATTTTCAAGTTCGTGCGTAAAATACATTTTGACAATTTTATACCCTGAACGTTTATTTGATATTTTGTAAATTAAATTAAACTGCTGGCAAGAATGTTTGTGCTAGCGAAATGGTGTTAGCTTCTGGAGTAACTTGATCACCGCTTGACCAGTTAACTCTGCCTACGCCTAAAATTCTGAACAGATGAGCGAGAGCATCAATTTGAAAACGATTAAATGCTTATTTCGATTTCAACGCCAACATCTGTTTGAAATTTTGACAAAGCTTCAAAGTTGCATGCAATTTTTTGGCGTGAATGCAGCGTTAATTTTTGATCGTTTTCCGAAAAATTGAATTTTAGAGGAATTTGGCCCTGCGGCAGACTGTTTTTGAGTTTATCAAGTATTTCTGAACTCAAAGCCCCATCGAAATTTAAGCCAACGGCCTGAATCTCTTTATACTCATCAAAAAATAGTTCGATCGGAACAATAGAATTAGCCTTTATTTTGCACTTATTTTGCGAAGTGATATCAAGTGCCCCTCTGACAACAAAAACGGAGTATTCATCAAGCCAATTTTCAACGTTTTTAAAAACCGACGGGAAGACCACAATTTCGCAGCGACCAGAAAAGTCTTCAAGCTCAAGAAACGCCATCCGATCACCCTTTTTGGTTGTGATTTGTTTACAAGCATGCTTGAACCCAATCGCTGACACAAACGGCTCTTTGATCGAATTAACCTTTTTAATTTTTTCAAGACACTCAGCAAAAGTCAAAACCTTAATCCACTTCAGCTGCGGATAGCTTTTGAGCGGATGTGAGCTTAAATAAAACCCTATAACCTCTTTTTCTTTTTCCAATTTTTCTTTGTCTGGCCACTCGGCAAGCGGTTGAAATGAATAAGTGCTTAAGTCTTCTGAACCAATACCCTGATTCTTTGCAGTGGAGAATCCAAAAAGATCCATCTGCCCGGTGGCTTCGCGCTCTTTTTGAGCCTGAGCAACTTCAATAATTTTATCAATTTCAGCCATTTTTTGGGCACGATTGCCAGGCAAACAGTCAAATGCACCTGAACAAATCAAGCTTTCGACAACACGTTTATTCGCAGTACGCAAATCTACTCGCTTACAAAAATCAAGAAGGTCGATGAATGGCTTTTTATTGCGCTCATTCAAAACATTGAGTAATGCGGCTCCACCAACGTTTTTTATACCCTTCAAACCAAACACAACTTTGCCAGCTTCTGCCTTAAACTCTTCGTCTGACAAGTTAATATTCGGCGGTACAAGCCCAAGGCCCATGTCATGAATTTCTTGCAAATAAAGCTGAAATGAGTCTGGATTGCTGGTTTCAAACGAGATCAAGCTTGCCATAAATTCGTGTGGATAGTGCGATTTGAGATACGCGGTGTGATAGGCAATCAATGCGTAGGCGGCAGAGTGAGACTTATTAAAACCGTACCCAGCAAAATATGCCATCAGATCAAAGAGTTCTCCCGCCTTAGCTTCGTCAAAACAACGTTCGATTGAGCCTTTAACAAAAAGAGCTTTTTGCTCGGCCATGACATCGGCTTTTTTCTTACCCATCGCTCGACGTAAAATGTCTGCACCACCAAGCGTAAAACCTGCAATGGCAGATGCAATCTTCATAACTTGTTCTTGGTAAACAATGACGCCATACGTTTCAGCCAAGACTGGCTCTAGCTCAGGAAACATGTAAGTAGTCTGCTTGCGCCCATGCCTACGATCTATATAATCGTCAACCATGCCTGAACCCAGCGGACCTGGTCGATAAAGAGCGTTAACGGCAATTAAATCTTCAAATTTGTCTGGCTGCAGCTTACGCAAAACCTCTTTAATTCCGTCGGATTCAAACTGGAATATGCCGTTGGCATTGCCCTTGCACAACAATTCAAAGGATTTAAGATCGTCCAGCGGAAGCGTGTCCAAATCTATCACTACATCGTGATTTTTCTTGATAGCCTTTAAAGCCCGATCGATAACCGTTAAGTTTTTAAGCCCTAAAAAGTCCATCTTCAAAAAGCCGAGATACTCCAAATCCGTCATCGTGTACTGCGAAACCAAATCATTAGTTTTTGGTGGAATGTAAAGTGGCATAGTTTCTTGCAACGGAGTCGGGGAAATAACCACACCAGCAGCATGTTTTGACGCATGACGGGTCAATCCTTCAAGTTTTAAAGCAATGTCAAAAAGCTTTTTGACTTTTGGATTTGTGTCAATCAATTCTTTAAGCCTAGGCTCCTGCTCGATTGCCTGACCGATAGTAATTTTTAACTGTTCTGGAATCAAGTCTGTAATCGCGTTGGCATCCTGAAACGGAAAACCTAGCACGCGAGAAACGTCTTTGAGCACGCCTTTTGCCATCATCGTACCAAAAGTAATGATCTGGCAAACACAATCATGACCATATTTTTCTTTAACATATTCAATAACGTCTTCTCGACGCTCGATGCAAAAATCTATATCTATATCAGGCATACTTACACGTTCTGGATTCAGAAATCTCTCAAAAAGCAGATTAAATCGAATCGGATCAACGTTGGTTATCTCAAGCGTCCATGCAACCAACGATCCGGCAGCAGAACCTCGGCCAGGACCGATTGGGATCCCTTGTCGCTTGCCCCATTGAATAAAATCACTGACGACCAAAAAATATCCAACAAAACCCATCTTTTCGATAAGGTCCATTTCAAGCTTTAATCGCGCATCATAATTATCGTGCTGATCGGCTGGAATAATACCCCTATCTTTTAAAGTTGCCAAGCCTTTCAAGCACAGATATTCAAAAAAGCTGTCAGGTGTGTAATTTTCAGGAATTGGGAATTCAGGGAAAAAAAGTTTTCCAAACTCAAACTTAAAATCGCATCTGTCCGCAATTTTGCCTGTATTCCAGATCGCTTCAAGTGCGACAGGATCATCTTTAAAAGCTTCTTGCAGGTCAGCCTCTGTTCTGATGTGACCCCAAAAATCGCCGAATGAGAAGCGGTCAGGATTATCGATTTGATCTTTGGTTTGAATAGATAATAAAATCTCGTGGGCTTCACGATCTTCTTTATTAATAAAGTGCGCATCACAACCAACTGTTAACGGCACATCCCACTTCTGGGCATATTCAACTAACAGATCTTTTGTTATGCGTGAAATTTCAATCTCGGGCGGAGAGATTTCAAAATAAAATCTGTCCCCGAATAAATCTTTCATAAATTTGGTTCTAGCTTCGGCCTCTTCAATTTTGCCGTCGCGAAGCAGCGTTGGAATGTGGCCACCAACGCAAGCAGTCGTTACAATCAAGCCCTCAGAGTGCTTCTCAAGCTGCGCGTAGTCAATTCTTGGTTTGAAGTAAAAACCGTCCTGATAAGCAAAGGCAAACAACCTACACAAATTTTTATAACCCTGCTCGTTCTGAACAAGTAAAAGAATGTGATAATATTTATCTTTGTGATCTTTGATTTTTGCATCGGGAGTAAAATACATTTCAACACCAAGAATAGGCTTGATGCCTTCTTTTTTGGCTGCCTGAAACAGTTTTACCGCACTAAAAATATTGCCGTGATCGGTTATACCAATCGCCTTCCAGCCCTGCGCTTTGGCAAATTTTAAAAGGCTGGGGATCTTGATTGCCCCATCCAGCAAAGAAAACTCGCTGTGCAAATGTAGGTGCACAAAATGCTTATCCATAAAACTCATTTTTTATAAAATTTTAAATCTTCTTTTTGTAAGTTCTAGAGTTTAGCCAAATTTTTGACAAAAGTTTAGGAGAAAAAATAATAAAATTTTTATCTTTTTTTATTAAAAATACCTCACGTCAAAAGCATTATAAATACGATTATACATCAACACTCAAATATCAAAACATCGAAGCAGTCGGCGATCTCATAAAAACAATATTTTTTTAGATGCGCCCAGCAAGTATCGATCTAGAGCCGCATAGCTAATACTTTTTTTAAAAATAATAAAAAATGGCATTCGATTTGTAAAAGCCTATCTAATCACATGTACAAATATAATGTTTATATAAGCACTGATAAACTATTAATATTTGAACAAAGCTATGGATTTTATTATTTTTTTATTTAAAATCCATAGTCCGTAGTTAATTTTTATTGATAGAATATATTTCGACAAGTAAGGAATAATATGAAAAAATTATTTGAGATTCTTGCATTATTTTTAATAGCAACGACTATAACAACTAAATATACAAATGCGATGGAAACTAGTACAAAAGATTTACAACAATCTGACAGAACCACAAGCAAAACAGTACTGGTTCAAAAAAACATTGATTGTTTAAAAATAAAAAAATATATTGTGGCACAAAAACAAATGTTTATTGCAAAAGGATGTTTTTGGCAGACCATTCCTTCGACATTAGAAGCCATATTCAAAATACTTGAATCAAATATCCCTTTAAATTGGGCCTTGCACACAAATAATCCTCTTCAAGTAATTTCAGCAACAAACTGCCTGTTTTTATGGTTAAAAGATATAGCTCACAAAGATTTATGCTCAATTTATTTGTTATTAGCTTATATTTACAAGCATTTAAATATTAACCCAGAAACACATATCTCAACAAAATCGCATGAATGGACTCTTTTGCACGCTGCTATCAAATATAAATATACTGATATATTAAATATGTTTTTATGTTGGGGAATGGATCCAAACACAACCATCAATGACAATCCATTAATTTACACAGCGGCTTGCTACTTCGATATAAATATCATTGAAATTCTTACGAATTTCAATGTATCATACAAATGTCCAATACTAGCGCTGTTTGTAGATTGGAAGTTAGACAAAAATATGCAACAAAAAGGAAACTCTTTACTTCATGCTGCTGTAGAATATGAACCTAAACAATTTTCACGTAAAGATACCGTAGAAAAACTACTAGCATTAGGTATGAATCCAAATATAAAAAACAATGCAAATGAAACACCGCTTGACATAGCAATTAGAAATAACGACACTGCTACCGCACAATTATTATTAGAACATGGGGCAATTGCACACTAATAAAAAATTAAAACTAATAGTAACATTTTAACAATATGTTTTGTATAAAAAAGAGCCTCGACGTAAAATCGAAGCTCTTTTTACATTAAAATAATTTAAAATCACAAAGCCCTGAGCTCCGCAGCCTTTTTATCGTGAAAATCATCGGTCTTTTTGACGAACTCATCAGTAATTTTTTGCAGAAGATTGCTTAATTTTTCAGCAAAATCTTCTGATACGATGTGCTTTTTGTCGGCATCACGAATCTCGTTGTGAATATCTTTTCTGGAGTTTCTGATAGCAATTCTGCATTCTTCAGCCTTTTTGCCCAACAGCTTAACAAACTCTTCTCTGCGAGATGCGCTCATCTGAGGCAGCTGAATTCTGACAATTTTACCATCATTGACAGGAGAAGCGCCTAAATCTGATGCAATAATTGCTTTTTCGATTTCTCCAATCACAGATGTATCCCATGGCTGAATAGTAAGTAATCGTGCATCTGGAGCTGCCAAAGTTGCAACATCACGCAAATTCATGAGCTGACCGTAACATTCAACCTTGATATTTTCAATCATAGATGTATTTGCTCGACCAGTCCTGATTGAAAGAAGCTCTTTTTCAAAATGTTTCAAAGCAATACTCATTAAATCTTTTGCAATTTTTTCTATACTTTTAGAATCACCCTCTATAAATGCTATCTCTTCCATCTTTGATTCCTTGTTAGTTAACTAAAAAACACTTATTCAATTGAACTACCAAAATTTACATCATTTGCAGCGTTAAACAAAGCATTTTTTGTAAATACATTAAAAACTTTAATTTTTACGCCATATTTTTGAGCTAAGGAAATGGAGGTTAAATCCATCACTTTCAAATCTTGTGCCATAAATTGAGAATAACTCAAGCGTTTCAAAATTTTTGCATTTAAATTTTTATTTGGATCAAAATCATAAACACCGTCCACGTTAGTGGCTTTCCAAACAAGTTTTGCGCCAATTTGCAAAGCTCGCAACACAGCACATGTATCTGTTGTAAAAAATGGATTACCTGTACCACCAACAAATATAATTATTTTGCCATCAACTTGGGCGGCTTCAATACGCTGATTAGATATATTTTGCACAACACCTGAAATTTCAAATGCACCCAAAACCTCTGCCACAACGCCAGATCTTGCAAAAAAATCTTGCAATAAAAGTCCATTCATGACAGTCGCAAGCATTCCAACAAAATCAGCAACTGGTTGTCTAATTCCTAGAGCTACACCCTGCCTTGACGCACGAAAAAAATTTCCTCCGCCAATCACTATTCCAATTTTGCAAGATTGTTTCAAAACCTTTATCTGATCAACAATAGACTGAATATGTTGATAATTTGCATTGTCAGCCGCTGAAACGCCTTTGCCAAAGAGACATTCTCCACTTAATTTAATTAGCACAGAGTTCATTTGAAACATCCTAAATCACAAAACTGAAGCAAATTTATCTACCAATACCGATTCTGATAAATTCTTTTACTACAATCTTGTTGCAAAGCTTTGCAGAGCACTCATCTACATACTGTTGAACCGTCGCTTTATCATTTTTGATAAAAAACTGGTTTAACAAACAAACATCTTCATAAAATTTCTTTATCTTGCCATCAATAATTTTTTCAATCACATTTGCCGGTTTACCAGAGGCTTTTAGCAACTCTTCAGCAATTTCGCGCTCCTTGGCGATAACCGATGGAGCAAGATCTTCTTTAGCAACAGCTAGCGGCTTATTTACAGCAATTTGCATACAGAGATCTTTTGCAACAAGCTTTAAATCGTCAAGTTGCGCTGATGGATCTTTTTCTGTTTCAAAACGAATTAAAACACCAACGGTTGAACCAGGATGAATGTATGAACTTACTATTCCAAATTTTTCAACCTTGAATGTAATAACCTTGCTAACCTTTATGCTTTCTGCAATCTTTGCGATTAATTCGTCTAAATGGTCTTTAAGTGTAAGCTTTTGGTCTTTCAATGAACGTTGTTGAAGCAAAGAATCAGCATCTACAACTCCTGTTGTTGCAGCGATCTCTGCAGCCAGTTTAGCAAAAGCCTCCATATCCTGAGTTTTTGCAGAAAAATCAGTCTCACAAGCAACTTCAACCAATGAACCACTTTTATAATCAGAATTGATAAAGCTTTCTACTCTGCCATTATTTGTTGCATTGTCACCACGTTTTGCAGCAACTGCTGAGCCCTTTTTACGCAAAATATCAATGGCCTTTTCAATATCGCCATTAGCCTCTTCCAGGGCCTTTTTGCAATCCATCATACCAACTTGAGTCTTTTCACGTAACTGCTTTACCAAATCCATCGAAACATTAGACATAATTCAAACTCCTGTAAGATTTAAACTATCAAGCTTTGATTCATAAATCATTGATTCGAACAACCACTTGCTATAAAAATTAATTTGATTTTTACCACAAAGTAACATCGGATCAAAAATACCGCTAAATCATTGCTATAACAATAGTAAATGTTGCTTTTTTTTTAACATGTAGTATCATTTTGCCAGAGATACTTAATTTTTACAAGAATAAAACTAAGGCATCTTAGAGATAAAATAAAATCATAAATTAAATACTTAAAGAATGGTTTTATTGATATTTTGACGATTAGTACAAATGTTAGAATCAGTAGGAGTTTACAATGCCAACGCCCAAACGTAAGGTGTCTAAAGCAAGACGCGATAAAAGATTTGCAAATAAAGGTTATAAACCTAAGGCAATAACAGGCTGCCAAACATGCCAAGCCCCAATTCTTCCACATCAATTATGTAAAGAATGCGGCTACTACAAAGGCACAAAAGTTATCAGAACCAAGGCAGATCGCATGTTTGAACGCGGCAAAGCTCGACAAGCCAAAGAGCAAAAAATGCAAGCCGGTGCTTCAGAATCTACGCAAGCAAACACAGAAGTCAAAGCATCTAAATAAATTTTTTATAAATTACAGGCGAAGCGGCGTTTTTGCCGCTTCTTAGTTTAAGGCTTTTTAATGATAGCGATAGATGTTATGGGTGGGGATTATGCTCCATATCAGATTTTGATTGGCGCATTGAATGCGTCCAAAACGGATATCCCTATAATATTGGTTGGTCCAGATCAATTCATAAAAGATGAGCTTTTAAGGCTAGATCCTGACTGGCAAACATATCCAATACAAATTCAACATGCGTCGCAGGTAATAGATATGGATAATGAGCCAGTACACAACGTTCGTCAGAAAAAAGACTCCTCCATCGTTAAAATGATAGAATTGGTAAAAATTGGAAAAGCTAATATCGCTATTTCAGCCGGTAATTCTGGCGCAGTTATGGTCGCCGCAAGCTTGATACTTGGCAAAGAAGACAATATTGAACGTCCAGCTATTGCGGGCCTGCTCCCGTCTATTTCTGGAGAAAAAATTTTAGCCATTGACCTTGGCGCAAACACCGATTGCAAATCAAAATATCTTTATCAATTCGCTGAACTGGCCAATAAATATTCACAAAAATTTATTGGCATCAAAAAACCACGTATCGCGCTGCTTGCAAACGGACAGGAAGACAGCAAAGGCTCGACTTTAACTAAAGAAGCGTTCCAATTACTAAAACAATCAAAATTGAACTTTATTGGCAACGTAGAACCATTTGACATCTTTAACAATAAAACAGATGTTGTCGTATGCGATGGATTTTCAGGCAATATCCTTTTGAAAACGCTTGAAGCATCAGTTGAAATGTTTGCACATTTGTTAGAGAAAGACCTAGAACATTCGGCACATCCTCAATTGTTTCAAATTGAAAACATCTCAAAAAGACTTGCCTCTGCTTCTAGCGGAGCATTGTTACTTGGAGTAAAAGGCAACGTTGTAATATGTCATGGCAATTCAAATTCTCAGATAATCGAGATTGCAATCAAAAATTACACGCAATTTTTTCAGTAAGAAAACACTTTGTTACAAATAAAAAATTTCATAATTTAAAATATATTTTTCTGGCAAAAATTATTCACTCGGGTATACTTAAGAAAGTTATCAATTGACATTAATCTGAACTTAAAATACAGGCCCGTAGCGGGTATTCTAAGGAGAATATATGAACGTTTCACGCAACCCATTTTTGACATGGCTAGACCGATCAGTAAATGAATGTTTGAAGTATAAAAAACAAATAGCTTTTGGTTTAGTCGCAGCATTGCTGGCATCAGGACTCGTAGTGGGATATCTTTTCTTCAAAAATAACGCAAATACCTCTGCATACAAAGACTTTATTACAGCATTAAAACATTATGATGGCGTAGTTATGACATCACAAGAGCGATTTAACGATCCAAGCGTTAAATATTTCACAACAGAACATGACAAATGGACCCAGACTGAAAACATTTTCAATCAAGGATATCAAAAACACAGCAGAACTAATCTTGGTTGCATGTTTTTGGCGTTCAGGGCGGAATCTTTGTTAAATCTTGGCAAGATCGATGAAGCAACAACCTTGTTTAATGAAGCTATCAATAAAATGCCAAATAATGATATTAAAGATTACTATAAAGTTAAAGTTGCTTTGATAAAAATGGATAAAAATGATACGCAAGGCATTGAAGAGTTGCAAAAAATGGCCGACACCGAAAATAGCATTGCAAACGATTTAGCACTTTATAAACTCGGAGCCCATTATTGGAACCAAAAGAAATTTAAAGAAGCTAAAGAATATTGGCAGCGCTTACTCGTAAAAACAGGTGGAAGTCAAACTGGACATTCTTCTCCATTTGCACAAGAAATTAAAGAAAAATTAAATCTTTTCAGCACAGAAAATTTATAAAAAAGAAAAAGGTCAGGGAAGTAATAAAAAAATTTGTACCGCGCCCACCCAAAAAGTGTGGTATATATCTTTTGGAGGTTATTTAATTTTTAGGTGGTGTTATGAAAATAGGCATGATTTTTCCTGGCCAGGGTACTCAATTCCTTGGAATGTGTAAAGAGCTCTACGATAGAGAACGTATTATACAAGAGCTTTTTGAACACGCATCAAGCTGTCTTGATCAGAATTTTGTTCGTTTGTGTTTTGCATCTTCTGAAAAAGAGTTAAAAGAAACTATTAATGCGCAAACATCTATCTTTCTTGCAAGCGCATCAATTTATACTTTATTAAGTAGCAAATACGGAATAAAGCCAGATTTGGTTGCTGGACATAGTTCCGGTGAATATTCCGCCATATTTGCTGCTGGAGGCATGACGTTTGCTGATTCTCTATATCTTTTGAAAAAACGAGCATTGTTTTTAGAAGAAGCTACAAAAAAATATCATGGTGGCATGCTTGCAGCATTGGCTCTGCCATTCGAAACAGTTCAAGCAATTTGTAAAAAATATGATGATCCATCAAGCAATGAAAAAGTTGCAGAAATTGTTAACTACAATTCGCCAACACAGTTTGTTATTTCAGGAACATTACCAGAACTTAACGCTATTGCATCCGATATTAAGGCCGCTGGCGGTAAAGGTATTGCGTTAAACGTTTCAGGAGCTTTTCATTCAAGATTAATGAAAGAGGCTGAAAAAAATTTCACAACATATCTAGTCAAAGTTGATTTTAAAGATCTACAAGCTCCTTTGGTAAATAATGTTGAAGCTAAAATGGTTCAAACAAACAAAGATATAAAGACCTCTTTAGTCAAGCAAATGAGCTCCAATGTGCTTTGGTGGCCAGCAATGGAACAATTCAAAAATATGGATTTAATCATAGAAATCGGTCCAGACTCAAAATATTCAAAGATGATTAAACGTGAGTGGCCTACCGTAAACATTGTTTCAGTGAATACGCCAAAAGATGTCGAACAATTACTTGTTACATTGAACATTGAAGTTGAAAAAACTGAGATGGAACTTATTCTTGAGAGTGAGCTTAAGAAAAACAAAGGAACGATTAGTGGCGCAGTTTAATTCGATTGTAACCGGTGGAGTTCAAGGAATCGGCAAATCCATTGTTGCAAAGCTTTTAAGTCGCGGAGACAATGTTTTTGTTTTTGACTGCGTTGATAGCTCCAATGACTTGGTGCGTGAAATTCAGCAACTTGGCTCCAACTATGTTCAAACAAATATTACATCGGTACAATCAATTAAAACTGCTTTTGATCAAGTATTTACCCAACTTGGTAATTCAAATCTTGATCTACTCGTAAATAACGCAGGCGTAACAAAAGATAATATTGCTATTCGTTTAAGCGAACAGGATTGGGACCTGGTACTTGATGTAAACCTGAAGGGCAACTTTTTTTGCTCACAACACGCAATCAAAAAAATGATGCAACAACCTAAAAGTTATATCATCAACATTAGCTCCATCGTTGCTCTTCATGGAAACGCTGGTCAAGCAAATTATGCAGCCAGCAAGGCAGGAATTATTGCCTTGACAAAAACACTTGCTCAAGAATATGGCAGCCGCAACATACTCATCAACTCAATTGCCCCAGGCTTTATTCAGACAAAAATGACCGAAAAACTACCAAACGATGTTAAAAATCTCGCACTGCAGCACATAGCTTTAAAAAAGTTTGGAGCCCCTGATGATGTATCAAATTTAGTTGACTTTTTATCATCTGGAAAGGCTGATTATATAACCGGGCAAACTATTGAAGTAACTGGTGGCATGCGCTGAAATCACGACCTATAAGGGCATACATCAACTACAATAACTCAAACACGCGGTCCAATAATGCCTGCCAAACAATTGATAAGTTTTTAGATGCGAGCTGCAAGCATTGATTGGTGGCTGGCAGTCGAATGATTTTTTATAAAATTGCAAAAATCGGCATCACCATTGAAAACCCTTATCTATGAATTATTTCGAAATGCACAGTTTTTACGATCTAGTCGAGGCATATTAAAATTTCAGTTTTAAAACTTTAAAACTATAAATCGATGATTTTACTTAAATACAGCCATGAAATTCCTATTTTCTAGAATTTTATTTAAAAGTCGTATATTATAATCCTTACGTCACTAAAATTGAATTTTAATTATTGATATTAACTAATTTTAATTAGGAGCGTTATCATGTCGTTCTCAATGGAAGATTCACAAAAAAAAGTTGTTGCTATAATTGCTGAAAAACTGAGTATTCCTGCCGAAAACATAACACTGGAATCTACTTTCAAAGATCTTGGTGCTGACTCACTCGACATCGTCGAAATAATCATGGCATTTGAAGAAAATTTTGGCATCGAAATCAAAGACGAGGATGCTGAAAAAATTAAATCTGTTGGAGAAGCCGTAAATCTCATACAAAAATTCAGAACAAAGTAAATAACTATGCCCAAGCACAGTGTAGTGATAACGGGGATAGGCATCGTATCGCCGTTAGGCAATGATGTCGACACAACGTGGAAAAATTTAATTGCAGGCAAGTCTGGGATATCATACTTGGCGGATAAATTTCCAAGTCTTGCAAATTATGACTGCAAAGTTGCAGGTTTTGTAAGAAACGAACAAAGTCTAATCGATGAAATTTTAACAGCAAAAGAACAACTTCACACAGATCGATTTATCCACCTTTGCCTAATCGCAGCCAAGCAAGCAATGAATGATTCTGGGCTATCAAATTCATTACCAGAACAAAGAGACCGCTTTGGATCGTACATTGGCGTTGGCCTCGGTGGCTTATCTCAAATCGAAAAAGCAATAAAAAAATACGACACTGACGGACCTAAACGATTATCACCATTCACAATTCCAAGCTTGATAAGCAACGAAGCTGTTGGCTGGGCTAGTATAAAATGGAATCTCCAAGGCTCAACCGCGATCATAACAAATGCATGTTCATCAAGCAGTAATGCTCTCGGACTTGCAATGCGAGAAATAAGAGATGGTTACGCTGATTATGTTCTTGCTGGCGGAACAGAAAGTTGCATGATCCCCGCAGCAATAGCGGGTTTTGGCAATATGCGAGCTCTTTCGACATGGCAAGGCAACCCTGAAAATGCAAGTCGCCCGTTCGATTCACAAAGAACCGGCTTTGTTATGGCTGAGGGAGCTGCTATGTTAATTCTTGAAAGAAAAGATTTGGCGATTAAACGTAATGCAAAAATTTATGCCGAAATCGTTGGATATGGCTCCACAACAGATGCCTACCACATCACAGCTATTCATCCTGACGGCACTGGCGGAATCAAAGCCATACAACAAGCCCTTCATGACGCGCAAATTGAGCCCTCACAAGTTGATTACATAAATGCGCACGGCACAGGCACAAAAATGAATGATGCCGTTGAAACAAAAATATTAAAGCATGTTTTTGGACAGCACGTTAATTCAAACAGCAAAAGACACGCTTACATAAGCAGCACAAAATCAATGACTGGCCACATGCTGGGAGCAACAGGTGCAGCCGAAGCAATCTTTTGCGCGCTTGCAATTCAAAATCAGATTTTACCTCCAACAATCAACCTTGACAACGCAGATCCAATATGTGATTTGGATTACATACCAAATATCGCTATCAAGGCAAACGTAAAATATGCTATCTCAAATTCATTTGGGTTTGGTGGAAATAATGCGACGCTTGTATTAAAGACACCATAAAAAAATAGACTTTTATTTTTTTATTTCATTTTTATTTTTCTTAGTTATATAATAATTCGTAGTTCTTAAGTAGTAGGTTTATCCGTTTAACTTTTTCGTAAAAGGAGATCGCCCATGATGGAAAATACAGCAAAGAGGCTGTTAGCCATATTTATGTTCTGTTCATTGTTTTCAATAAAAACAAGTAATGCTATGTATGATCAACCAGGCGATGGCATAGGGTCTGCAGAAGAATCAGTAGTTGGTGCTCAAACAACTTATGATGAATCAGTATTACCGGAAAACACATACAATCTCGATGACACAACAGAAGTATTACCAGATGAGACAATGGCAGAGCCAACATATGACGAAACAACCGTAGAGCCAGTAGCCGTCGAAGATATTAAGATCGGAGAAGATACAGAAACAGCAGCAGTAGTTAAAGGCAAGAGAACAGCTAGAACTGGAGTGCCAAAAACAATTACTCGAGCAACAACACCCTCAAGCAGATTGTCAGGAAAAAAATCAGGCGCAAAAGGACCAAGGAAAGAGGCTATTGTTAAAAGTGAAGTCAAATCAGGCTTCAAAGCCAGAGCAAAAAAGGTCAAAGGTGCTAAAAGCGAAATAGCAACATTGGCTCAACTTGACGAAGCTGGCACAATAGAGTCGTTTAATGATGCTGTAGATCGATTAACCACATACATCTCAACAAAAGAAATCTTGTCTGCTGCAGAAAAATCTGAGCTGTACAAGGCATTGTCAGAGATCAGATTTAGTTTAAATAAAGAAGGATTTAACACAGAAGATCACTATGAAGCCGTTATTAAATTATTAAATGCCGCCATAGCAAAAGAAAAACTTTTTAGCAGCCGTCAATTAAAATTATTCAAAGGCTGGCTAAAAACGGTTGTGGAGGAAAAAGCTGATCCAACAAAACGCAAAAAAGTAATTTCAAGAGCCAAAAAAACAACAGCAAAAAAATCCGCTAGCCGTACCGGTCGTACAATTAAACCTAATCAAAAAATAAAATAATTCATAACTTTTCAATAAAAAAGGCACTGGTAAAATTACCAGTGCCTTTTTTATTGAAAACAATTACTATCTAACAGCGCCGCGAGGCCTTGCGCCGCCTGCAGTTCTGGTTGGACGAGCTGGTCGACCACCAAGACCTTTACCAGTGCCTGCTTCGGCACCGGTTACACCTACGTTTGTGCCGCCGACATTTGTGCCGACAACGTTTGTGTCGACTCGGCCTCTTCCACCTTTTCTACCTCGTCCTCTGCCGCTGCCAGGATCAATTATTCTTGCTTTAAATGTTGTAATTTCAGATGAAGTTAAAGTTCCGATTTGTGAGTTTACATAATTGTTAACAACAGCGAACGTATTAGCCGCTATCTTAGCAGTAATTTGAGCCGCTGTTATGTCAGCAAGTGTAGCTATTGTTGACGGTGCGCCAAAATATGTTGCCAATGCCGTTCTTAATGTAGCCATGGCAGCTGTATTGCTGATGCCAGGATCATCTTTGCTAATGCCAGGATCATCTTTGCTGATGCCAGGATCATCTTTGCTGATGCCAGGATCATCTTTGCTGATGCCATCCGTATTTTCCGTTGATGGAATACTGGTAGAACTTATAGCAACGGATATTGCACTGATATTTACACCATTATTTAATAACGCTACCCAATCGGCAGTCGAATCATCATCTATCTTATCAGCATAAAATAATTGCCCGCTGCCCATGCTAATAAGTTGGCCACTGTCAGAAACGGCAATTTTTAATGTTCTTCCGCTTGTTAAATGGACCCAATCGCTAGCGCTTTTACCATCAAGATTATCAGCTTTTATGTAATACATCATACGATTTGGAGTAGAATGCATAAATAAGCCATTAGCCGCTGCAACTGATTGAGCATCTGTACCAGGGTGAGCCTGCCAGTCATCTGAAGTGCCGGACACTTCACCGTTAGGACCTATTTTCCCACTCTGATAAAAAATAAGACCACTTGCATGCATAAACTGACCCTTCGAGTTAATTGCAATAGGTCCAGCAATAGTACGATCTTTAAACGACTTCCATGCCAACTGCCCATCATTGCCAGGAGCTGTAAAACAATAATGCAATGCGTTGTAATCATCATCATGACCAAAAGCTGCATCGCCACCATGAGCAAAATCTGCAGCGCCCCTTCCTACATATAAAAATTTATTATTGCCAGCCGCAGCAATTGATTTAACCCATTCAAATGAGCCTTGTCTAATCCAATTAGCAACTCCATTGACTACACCGCTTGAGTAATAAAGACCATTGTTTTCACCAATGGCAAGCATTTGGCCATCAGAAGCAATTGCAATATCTTTTGCAGGTAACCCGCCTGTGATATCTATCCACTTCAAATTACTGCAATTCGCAGAAGATACTTCACCATCGTAATAACGAATCGTATTATCCGCTTTATTAATATACGCAATTCTTGTTCTTGTTCGCATGCCTACGGCATTTAAGCCGCCAACAAGCATAAAAAACAAGTATAACTTTATAAAAAAATTAGAATAGTTCATAGAACTCTCTCCTTAAAAAATACCCAAACCTTACAACTACAACACCTTCTAATTTAGACTATAAACCTTTTAAACAATGTTTTTCAAGAAATTATTTTTTTTATAGCCTATAAAAAACACCAGGTTTAATGTTTCTTAGTGTTGAGAGCAGGTTTTTTCTTGTTAATTACTGGAATTTTAACAAGAAAAGGAGATCGTGTGAGAGCGTTGCTCAAAACCTCGTCCATGTCTTTGACATAAACAAGTTTTAAAGACTTATCCAGCTCACTTTCAAATTCTTTGATATCTTTTTGATTTTGATAAGGAACAATGATATTTGTAAAACCCATTCTTGACGCTGCCAAAATCTTCTCTTTTAGCCCACCTACAGCCAAAACTCTGCCACGCAGGGTAACTTCACCAGTCATGGCGGTGTCTTTGCGCACAGATATCTTGGTCAACGCAGATGTTATGGCCGTGCAAAGAGTAATTCCAGCTGATGGACCATCTTTTGGAATAGCTCCTTCGGGGACGTGGACGTGAATGTCTTGCTCGGAGTAAAAGTTGTCTTTCAATCCAAAATCTTTGCCCCTGGATCTGATGTAACTCATCGCAGCTTGAGCAGATTCTTGCATAACCTCGCCAAGTTGGCCTGTAAGAGTAAGACCACCCTTCCCCTTCATAATCGCAACCTCAACCTCAAGAACGTCGCCACCCACTTCAGTCCATGCAAGACCAGTGGCCATGCCGACAGTTTCTTCAAGCTTGCGATCATCACGCCTAAAAATAGGAGCTCCTAGCCATTTTTCTACACAAGCATCATCGATCTTTAATGTTTTAATCGATTTATCGCGCAATAATTCTTGAATACTTTTGCGTAAAATTTTGGCAATTGTACGCTCAAGCTGTCTAACTCCAGCCTCTTTTGTATATTCATCGATAGTACTTTTTAATATTTCATCGCTAAGCTGTACAATATTAGCTTTCAATGCATGCTCTTTCAACAATTTTGGAAGCAAAAAGTCTTTAGTAATGGCAAGCTTTTCGTCAAGCGTGTAACCATTCATATAAATAACTTCCAATCTGTCCAAAAGAGGGTATGGAACGCTGTCTACAACGTTTGCAGTGGCAATAAACATAACTTTAGAAAGATCGTATTCAACTTCAAGAAAATGGTCCACAAAAGCCTTGTTTTGCTCTGGATCTAAAACTTCAAGAAGAGCTGATGCAGGGTCGCCGCGAAAATCAACAGACATTTTATCTATCTCGTCAAGAACAACGACAGGATTAACAACCCCGACACGCTTCATAGCCTGAATGATTTTGCCTGGCATTGCACCGATATAAGTTCTGCGATGACCACGAATTTCAGCTTCATCACGAAGCCCTCCAAGCGAAATTCTAACCATTGGTCGACCAAGCGAATCAGCAATTGCTTGCGCCAACGACGTTTTACCAACACCCGGAGGCCCAGCCAAACAAATAATCGGAGAACGCTTCAATTGCTCGCCGGCATATTTTCTTGCAGCCAAAAACTCTATCACACGCTCTTTTGGCTTCTTCATTCCCGAATGTGAAGAATTAAGCATTTTTTCGGCTTGGTCTAAACTTACAGTATCCTTAGAAGCTTTGTACCAAGGCACACTCAAAATCCATTCAACATAATTTCGGCTGACAGATGCCTCAGGCGAAGTTTGCTGCATTGAATCAAGGCGCTTAAGCTCAGCTTCAACCTTTTCCATAGCCTCCTTGGAAAGCTGCAACTTTTTGGCCTTCTTACGCAATTCATTGATTTCAACCTGGTAATCTTCTCTGCCAAGCTCTTTTTGAATCGCCCGCATCTGCTCGGTCAAATAATAATCTTTTTGATGTTTTTCAACCTGAGTTTGAACTCTTTTTTTAATCTTTTTTTCTGTGCGTAAGATCTCGATCTCTTTTTTGAGCAAGATGCAAACACGCATCGCACGTGCTTCTAAATCAAGCATCTCAAGAATGTGTTGACGTTCAATAAAATCAAGTGTCATGTGAACAGCTATGACATCGGTTAGGTAATCTAAATCTTCAGGCCCACGGAAAAGGCCCAAAATATCGCCTGATAATCGCTCGCTCAGTGCTATATATTCTTTAAACAAATCAAGTACATTTCGCCACAAAGCCGCCTGTCGAGAAGAGTCCTTGATTGGCATTGTTGCAATGTCTTCTAAAACCGCGTCCATAAAATGGTTGGTCGTTCTGTACTCTACAACTTTTGATCTGGATACACCTTCGACTAAGATCTTTAACGATCCATTCGGCATTTTGGCCAATTGAACAATCACGCCACGCGTACCAAAATAAAACAAATCTGACGGATTTGGGTTTTCTACATCAACGGCTTTTTGTGCAACAACAAATATATGCTTGTTGCCCTTCATTGCCTTTTCTACTGCTTTGATAGAAAACTCACGACCAACTACTACCGGGATTATGCTTTTGGGTAATGCAACAAGGTTTTTAAGCGGTAGAACCGGCAAAATAACCTGTTTACGATTGTTCAAAACGTCTTCCATGTATTCAATAAAACCTATTATTTTTTTTTATAATCATGACCTGAAAAAGGCCACTGCCTATCTCGACAATTATTCTACAAAACTAAAAACACATTGTAAATATCAATATTTTGTCGGCTTTTACAAATGATACTCAAAAAAATTACAACTAGTCAAAGCAGCCATATTCAGGGGTATACATCAATGATAAAACACCAAACCATGTGCTAGATCAGGCATGCAACGAAAATAATATTTTTTTAGATGCGGCCTACCAGCAACGATCTAGTCGGGCTTGCCAAACGTTTTCATAAAAAACTGCAAAAAACGCCCCTGCATCTGAAAACCTTGAGTAGAAAAATATTTTGACCATATCGCTTTTGTGCGAATATTAAGCCTTTTTTAACCCTAGTTCGACATTATAAAAATTAACAATTTGCTGGTAAACTAAACATAAACTCACTGCGCAGAGATGAGCACGATAAGCAAAAAGACTAAAAAATTAGAATTGTCAGAAGAATTTTCGGATTTATGCCTGGAGTTAGTTGCATATTTGTGTTAATTTTGGCCGTGCATACCAAAATAACTAGCCTGAATGATCAATCTTTGTTAGAATCCTTTCTTGTCACAGCCTTGCGTAAAGTTTGCAAAATATTTTCAATCATTAATAAATCGAGGGTTTACGATGGATAAAAAGTTTTTTATGGCGTTAATGCTTTCAGCCATTACTGTTTGGGGATTGCAGTATTATTTTACTTCGAAAAATGAGGCTACCAACAAGCCTGGCGTGACCTCGGTTTCTGTTCAGCCAGTTGCCGGTCAGCCAATGAAGGTGCCGTCCAGTCAAGATCTTTATCGTCCTTTAAATTTGGACATAAAATTTAAAGAAGAAAAACTTGAAAACGAGGATCATCAAACTGTTGAAACCAAGCTTTATAAGGCATCTTTTTCGAATTATGGTGGCGTGCTTACAAGTTTCGAGTTTTTGAAGCACTTGGGCAAGGATGGAAGCCCTATAAAGTCAGTTTACAGAGATACTGTTTTTAATGAAAAATCTCGTATGGATGGTTGTTTTTTACTTGCGCTGGAAAATGATACACCTTATCTTTATAAACTTTTACACAAACAAGATAAACACATAACAGCAGATGAAAAATCTGAAATAAAAGAAGCGGATGTTGTAGAAATTGCGTATCAGTCTGAGACCGAATTTTGGATTATCACAAAAATTTATACGCTAGATCAAAATTCTTATCGAATCGAGCTTACAACTAAGTTTGAACCAAAATCTTTAGAAAATGCTGAGATAACTCCGATTCGTGCAAGGCTTTTATTTGCTGCTCCGTTGGTAAGTGAAGTTCAGGGCGATCAGTTGGGGCTTTTCATTTATAATGAAACAAAGAATGTTATTGATAAAGTTGAGTTGGCAAATACCAAAGATTTGTTTTGGTATTGGGGTACTTCAAAGGCTATGATTGGTGCCGAGTACAAGTATTTTGTTAATTCCTTGATTGAGGATTCATCAAAATTTGCGCAGCGTGGTTATTTCAAGTTGTTTGATAATAATAAGGTTTATCCGGTACTTGAGGGGCCAGAGCTTAAGTCGGCACAAAGCTTTAAAATGTCTTTTTATATTGGGCCGAAGGTTCTTGAAGATTTGACTGCGGCTGATGAAAGACTTGTAGATCTTTTATCTTTTGGATGGCTGTCTTGGCTTTGTAAGCTGCTTTTGTCATTGTTGCAATTTTTGTTTTTCTACATAAAAAATTATGGCCTTGCAATTATTGTTTTGACCATTTTATTGCGTCTTCCGTTTGTTCCGCTTTCAATTTTTAGCAGAAACAAAATGGAAGTGTATCAAAGATATCAACCAACAATTCAAAAAATACGACAGAAATATCGTCAAGATATTACGATGCAAAACCAAGAGTTGATGAAGTTTCACAAAGATCATAACTTATCAACGGCAACTCCGTTGCTTGGTTGCCTGCCATTGCTCATTCAAATGCCAATACTGTTTGCGCTTTACAAGGTGCTTGGTAGTTATTTAAATCTGTACCATTCGCCATTTGTTGGTTGGATTGTCGATTTGTCTGCAAAAGATCCATACTATGTTTTGCCAATTGTAATGGGTATTACAATGTTGTGGCAGCAGGTTATGACTCCATCAAATGATGAAAAACAGAAAGTTATGATGTACTTTGTGTCGGTTGTTATTACAGCGCTTTTTGCGAATTTTCCAGCAGGATTGGTGCTTTATTGGGCAACAAACAACGTAATGACAATTGCTGAAGATTATTTTAGAAGATACGTTTTAAGATAGATCTAAACAATGTTTGCAGATTTACAACATTTTCAGAGGCTTGTCAGGCAGCTACAAAAAGTGCCATTTTTAGCATCAAAAAACGTTTACAGGGTTGCTGTATATTTTTTGATAAATGATAAAAAAGAGGTGGAGCAATTTTGTAAAGTTTTACTTGATTCAAAAGAGAATATTGGATTTTGCAAAGTGTGTTTTAATTTGACAGAGAAGGCTGATTTGTGCTCTTTTTGTAGTTCGACAAAAAGAGACAAAAGTATTGTTTGTGTTGTAGAAACATTGCACGATTTATTTGCTATTGAAAATTGTGGGGGTTATAGCGGAGTTTACCATGTTTTGGGTGGAGCACTTTGTCCGTTGGATGGCGTAGGCCCAGATAGCCTTAACATCGAGCCATTATTAAAAAGATTGAGGCTAGGCGAGGTAAAAGAGGTGATATTTGCAACAAATCCTACTCCTGAGGGTGAGGCTACGGCAAGTTATATTTTTTCTAGGATGAAAGATATGCAACTGGCTATATCTCGCCTGGCAAGTGGTGTACCGATAGGTTCCAATCTTGGCTTTATGGACAGAGTTACAATATCCAAAGCATTATCAGGCAGAAGGCCATATTGAAATAGATGATCAAATCAAGATTTTTAAGGGCTTGCATAAAGCCCTTTTTCATTCTTATTTTTTTGTACAGTCAAGCTATTTTTACCGGTTTAAAGGCTTCAGCTACCGGTAAGGTTTTGCGTATCAGCAGTCTCAAGCAAAATGTTTTAGATGAAAATAAAATCACTTTCGAGGGTGAGGTTGAGGCTATAATTGATCAAAAACTGCATCTATGTGCGGATAAAGTTTATTTTGATAGAGAAAAGCAGCACCTAATTGCAAAAATGCAAGATAGAGGCCCTGTTAAGTTTGAGACCAATGATTTTATAATTTTGGCTGACTATATATTTTTAGACCTTGGAAAAAAGACTGGCAACGCTAAAAATATCAGAATTCACGTTGATGAAGGATATTTTGCAGCACAAAGTGCTGAACGCGTCGATGAGTCAACGTGGCGGTTAGACGATCTTATTTATACGGCTTGTGATGAGCCAAATCCTCACTGGAAGTTCCATGCTGATCGGGCTGTGGTTCACGGTAATTATTTTGTCAGCTTAAAAAACACAGTGTTCAAAATTGGAGGTGTTCCTGTTTTGTACATTCCAAGCTTTGTTTGTCCAATCCAAGGTAAGTCTAAATCTGGATTTTTATTGCCAAAATTTTCTTGGGATTATCGCTGGGGGGTTGGGGTTAATCTTCAGTACTATAAATATCTCGGACAGCACATAGATACGACTTTGGGTATGGATTGGAAATATCGGCTGGGTGTTGTGTTTTCAGATGAATTTAGGTGGGCAAGATCGCCTGATTCTTATACCCAAGCGTTGGGACAATTTGCGATAGCAAATAATGCTTACGTTCTTAGAGATAATAAAATTATTGAAGTTACTGACAGGCGTTATTGGATTCAGGGCAAAGACTTTGGCAATCTTGGACACTTGTTTGGCGGTAAATCGCTTAGAAGTTTAATGCGTGCAGATTTTGGTACAGACAAGCGTATTTGTTATCATTTTTTTAATAACACTGATGACGTGGACGATACTTTTTCCAACTCCGTTATTTTAAGAGCTCATTCAAAACAAACTTTATTCGAAATTCGAGGCGACAACGACAAGACCAGTAGAAAAAGTTTTTATGATGTAAGCGAAGATGAGTTCAATTTTGTCAAAAAATTGGCTACTGAAAGTGCGTTAAGCAAGCAAAAACGTGATGGCAAAAGTAATGAAAGCTCCGAATTCGTCGTAAAAAAAGAGTTGGATGATAAGTTAAATGTAACCAAATTGCCACATATTGAGTTGGTCATGGCTAACAAAATATTCAAAAATATTTTGTTTTACAAACACGACTTTTTCTTCGACCAAGTTTGGTATCGTCAGAGCCAGACTGAAAGGCTGTACGTTAATACTCAGCTTATAAAACAAAATAGAATTATGCCTCTTGAAAAAGGCGAGGTTTTTAGGCTTGGATACAAGGGTTTACTGCAGGCCAATTTTAATTTAAAAGAAAATAATATTAGGTTATTTGCCGAACCGCAGCTTCAATACAGAAGCGATGTTTTAACTGATGTTATAAGTAAAAAAAACGTTATAGAAGGCAACTTTTTGGGTAATGGTGCCTACAGAATATTTAGTAAAATTGGTGCTGAATGGGCGTTGCCAGAAGGTGCGGAGTACAACGAAGATTTTAGTTGCTCATACTTTGTTCAGCCTGTTTTAAAATGGAATTATTTACCAAAATTTTATCAAGATAATTGGTATTACATAGATTTTTGGGACAGAGCATATCCAACAAATGAGCTTGCTTTTTGTTTAAGAAATAATGGAAATTGGAATGATTTTCAAATCGATTTGAATATGGAGCAGGGAGTCGATTTTTATGATCAGAGCGATATTTTTTGCATGCGACGTGGTGTTTCTAGTAAGCATCTAAGCCCGTTTAATTATAATCTTAGCTTTGGATATGATATTTTTAAAATATGGATTGAGCAAGACATTCAATTCGAGAAATCTAAGCTTTTGCAGTCACAGTTTGGTGTGGGTGTATTTAAGAATAAGATTGGGGCGTCGGTGTCTTACCTATTTCAAAACGAGCACTTGCAACAGGCTCGTGAGCAATTGACAAACATTCCACACTTTGTTTTATTGAATTTTTCAATACCTTTGAGTAAGAGCGCTACATTGTTATATGATGGCCAATTTTATGACGAGGATAATAAACATTTTGCAAATTTTGGCAAAATACAACCGTTGATCCATCGCATAAAGTTTGATTATACCGGGCATTGCTGGGGGTTTTATCTAGGATTTGAGCAGAAAAAATATAAAGAGTATGGTAATAAAAGAACAGAAAATGCTATCGTTTTTGCGCTTAGACTAGATTCGCTTGGTTCAATTGCTAAAAAATTTAGACCACCTCAGATCTTGCATAAAGATTAAGTTTATTCAAGGAGAGATAATGTTTTTTGTTCCAAATAAAAATTTTGATATCTTCAAAAAACGTCGTCAGCAAGCTATTCAAAAGATTCGTAGTCAGATGGGTAATCCCAACAAAGGGGTTCTATTAATTTGTTCAGGGTTTGAAAATCACCGATACAATTTCAGGCAAGAGAGTTCATTTTTTTATTTGACTGGAATTTCTGAGCCGGCTTCAATTTTATGTTGTTATTTTGATGGGCCAGATGTTTTGTATATCCCTTTTTATAATCAAAACCGCGATCAGTGGGTGCATTCACAAATATTTATTTCAAGTTCGCCTCAGGAATTTGGTTTGGATAAAATTCGATATCAGGGTACGCAAATTTCAGGTTATTCTTGTCCTCCGCTTTTTACCGTTGAACGTTATGCTGATTTAGTCGCTGATTTGAAGTCTTATTTGGGTAACGATGGAGTAATTTATACGTTGATGAATGATAGTGGCTGGTTTTATTTTCATCAGATGCAGCTTGTCTCAAAATTAAATGGGTGGCTTGAGCCTCAACACGTAAAGATTGAAGATATATCAGATATAGTCGATGATTTGCGGAGGGTAAAGGATTCATCGGAGTTAGATTTAATATCAAAAGCGGTTGATGTGACGATTTATGCACAGCATCAAGCGGCATGCGTTATCAAGCCGGGCAAATTTGAGTACCAAATTCAAGCATTGATTGATTCAGCGTTTAAAGACTATGCAAACTGTTCTCCTGCATTCCCAAGCATTGTTGCTTCGGGCAAAAACTCAACAGTGTTGCACTCACTTGATAGCACGCGTGAACTTAAAAATGGAGATTTGGTTGTTATTGATATCGGCGCTGAGTTCGGTATGTATTCGTCCGATATTACGCGCACTTACCCCGTTAGCGGCAAGTTTACAGAGCGCCAAAAAGAGGTATACAACATTGTTTTGGATACGCAGCTTTATGTTCAGTCGATAGCCAAGCCTGGCATGTATCTTAACAATAAAATTGCTCAAAATATTTCGTTGCATCACTTGGCCGTAAAATTTTTAGAAAAACATGAATACAGTAAATATTTCGTTCATGGAATTGGTCATTTTATGGGGCTGGATGTGCATGATGTTGGCTGCCACGAAAAGCCTTTGCTGCCAGGCGATGTTTTTACGATTGAGCCAGGAATTTATATCGCAGAAGAAAATCTTGGCATAAGAATTGAAGATGACTTTGTAATCACCGAAACTGGCTGCAAGTGTTTAAGTGAAAAACTGGTCAAGCAAGCCAGCGATATTGAAAGTATGATGTGGTCAAAATATTGATTTATGCGGCCATACATTCACGGTCACATCTTAAACCCCTTATTAAATCGTGGCTGTAAGCAAAATTATAATTTTTTAGATGCGGCCTGCCAGCACTGATCTGAAGTTGGTTAGCGGTGGTTTTTTTAGAAAATTGCAAAAACGGTCCCTGCTTGTTATACGATTCTAAACGACGATTAAAAATAAAAACGATACCATGTCGTTGTTGTCATCCCCTTGAAAAAGGTGATCCAGGCCGCCACCCTACGCGGCTTTCAATCGTCGCTTTGTATGCATCGTCATTCCCGGCTTGACTGGGAATCCAGGTTGAATCGCTGCTATGGGTCCCAGCTTTCGCGAGGACGACGTGGTGTGAAAGCATTTATATTTGTTGAGTAAAGTGAGCTGGTTATTCTTGATGGCTCTAAAACATTTCAGGCCGAAAATGCCTTTGTGTAAAGCCTTTTTGTATGATAACTTATGTGCTACAATAAACTGAAAAATTTAATTTAGTTGGCTATGAAAGGCTTTTTATCATGAAACGTTTTTTTATCTCGTTATTATTTGTATTTTCGTTTTTGTCGGCCGAGACTACGGCACCTGTAGAATTGCCGGGAATTTATAAAAAAATTTCGCAGGAAAATTTAAAAACATTGGCTCAAAAAGATGCACAAAGCGACACAGGCACGCTGAATGATCTTATTAATGATGAAAAAGAGTTTATTGATATTGTGAAGGAAAAAGTTGAGGCGCAGCTAAACCTTGATCCGTACACAAAGCGACAAGCCATTTTCAATTTACTCAATACTTACGAAGAAAAACATGCATTTCATGTTACCGATGTGCTTGAAGATGGCACCTGGAAGGATTTGGAAATTTTGTGTGGGCCAAAAACTCTACCGAGTCTCTATCTAGCAGCCAAAGTTGACCGAACTGTTACAGAAGTTGGTCGAGCAATGCTTTATCGCAAAATAATTCAACCAACCGATAATTTTGAAGAGTTAACCAAACAGCAAACAATAGTTAAGACGCTTGTTGAAAACGATGCATTATTCAATGACTTGGACAGTAATTTAAGAAAACTAGCTGTTCCCGAGAGTGTTTTTCTCTCTTTTTGGGGTGAAGATATTTTAAGCAGCATAATAAAGCAAAATAAAATTTCCCTACCGTTTGAAGACAAAATTGCGTTGTTGAAGAAGATAACAACTAGTATTAATAAAAATGAGCATCTTTTGATGACAAAAAGTGTTGCCAACGAAATGTTTTTTATCCTTTCATTGGCAATACTTGCAGCAACGACAGCAACAGTACCGCTTGAGACTGGTGCAAATTATTTTGGATGGGATTTGGGTAAAAATGTTTATGGAGGCGAAACAACGTGTGCGGGCTGTGGTTGTTCAATGCTTGATGCTGCTAAGTTTAATCAATGTGCAACTTGCCACAGCAATACCACTCCTAACACGAACAAGTCGTTTGGCGATCGCATTCACGAGCTTAATTCTATGGCTCCAAAGCAAATAGATTTGTTTTCTATGACTGGAATGATCGCAAAAGTGCTAGAATTTCCGTTAGGTGATAATAAATACTATAAATCGACTGTGAGGTTATTGGCATTTAGTTTTGCGGCCTATCACGCTTGGACGATGTTTAGATGGTTTCGTGAGGGAAATCAATTTGGGGCTATGATGCATAAAAAACTTGCAAACTTAGCAACTTATGTTGATTCGGTTAATAACATGATTCGGTCAATTAAAAAGCATGATGAAATATGCCGCTTGATGCCGCAAATTGCAACGCTTGATGTAAAGATGGAAGAGTTGCGTGCTTTGAATGAAGATTTTGATCATTTATTAAATTTACTTGCAACAAACACTTTTAAAGGGGAGCATTCATTCTTTTCTTTTTGGAGTCGAAAATCTGTTGCTTATCGATTAATGGAACAAGAAAAAGAAAAATTTGATGAAATCATGTTTGCGATTGGTGAGCTTGACGCGCAAATGTCGATTGCACGTCTGTACAAAGAGATGAAGGGTAAGCGCGTTGAATACTGCTTTCCTGTTTATCAAAAATCTGACAATAACCGGCCGTTTATAAAAATTAACGATTTTTGGCATCCTTGCCTGGATGTTGAAAAGGCTGTTCCAAGCTCTATCGATATTTTGGGTAAAAATATTGTGATAACCGGGCCAAACGCTGGCGGCAAATCAACGATTATGAAGGCGCTTGTGATAAACATCATCATAGCTCAAGCGTTGGGTATTGCTGCTGCAAAAAGTCTTGAATTTACGCTTTTTTCAAAGATAGTAACTTACATGAATATTACTGATGACATTGCCGCCGGCAACTCGCACTTCAAAGCTGGAGTGATAAGAGCAAGAGATGTTTTGAATGAGATTGGCAAAATAAAAGATGACCAATTTAGTTTGTCTGTTGTAGATGAGCTTTTTAACGGAACAACGTTTAAAGAAGGTCAGGCTGCAGCTTATGGCTTTATTAATCAGTTGGGGCAAAAAACTAATAATATTGTTATTACGACAACGCACTTTCCGTTGATGGCAAGTCTGGCTAATACAAATGATCGATTCTTGAATTATAAAGTTTATGTAACTTATGATGAAAACGGCAAAATAGTTTATCCATTCAAGCTTGAACAAGGGGCTTCTGATCAAATCGTGACGTTGAGGATTTTGGAAGAAGAAGGATTTAATGATCAATTTATGCATGACGCCAACGCTGTTTTGGGCGTCAGCTAAAAATATTAATGTTAATCCGAGAATTAATTTATATTGCGCCAAAAAAGGCCATATATTTTTAATCGCTTGAAATCAAACAAGCTGCCGATTCAATATTTTGACGTTGTAATATTTTATCCTAAAATATAATTAATTTGAGGGATTGGCATGAATACGTCAAATTGTCGATTAACTAGATACATTCAAATAAGTTTAATTTTTTTAGCACTATTAATTGTTAATAATGACGTCTTTGGAATGCAGCGAATTTGGTCGCCTTTGTGTATGAATGAAAATCCGATTATTCCAGGCAATATATTTAATATTGCAAATCCGGAAGGGCTTTGGGAATTTATGATGCATGATTGGGTGACAAAAATAAGCAACAAAACCATTAGTTATGATCCATCAGTTCATCCTATGTCAAAAATAGTTATTGGTGAGGCTGGAGAATGTTATTCGCTTTTGTTTGCGTCAAATAGGACAAAAAGACCAATGCCGCAAGTGAAACGCACATTTGGGCGTGTGGACCGACACAGGCAATCCACTTTTTCTGATCGAGATTTATCTGTTGAAGAACGACGATTTATTACAGAAGAGCTTATACCGCGTGAATTTGTTGAAATTTGCGATGGATGCTATCATTGGCTGCTAAGCCGATGTGATCAAGTTTTTTTTGATGAAGAGGCTGCCCATATATCCAAGGCCGAGATAGACTTGATAATAGCTCTTTGGAAAAAAACCGGTGCCGAATTTAATCCATTTCAATCATATTTTGCGTATGCAAGATATATTTTTGGATATATAAAATCAGAGCTTAGTAATCGTATGTATTGTATTCTTGAAAACGCTTTTCCTATTTATTCTCCGCATTTTCTTATTACATCGACTATTCCTGACAAGCCTCAGTGCATAGCCGATGTCAATGAATTATATGATTTGTTGGACTTACAAAAATATATGTCTCATATTCCTAACAAAAATATTCAGATACACTTTAACAGCAACAATGCTGGCGATACTTTGGGTGGCGCAAGTGTTAGCGTTTGGCATTGTCAAGTTGCGGATCTGGGGCTTGGAAATCCTTCACATTGGGCGATTGATATTTTAAAGCAATACGGGGATGTTTTGATTGGTAAATATAAACATTTGATGACGACTCATCGACTTTTTATCAGTAACAATCAGATTAATGTTTGTCGTGCAGCTTTTGCGTATATATCAATTTTACATAAGAATAATAATGCATACAATGTTTCATTTTTTGTAGATACTGATTCAAATTTTATAATATTGGTAACGATTCGTGGTAACTGGTTTGAAAAAAATGCAGGACTTGCGTTTCAACACTCAGACAATCCAGCATTTGCAGAAGTGTCCGGTTCATTTATTTTTACTAATCCTGAAGAATACGAATTAATAAAGGCAAAGCAGTTGGAAGAAATTAAAAATATAATTGATTTATGGCACCAAGCCGCATCTCAAGAGATGTCTATAGTAGCATCATTTGATCAGAAATTTGACGAGGCTTATATCGGACATTGATCAAAATACATTGATTGTTGATCATGGAACGCTCGATACAATCAGGTGTTCCATGACTTTTGTAAGTCAAGTCCTAATTTATGTGTAAAATTAAAACTTTAGCCGATAAATATCGTAACCGAAGAAAGCGCTTTGATTTATGAATAAATTTAATATCTGTAATTTATAATTATGAATAACAGAATTAGTTTGGGAAGAGTATAATGAATTAATTATCACATTAAAGCCCCACTCAATAAGAATGGGGCTTTAAATTTAATCCTGGCAGTACCTATTTTACCGGTCAGTCTCCCGACAAGTACCTTCGGCGTAACAGACTTAACTGCCGTATTCGGAATGGGAACGGGTGTTTCCCTGTTACTATCGCCACCAGGAAATTTTTAGTCTGAAAATCAGACAATCCTCAATATTCCAATAAATTTTATAGATCTTTGGGCGGTTGCTCGAGGGATTTGCCCTCGAGCAACCGTTTTATAATAGAGACTGTTAATCACTCAACAAAATGATGTCAGAGAATTTATAGTGTAGATAAAACATTCGATTTATTAGTACTGGTTAGCTCAACACATTACTGTGCTTACACACCCAGCCTATCAACCTTGTAGTCTTCAAGGAATCTTATGAGTCTTGCGACTCGGGATATCTAATCTTGAGGTGAGTTTCCCACTTAGATGCTTTCAGCGGTTATCTCGTCCAAACCTAGCTACCCAGCTTTGCTCTTGGTGAACAACTGGAACACCAGAGGTTTGTCCATCCCGGTCCTCTCGTACTAGGGACAGCGCCTCTCAAATATCCTACGCCCATGGAGGATAAGGACCGAACTGTCTTACGACGTTCTGAACCCAGCTCGCGTACCGCTTTAATTGGCGAACAGCCAAACCCTTGGGACCTTCTCCAGCCCCGGGATGCGATGAGCCGACATCGAGGTGCCAAACCTCCTCGTCGATATGGACTCTTAGAGGAGATCAGCCTGTTATCCCCGGCGTACCTTTTATCCGTTTAGCAATGGCCCTTCCATTCAGAACCACTGGATCACTAAATCCTGCTTTCGCACCTGCTCGACCTGTATGTCTCGCAGTCAAGCTCCCTTTTGCTTTTGCGCTCATTATAACGATTTCTATT
>Ga0209417_1002215_pt1 | contig 31186 bp, 34 predicted proteins | sample RifGroF2_FD_184002 | JGI IMG/M metagenome (GOLD analysis project Ga0209417, IMG submission 184002) | Groundwater microbial communities from Rifle, Colorado, USA - Groundwater F2 (SPAdes) (version 2) | ecosystem: Environmental > Aquatic > Deep subsurface > Groundwater | place: Rifle, Colorado... | reverse complement strand
GTAGACCAACCTTCATTATTTAACAAACTGTTGTTCTAAACAACCACATACGCCTTGCCTGCGATTAAGCAGGCAAACACAAAGCCACCGGACCTCAGTCCGGTGGTCGTTTACTTAATCCTGTAGAATTTCTCCCTCATACAAAAAAGGAGCGAAACCCAGTTTGGGGTGCACTCCTCCATATTGCGTATCAGCATTATTTTTCGGTCAATTCGGAAATCATCTTTTTGATTCGTGTGACGTTAAACCTTGCAGAGTTAAGCGTGTCATAACTGCGAGGGGTTAAACAACTTTCTCTGTCGAGCTTCTCGTACTCTTTTACGATCGCCTGGTTCTTTTTCAGTATCGCGCTCAGGCGCTCTACTGTTTGAATAGCATCCGCTCGATCAATATCTTTATTGCATTTCGGACAGAAAAAAGTATTGCCCAGGCCAAGTGAATTGGTGACATGGTTGTCGAACCAAAGTCCTGTTGCGCAGGCAGGGCATTGTAGATATTTCTTATTTTCTTCGCACATCCGCCAACACCCATCAGGATATCCCATGCTGATTTCCATGTCGGGTGTGCAAACATGTCGGTATTGGATGCATACTCCCTCACGACGCCTGTCGCAATCTTTAAATGCTCTCATTCCTGACCTCCTTGTTTTTTGTCATTTTTGACCCTTCATAATCTGTTCGGACTATACCAAGAGTGTTACTAAAATACAAACAATTCTTTACCAACAAAAAGTATATTTTGTACCGGAGGAGGGACTTGAATCTTACAGATTCCGTTCAGGTTGTATGATATTTTTCGTTTGCGAACTCAAAATATCGACAACCTTTTCAAGTCCCTCAACCAAAACAAAAAGTGATATGTCGGAAACATACCACTTTTTCTTTTGGTGCCGGAGGAGGGACTTGAACCCTCACACCTCTCGATACACGATTTTGAGTCGTGCGCGTCTACCATTCCGCCACTCCGGCTTCATCTCTCATTAGAACATAGAAATATGCGCTAATGAGGATATTCCACAGTGTACAACATTTTATATTTAGAACAATTGCGCTACAATGTACTTATCGGGCTTTTACTTAGGGTGCAGCAGATTTGCCCGTCGCACCTTTTTCACCATCACGTACAATGAGCGATATATTTCGCGATTCGATATTCTGGGTAGAAGTCGAACGCATAAAACCAAATCCGTATCAACCACGAAGGGAATTTGACCAAGCGAAGCTGACCGGTCTTGCTGATTCTATACGTATGTACGGACTCCTCCAACCGCTTACCGTAACTCGCAATGAAATCACTCGTGAAGACGGGGGTATTTCTGTAGAGTACGAACTTATTGCCGGAGAACGACGTTTACGGGCTTCCAAGATTGCAGGTCTATCGCAAGTGCCTGTCATTATTCGCAGTGGGCAAGATACCGACCAGATGAAGCTTGAGCTTGCGATTATCGAAAACCTGCAACGGGAAGATCTCAATCCTGTAGACCGTGCGAAAGCATTTTTACGACTACACAAGGAGTTTAGTTTTACCCATCTTGAAATTGGAAAAAAGGTAGGGAAGAGTCGTGAGTATGTTTCAAACACGCTTCGTCTACTTCTGCTCCCTGAAGCGATTCTTGGCTACCTCGCGGAAGGACGTATGTCAGAAGGTCATACTCGTCCACTCCTGATGCTCAATGATAAACCAGATGAACAGGGAGTCTTGGCAAAAGAAATTTTGCTCAAGAAACTTACAGTCCGTGAGTCAGAGGCACTTGCACGTCGTTCTGCACAAGAGAAAGTTACATCAAAACACAAAATTAATCCTGAAATACTAGAATTGGAACGTAAGCTTACTGAAAAACTCGGTACACGAGTTCAAATTGAACAACGTGAAGTTGGAGGCAAATTGGTTATCAGTTTCTTTTCAGCTGAAGATCTTTCCGCGCTTTTGAATACCATGCAACTTGAAAAAAGTGAAAATGTTGCAAATCCAATTTTTAACGGTAACCCAAGTGCACCAACGTCGGATCTTTCAAGCAAGTATGAGCGCGAGCAAATGCAAGAGGCGGGTGAAAATACTGAAATGAGTGAGGATATGTATGATACCTCTACTGTTGAAGATGGAGAACTTACCCCTTCTGGCGTGAGCGTAGGTGACATACTGAATGGTACTTCAGACATTTTCTCGGACGGAGAGGATATTACTAAAAATACGATGTCTAATTCTGAGACTATTTTGGAGCGCGAGACTTCTGAGGCAGTTGCGGAAAGTCTTATTCCAAAAATCCTTGCAGAAGCTGAAGGAAAATTTGAGGCACAAACAGATGCACAACAGCGCATCGTACCGTCTCCTAATCGTCCGTTACCTGAGAGTAAAGAGCCTCGGAAGGGAAGTATCTTAGATGTTTTTGTACCCAAACCTGCACCTGTAGAGGTGGAGAAATCGGTACAGGAAGAGGAGGATGCTGATTTGTACTCGATACGCAACTTTAGCATTTAGGACAATTTGAAAGTTTTAAAGTTATAAAGTTCATAAGGTAAAAAGTGTCGAGCGAGCAAACGGCATTGTTAGCCCGAAGACGTACTGTGAACATAAAAAAAATCGAGTACTTCTACCCCCAATACCAGTCGGTACAGGGTAGACCTCTGTAGTGAAACTTGACGAAGTCGAGCCCACTATGGCTCGATGCTCGAAGTGCACCGTCAATTTCTACTACGGGGCTTTTAACATTCAACTTTCAACTTTTAACACCGCTAATACTTACCGTCTTGCTTTTGTTTTTTTGTTACCGCTTGGTTAATGTGCTTACGTGCCATAGTGGTGCGTACGTACTCTAGCCACTTTTTGCTCGGACGAGCGTTCTTCTTTGTTTCGATTTGCACGATTTCACCGTTTTTGAGTTTAGTATCCAATGAAACCAGTTTTCCGTTGATGCTGGCACCTGCTGTGTGGTCGCCTATTTCAGAATGTATCGCATACGCAAAATCAATAGGCGTGGAATCCACAGGGAGGTCTACAACATCGCCCTTGGGGGTAAATACAAAGATTCTGTGACTGAAGAAATCATCGCTAATTTCTTGTAGGAATGTTTCGGATTTAGGTAGTTCATCAACATTGTGTGCAGTAGCAAGATCGTCCACCCACTTGGGAGGTTTTGGTTGTATCGCGCTACTTCTGGAAGAGGGGGCAGATCGGAGGAGAGAAGGAATGAGCTGTCGAAACCAAAGATTATTTTTTTTCTTTTCTCCGCGATCCAACTGTTCTCCTGATTCTTTGTACGCAAGGTGAGAGGCAATACCGTACTGTGCTTCAAGGTGCATCTGTTCTGTGCGAAACTGGATTTCAACTGGACCGGCTTCTTTGGTAACCACGGTTGTGTGAATAGAACGATAGCCGTTCGGTTTTTCAAATGCAATGTAGTCTTTTATTTTTCCAGGAAGTGGATGCCACAGCGTATGGGCTACACCGAGTGCTCGATAACAGTCTTCAACCGTGTGCACAATTATTCTAATAGCATGTAGATCATAAATTTTGTCAATATCATCATTCTTGCGTTCTAGTTTTTTGTAGAGCGAGTAGAGACCCTTTACACGCGATTCTGTTCTAAATCCTTTGACACCATGTTCTGCGAGGTTGCGTTTGAGAGTGTTTTTAACTATCTCAAGTTGAGGTCCTTTCAAAAGCTTACTCTCCTGCATAATGGCATTCATTTTTTCATATTCTTCGGGGTAGACGTATTTAAATGAGAGGTCTTCAAGCTCACGTTTAAGCTCACCCATTCCTAGTCTATCGGCAAGTGGTGCGTATATGGTGAGAGTTTCAGATGCAATTCTTCCTTGCTTGTTTTTAGGAACAAATTCGAGTGTACTGATATTGTGCCGACGGTCCATAAGTTTAATCAGGAGTACTCGTATGTCTTTACTCGTAGCAACAAAGAGCCGTCGAAGACTCTCTATGTGACGAGCAGCTCCACGATATTTTAGTTCTCCCAGTTTTGTAACACCCTTCACAAGAAAAAGGACCTCATTTCCAAATTCGGCTTCGAGTTGCTCCTCGGTTACACCCACGTCCTCAATCGTGTCATGAAGTAGACCAGCTGCAACAGTGACTGCCCCCATGTCTATTTCTGCTAAGCCCTTTGCGGTGGCGTAGAGGTGATCGAAGTACGGCTCACCTGAATTTCTTTTGTGGTCTTTGTGTGCATTCTCTGCAAAGGCGTACGCTTTACGTACCAAGGCTTTATCCGCTTCGGTAGGTTTATTCATGACACTAATGAGAGTATCAGCAGATTGAATCTCCTTTTCCTCAGGTTTACTCATACTTGTACACTATGCGATATATCTCCTCTTCAAGCAAGATACGTTTGTAAAAAATGCATCATTTTTGTGTCCAATTTTATAAAAATTTCCTTCACAATATTTCTGCATAGCGGATCTGAAAAAAAATGATGCCGTAGTACATAACAACACATATTTTCAACCTTTTTTGGGGATAATTGTGTAAGACATAATCCCCATTGTGGTGTATTGTGGTAGTTAGGTGGAACAAAGTGGGAAATTATAATTTCACTCTGTTTTACGGAAATATGTTTATACATTGCTCTAAATTACATACCGTTTTAAAAGTACGTTATGCGGAAGAAGCTGGTTGTTTTAGAGAGTATTTGTTTATAAGCTAATACGTTTGCATGCTCATCGGAGAATACAAACATACTCTAGATGAGAAGCGAAGAATTGCGCTTCCGGCTAAATTTCGTCGTGCGCTTGGGAAAAAAGTTATCATCACGCGCGGACTCGACTCATGCCTTTTTGTCTTTAGTCAGACAGAATGGCGCTCAATAGTCGAGAAACTTAAAGCACTCTCAATGGGCCAGGCTGATTCGCGTGCGTTTGCTCGATACTTCTTTGCAGGCGCTGCGGAATTAGATATAGATCAATTAGGAAGAATTCTTATCCCTTCAGAGCTTGCGGTGCATGCAAAACTAGATACCAAGACCGTACTTATAGGGGTACATGATCGCTGTGAGGTATGGAGTGAGGAAGCATGGGAAGTCTATCGAACGTCTGTTGAGAAGGAAGCTGATAGAGTTGCAGAAGCGTTGGGTGCAATAGGTGTGTTGTAGGTATGGAAAATCAAAGCAAGAAAAACCAACAAGCAACCACCGTGCACATACCTGTTCTTTTACAAAACGTCATTACTGTACTTGCGATCAAACCTACCGATACGGTCGTGGATGGCACATTGGGTGGTGGAGGACACGCGACACATATTCTAGAAAAGCTTGGACCAGATGGAACGTACCTTGGTATTGATGCAGATGACACTGCGCTCACACGGGTGCGAAAGCTACTAGGAAGAGATAAGCGAATGCACTTTGCCTTGGGAAACTTTAGAACTATGGACACGTTGATACAGGAAGGAGGTTTTACCGAAGTGAATAAAATTCTTCTTGATCTTGGACTATCTTCTGATCAGCTCGAAATACGAAGTGGACGAGGTTTCAGCTTCATGGTCGATGAACCGCTCAAGATGACATTCGCGCATGCTCCCGACAAAAGTACGCTCACCGCATGGCACGTGGTCAATGAGTGGAGTGAGGAGTCACTCGCCGACATTATTTTTGGTTTCGGTGAAGAAAAAAAATCACGACGTATTGCTCGGGCTATCGTAGAGGCGCGTCAGATAGAAAGCATTGATACCAGCACAGAGCTTGCAACCATAGTAGAGCAAGCCGTACCTCGAAAGGGTGGTGCACATCCCGCGACACGCACGTTTCAAGCTATACGTATCGCAGTAAATGACGAACTGGGCGCACTCGAGGAGGTACTCGGGAAAAGCTTAAAGATTTTGGCACCAGGTGGACGTATCGCGATTATCTCATTTCATAGCTTAGAAGACAGAATAGTGAAGCGTACGTTTATAGAGTGGGAGAAAGAAGGTTTAGGACTACGAATTACCAAACGCCCCATAGTGCCAAGTAGAAAAGAGAGTATTGAAAACCGCCGGTCAAGAAGTGCAAAATTACGGTGTTTTATGAAAGCTGAGTAGAAAAATGACGTTGTAAAAAAAGTATTTATATATTAAAAAGTATCATGGGAACAGTATCATTTAAAAACATACACGTGCGGATAGAGTCCTGTATCTCATGGCTGGAGTGGAGTTTGCTTGCCCTTGCACTCCTTCTCTATATTTATTTTATTGCAATGACTGTTATCCAAGTTGTGTTACGACAGGAGCTACTTGTTGCTGTACAAGAAGCTGAGACACGAGTAAGTAATCTTGAGGCCTCATACATTGAGGGTTCAAGTGTACTATCTCAAGACACTGCAACTAGTTTGGGGCTTGTAGAAGTGCCTACCGCATCCTACGTCACTGTAGCTCACGAAGGCCATGACCTATTAACGAGAAATCAATAAGGCGCTCGACTTATGCGTACGCAACTATTAATTCGCATACGAATCCTCGTCGTAGGTATTATTATCTTCGCATGTATTATCGTTGTCCGATTGTACATATTGCAGGTCGCTCATGGGCAGAGCTACAGAGCTGAAGCAAATAATCAGTACGTACGTTCTTCACGTGATATTTTTGACAGGGGTTCAATTTTTTTCACTTTACGAAATGGTGAGCGTATAGCAGCTGCATCGCTCAAGAGTGGGTACATGCTTGCTCTAAATCCCAATCAAATAGAAGATGCAGATTATGTATACAATACGTTGCGGAAACATATAGATATTGATAAAGAGCTGTTTTATGCGCGTGCGGGAAAAAAAGATGACCCCTACGAAGAAATGGCTCGACATGTCGATCCAGAAGCGGCTGAATTGATAGAGAAAGAAGATTTGAAAGGCGTGCAACTTTTCCGTGAGCAATGGAGGTATTACCCAGGGGGATCCATGGCAAGTCTTGTGCTGGGCTTTGTAGGGTTTGGTGAAGACGGTGTTACTCAGAAAGGGCAGTATGGACTTGAGCGATACTGGGAGTCTGTACTCGAACGACAGACGGATAGACTGTATGTCAACTTTTTTGCCGAAATTTTTACAAATGCGCGTGAAGCATTTTCCTCTGAAGAGACCCCTCGTGTGGGAAGTGTGGTGACCAGTATTGAGCCTGCAGTACAACAAGCACTTGATAGAGTCTTACTTAAAACACAAGACGAGTGGGGGGCAAAACAGCTTGCAGGTATAATCATGGATCCTAAAACGGGAGCAATATATGCAATGAGCGCGCTTCCGTCATTTGACTCAAACTTGTACTCTGAGGAAAAAGATGCGCGTGTGTTTCGCAATCCGTTTGTTGAGGACGTGTACGAAATGGGTTCTATTATTAAACCTATTGCTATGGCCATAGGACTTGATGAGGGAGCGGTCACTCAAGACACGACGTACAACGATACGGGGAACATTACCGTTGATGGGTACAAGATTAGCAACTACGATGGTAAAGCACGTGGCGTAGTGCCTATGCAGGAGGTGCTAAATCAATCTCTCAATCTCGGTATGTCGTTTGTGGCAGATAAGGTAGGTGGCAAGGTGCTCGGTGAGCGTATGAAGGCGTTTGGCTTTGGTGAAGAGACCGGTATAGATATTCCGTTTGAAGCGCGAGGACTCATCAACAACCTCGACAGTCCCCGCAGAGTAGAGTATGCGACCGCTGCGTTCGGACAGGGTATAGCACTGACTCCTATCGCAACAGTACGGGCGCTTGCCGCGCTTGGTAACGGTGGATATTTGGTTACGCCACATTTTGTTACCCATATTCAGTACGAAAATGGTTCAGAATCGTCTGTAGCTCCAGATGACCATGTGCAAGTCATTTCAGATGATACGTCTCGTGAAATAACACACATGCTTGTTAACGTGGTAGATGATGCTCTGCGGGGTGGCACAGTTGCGAAAGAGCACTACGCTATAGCAGCTAAAACAGGTACGGCACAGATGGCACATGACGGCGAACGTGGCTATTATGATGACAGGTATCTTCACTCTTTCTTTGGTTACTTCCCAGCATATGAACCACGGTTTATTATTTTCTTGTACCATCTGGAGCCTCAAGGTGCTAAGTATGCCTCTGAAACGTTAACTGCGCCTTTTATGGAACTCGTAGATTTTCTGATAAACTATTATGATATACCACCAGACAGGTAATAGTGTTATCAGTAAAATTTAGAAACTAATCAGTGTATGAAGGAAACGGTTAAAAAAGTTATTGTTGCAATTCTGATATGGGAAGCAAAGAGGGCCGTGCGGAAATTTAAGCCGAAAATAATTGCAGTGACAGGAAGTGTGGGCAAGACAGGAACGAAAGATGCGGTATACACAATACTTTCTCAGACGGAGCATGCACGAAAAAGTGAAAAAAGTTTTAATAGTGAAATTGGTGTTCCTTTGACGGTGTTGGGACTGCCCAATGCTTGGTCAAGCACGATGGGCTGGATAGAAAACATTGGTGAAGGATTTATTTTGCCGTGGAGGCGTAGTGCCTACCCAGACTGGCTCGTACTGGAAATAGGTGTCGATAGACCAGGGGATATTCAGAGACTCTCATGGCTCAAACCAGATGTTGTTATCTTTACGCAATTTCCCGATGTCCCAGTGCATGTCGAGTACTTCGCCTCACCGGATGAGGTGCGTAAAGAAAAATGCAAACTTAAAGATACCCTCAAGCCTGAAGGGACGCTTATTATAAATGCAGATGATTCTAAGATGCGTTCTGAAGAGGTGCGTGAGGGACAGCATAAGCTATCGTACGGATTTTCAGAGCATGCCACAGTGCGAGGATATGACTATACGATTATGTACGAAGAAGGCAAGCCTGTAGGTATTTCCTTCACTGCACAATTCCAAGAGAAAAAAGCCCAGGTTACCCTTGAAGGAGTGCTGGGGAGACATCATGTGTACCCACTACTTGCTGCGTTGACGGTGATTATTTCTGAGGGTAAGGCATTTGAAAAGTCTGCACTTGATTTGAGCAAACATATCTTGGCACCGGGGAGAATGCGACTTATCCAAGGCATGAAAGGCTCGACAATCGTGGATGATACATACAATAGTTCACCGGTAGCAGTACGAGCAGGACTCGAAGCACTTACGACATTACAGGTCAAAGGCAAGAAAATAGTGGTGCTGGGTGACATGTTAGAACTTGGAGACTTCTCAGTCCAAGAGCACAAGACGATAGGAGAACTGGTAGCTACAGAGGCTGATGTGTTCGTGGCAGTCGGTGTGCGTATGCTTGGTGCAGCTGAGCTTGTACAGGCTACTAAGGCGCGATGTACCAATGTCCTGGCTTTTAAAACAAGTGAAGAAGCAATCAAAACGCTGCAGGAAATAATTGGTGAAGGCGATGTGGTGTTTGTGAAGGGAAGTCAGGGAATGCGTATGGAACGTATTGTTGAGAATATTATGCTTGAGTCACATTCGGCGATAAATCTTCTCGTGCGTCAGGATTCGCATTGGAAGAATATTAAATAAGTAGCGAGTAAAGCGAGTAACGAGTTCTGAGTAAGAAGTTAAAAGTTCATTACATAAAAAGCGATCGCGCTCGTTTTTTGTAACTTTACACTTTTAACATTAAACTTTTAACTTGGTAAAGTACTCAACTACTTCCTGCCAGTTTTTAACTCGTATGGTGTTTTCAGGCAAATGGTCTGTTTTGTTCCAAGCATACTCCCCAAAGAGAAGTGACTTGATACCGTTTCCTGCCACTGCGGAAATGTGCTTGAGCTGATCATCTATAAAATATTTCGCACCCATATTTTTAACTAACTCACCTTTCGTAAGATGAATACCATTTTGTTTTGTATCAAAAAAACCTGAAAAGACAATATCATCGAAAATGTCTGGGCAATTTTCTTGAAGCCACGCTCTTGTTAGTACATCCATTGATTTGCGACGAGAGGTAACAATCACGAGTTTAAACCGTCTCTTAAGTTGTTTTAAGGCTGGATACGCACCATCTATGACAGAAAATGTTGCCATCTGATTAGTAGTATATTCATCTGCTCGCTTTATTAATTCCTTATGCTCAACTTTCCATATTTCCGCCCAGTGCTCTTGGTAATCATCAATAGTTAAATGTGTTCCATATTTTTGGTTGCTGAATTTTATAAACGCTGGAGCATTCGCCGCTATAACATCATCAATATCTATTGCAATGATTGGTTTCGTTTTCATTGGGATAATTTAAAACTATACTTTAACACACGACCGTGTGTTAAAGTATAGTTTTAGTAATTTCTCCTCAGTGACTAATCCCATCTATTAAATCTTACTCATCATAATTTCATTCAAGAACAGTAGTCTAAATAGATGTCTGTCTTTAATCAGCTAGAGATACTGGGTTCAGCTAGAGATACTGGGTGTTATGCTCGTCGCTGGCGCGCTCAGCGCACTCATAGGTTTTGAACGTGAGGTTAAGGGCAAACCCGCGGGCTTACGTACCCACATACTCGTGGGTAGTGTGGCAGCACTCATTGTGTCGCTCGGACCTGAGCTCGTACACTTCTTTGAGCTGAGCACAGATCCTGGCTCGCTTAACGTAGATCCTACTCGTGTCATTCAAGCAATCGTTATCGCCATTGGTTTTATCGGAGGCGGTGCCGTGCTTAAAAACGAAGACAAAATGGAAGTAAAGCATCTTACCACTGCAGCTTCAATCCTCTTTTCCGCAACTATCGGCATACTGGTTGCAATACATCTCTGGTGGGTAGCAACAGGTGCTGCTTTGATAGTGATAGTAGTAAATTACACATTGCGCATCCTAGAGCGTCGCTACATCAAACGCAGCAACTACAAACGTGACTGATAGTGAGTAGTGAGTAATGCGTTCTGAGTAACGAGATGCTAGTTAAAAAAGTAAGACCTGTGTGCAAGCACAACAGGTCTTAAATTGAGTGAGTTAGCATGCGGTTACAAAATCCATTTCGTTTTTGTACTCTTCACTGGTTCGCCAGGTGGTGTACGCAAGGGCAACGATCATGTCTGCAATCATGCCGGCAATCATCTGATCAATCCAGGGGGGAAAACCCGAGCAGGTGACCACAATGCCGTGACGCTTTACTCCGCCGTAGTAAACAGTATCTCCAGGGAAAAGGAGGTGTGGCATGATGTCAGTCCTGCCGTCATTTCGGTCCTCCCAGAGTTGGAGTGCCTTACTATTGGCGATTTTTGCATACTCCGCAGTCCAGAGATCTTTGTTATAGCTGAACTCGTACAACATCTCCATTGAGATGTTTTTGTGGTGACTCAGATGATGTTCGACAGACGGCACAGCGACGCAGATGTGGCAGGCTTTTTTCACAATGCCGAACTGTTCCGCGTCATCCATTATAGACTTCAATACTGTAACAACTGCCAGTGCTGCCAAATCTTTGGTCAGAAATTTCGGTGTAGCCATTGTTTACCCTCCGGTTAGTTTTGTTGGATGTACAGCTCTGTTTCTGGTGCGATAGTACGATAAATACTACTTAAGTCAAGACATGCGGGTAATGTGCACACACATATGGCGGATTTAGTAGAGTAGCTAAATGACCGTCAAAATGAACGAAACAATCCAAATGGAGCGATATCAGTGGATACTGCCTATCGTTGAAAAACGATTAACATATGATGAGACACTGAAAGTATGTCCGCACAGTAAACGAAGTCTTGAGCGATGGGTAGCACTGTACAAAGAGTTTGGAATACAAGGTCTCGTTCCAAAGAGTACACAACCAAAGACACAGCCAAACGAAACACCAATACGTACTAAGGAGGAAGTGGTAACTCTGCGAAAGAAAACAGGACTCTGTGCTCTAAAACTACATTGGAGATTGGAGAAGCAAGGTCTTGGGGTACCCACTCGCACTATTGGCAAGATACTCAAGAATGAAGGACTGGTACGAAAGTACCGAATCAAGAAGGTGAAGTACAAGTACCTGAGAGCAGAGAGACAGCCGGGTGAACTTGTAGAGATTGATGTGAAGTATGTACCAGGAAGAATAGCAAACAAGCGGTATTACCAATACACTGCGATTGATACCGCGAGTAGGTGGCGCTACTTACGTATATACGATGAACAGAGTACGTACCACTCCATACTGTTCCTCAAAGAGGTTATGCAACGGTTTCCACACCCCATACAAGCTATCAAGACGGACAATGGTTCTGTATTCACTAACTACTACCTCGGGACTAACAAACGCAGTGACCTCACCGTGAAAGAGATTCATGCGCTCGACAAATTCTGTGGTTTGCATAACATTGTGCATTACCTCATTGACCCAGGAAAACCTGCACAAAACGGTACGGTCGAACGCAGTCATCGAGAAGATCAAGAGAAGTTCTACGTACGAAACAAGTTTAAAAACAAACGCGAACTTGAGAAAAAGATCCGCGCTTGGAATGAGTACTACAACAATCTAGAACATTGCGGACTTGATGGAAAGACTCCTAATGAAGTACTGTATTCATAACCGCCATATGTCCTTGCCTAAAACAGTCTATTACTTATTTATAGGCTAAGCAATTAAAACCGCTCTAAAGCTTGCTCGATGAGTTTTTTTTCTCCGGTAAATTGTGTACGTAATATTTGTCGCACCTCGGTTTTTGCAAACGCTTTTTTGTAGGATCTTTGGTTTGCAAGTGCATCAAACATATCAGAAACCGCAAGTATTTGTGTAATAAACGGTAGGTTGGTGCCACTTGCTATATGAGTGGATTCTTTTCCTCGTCTCAGTGATTTGCGAGGATAGGGAGTAGGTGTGTATTCATGATGTGCAACCACTACCTTCCTAGCAATTGCAAATGTTTTTTCTTTGAGTCGTAAGAAACCATACTGTGGATGCTTCTCAATTTCTTTTCGCTCATCACGGGTGAGTGCTAATTTTTTTGTAAGTATTTTTTTGGGAATATCACATTTACCAAGGTCGTGTAGCAATCCTGCAGTTCCCAATAACACAATGTCTTTTTTTGAAAGATGATTTTGTTGCCCTATATCCATAGCAAGCGCTCCCACACGAAGTGAGTGGGCCAAGGAATCCACATCATGCTTTTCAAGCTGGGAAAGATGTTTCTTGAGATATTTCTTATTACGCAACTGACCAACGAGGTCGTTACTTAGGGGGCTCTGTAAGGTCATGGTACTAAAATGTTATCACGCATCCACATGCCATATGCAGACTTATAAACAGGTTGATGGAGGAAAAGGTACACAGCTTTATACACCACGTGACCAGTTCACCTGTTATGACGAAATACTATTTGTTGACTTACACCACCCGTGACAAGTACACAGAAAGTGCAGTTATATCGTTGTCTGCCCAGATAATTCCACGGTCACTCACATACCAATAGGCAAGTCCGATTTCAAATCGTTGAAGGCGTATACCATAGCTGTTTGCTATTGAGTATTGTCGAAACGACATGCCTGAAACGGTAGTCCCTACTGTGTTGCCACGTTCATCTACTTCAAACTGACTCGGCGCTTCATGATACACAGTGTGAATAGTTGCATTGTCGTAGGTATAGGCATAACTCCAAGACGGAAATGAGCAAACCAAAATGGCCAGAAAGACGAACAAACTTTTAATAAGGGTGCTCATATCGTATTTCTTTTTTAGGACTTCAGTGATGTGTTCCATTTTTCCAGGTTCTCCATCACCATCATATTCAACAATGTCTTTCGGCTTCTTGGTGTACTTACAATATTTTAAGTAGAGTGCTGGGACCAAGAGGAGTGTTAGAACTACCGCAAACATAAGACCAAACATGATAGCAATTGCGATAGGACGCCAAAGTTCTGATGCAAAGATGAGTGGAGAAATACCAACGATTGTGGTAATTGAAGTTAGAAGAATAGGGCGAAGGCGGAGTGCAGCACCCTCTATCACCACATCTCGCAAACTCATTTGAGGATGCTCAATACGCATTCTGTTCCAAACATCCACGAGTATGATGGCATTGTTCACCACAATTCCAGCAAGAGCGATGAAGCCAAGCATGGAAGGGAATGAGAGGTACTCTTGAGTTAGGAGAAGTCCAAGCAACACACCTATGAGTGAGAGCGGAACAACAGCAAGTACGATAAATGCTTCGCGGAACTTATTAAACTGAATAATCAATACAGCGAACACAAAAATAATTCCAAGAAGCAGGGCACGGAACATGTCTTTAAACGATTGGTCCACGTCCTCCGTCTCCCCTCCAAGTTTCATTGTGACTCCTTGAGGAAGGGCACCTTTCGAGGCAAATCGTTCCTCAAAAGCCTGACTCACTTCACGAGCCACAAACCCCTCTTCGACTTGACTCGATGCTGTCGCAATACGTTTCTCATCTTCTCGTTGTATCGTGTCACTTGATGCTTCCAATGTACTTGTAAGTACGCTACCAAGAAGGATGACGCTACCGTTAGGTGTACTTATTGGAAGCTCAGCAATAGCATCAAGTGTTGTACGGTTGGTGTCATGTACGGTCGTCCATCCTGTGTTTAAATTTAGTTTTACCACCACATCAATCTCTTCTCCGTTCTTCTTTATTGTCGTTGCTTCTGTACCGAACACAGCACTTCGAAGCGTGCCCGCAATACTAGCAGGGGAGAGTCCTAGTGAAGCTGCTTTTTCTCTATCTACAGAAAGAGAAAATTCATTTGCATCATCCTCACCGCTTGAAGAGACCGTACGTGTTCCCTCAATCTCACGGAGGACATCTGCAGCATCATTTGCAAGTTTTTTAAGCTCTGCGATATCATCTCCATAAAAAGTTACGAGTACCGGAGCTCCGGAAGGTGGTCCTTCTGATGGTTGGTAGACTCTGACATTGAGGTCATTATATGGAGCAAGCTCAGTCTCAATTTGTTGTAAAATTTCTAAAGAACTGCGTTCTCTATCTTTAAAAAGGTTGACGGTAATAGACCCGAAACGAGGACCGTTACCGGGGTTTTGATCAAACGCACTCCCTGCACCAACAGTGGTCGTAAAGGACTCAATCTCTGGGATTTCCAAGAGTATATCTTCTATTGGGTGCATAGAAATATCCGTGTGTGCAAGCGGAGTACCCTGAGGTTCCTCAAGGTTTAGATACAAGTAATCAACATCACCCTGTGGAAAGAAGCTTACTTTTATAATACCGAAGTACGGGAGAACCATAAGGACAACGAGCAACATTGCGAGACCACCCACAAACCATCGCTTGCGACTTTTTGAATCAAGTATCCAAGGAATTTTATTTTTGTACCACGTACGTAGCTTGTTTATGTAATACTCTTGTTTGCCTTCAAACTCACCCTCCTTGCTTTTAAGAAATGTCGATGCAAAAAGAGGGATAAACGCAAGTGAGATGACGAGTGAAGAAACAAGTACTGCAATAACAGTAAAAGGTATACCCGAGATAAATTGCCCCGTTATTCCCGAAATAGTAAACAGAGGTACAAAAACAGCAATTGTGGTCAAATTGCCTGTCGTCAACGGGTAATGGAAATCATGAATAGCATTCTGTACTGCCTCATTTTTTCTCATACCTGCCTTTATGTTGGTATGTATCGCTTCCACCATCACTATTGCAGTATCAACCAAAATACCGATTGACAAAATAAGTGAGAAGAGGGAAATGAAGTTGAGCGTATTACCACTTCCTTTCATCACCATGAGTGCTGTCAGAAAAGAGAGGGGAATAGAAAGAGATGCGATAATAGCTGCGCGCCATCCGAGAGTTAAGAAAAGCACAAGCAATACCAAACCGACCGTTTGCAATCCACTGTTCGTCAACTGCGCGAGGTCGCTAATAATCTGCTCTCCAGCATCGTATGTCATTACTATCTGCGATTCTGCCCCACTGTTGGTATTCGTTGTTTCAATAAGATCTGCTATGTTTTTTGAAACAGCAGTGATGTCTGCACCACGTTGTTTATAGACAAGAAGTGTGGCTGCTTGAATAGGTGGTTTACTTTCTACTGAAACGCGAGAAATAGTACTTGCATCTTCTACGCCGTCGCCAACAAAAGCTATATCTGAGAGTCGTACGACAACACCTTTAGGTGTCACGATAGGTATGTTTGCAATTTGTTCAGCTTCTTCAAGACGTCCTTTAAACTGAATTGCATACTCAACTCCATCCACTTCGAGTGAGCCGACAGGCGCTGTTATGTCGTTCATACTGATTGCCGAGGTAACATTTTGTAATGTTAGTCCATGTAACGCCAAATCTTCTTTACGCACCACGACCGTCACCTCTCTATCACGTACGCCGGTCACTTCAGCCCGCGATACTCCTTGAACACCCTCGATTTCGTCAGTAAGTGCATCTGCAAGCTTTTTAAACTCTGTCACTGGCAAGTCACTGACTATACTTGCGATAATAATAGGTTGATCTGAAAAATTGACTTCGGTCACGACAGGATCGGTAGCATCACTAGGTAGATTACCTTTTACCCTATCAACCTCATCTTTAACTTTATCTATTGAGTCCTTAATATCCGCTGAGGCTTCGAACTCCACCACAACAGAACCTACTCCTTCTCGAGAGGTTGAAGTCACCTTTTTAACATTATCGATATTTGCAACTGCTTTTTCCAGTTCAACAACGATGAGGTTTTCTATATCTTCAGGGGAAGCACCAGAAAGAGCACTCGTTATTACCGCGATAGGTATCTGCACCTCAGGTGCAGACTCACGTTGAATAGTCAGCGCAGCATTCAAACCAAAAATAACCAACGCGACAAGAAGTAAGTACGAGAGAGCTGTTTTCTCGGTAAAAAATGTCCAAATTCGTGCCATATGTTTTCGTTGTTCGAATAAATGTGATGATAATTATTGCGTTTCGGTGTTCACCACGACAGCATCTCCTTCAGAAATACCACGGACATCATTCACAATCATTATGTCAGCAGTCAATCCTTCTGGCACAAGCATCTTGCTTCCGAGTATCGGACCTTCTTGTATGGGATGTGCCTCAAGTGTGTTGTCTTCCTTTACGGTAAACACAGCAAAACCTCTCGGAAGTACCTTAATAGCTGAAATAGGAATAGAAAACTCTGTAGTTGTTGCTTGTTGCGTCGTTTTTTCAGTTTCTGGTTCATTTCCTTGAAACGCAACTTCAACAAACGCGCCGTTTGTAAGTGTGGCATCACTGGTAATTCCCACAGTCACACGAGATTTTTTTGTCACAGGATCAAGTCCAGGAGAAATGCTCGTCACCATTCCTTGATACTTACCATCTATCAATACTGGCCCACCCACAACGATACGATCACGTACACTGTCACTCACAAACACTTCAATCTCCAGCGCACCTTCGTTTGCAACAACCGCCACAACATCAAATGAGCTTAGGAAGTCACCACGTGTAGCATTTAAGGTACTTACCGTACCACTGATAGGTGTTCGGATAAGTGTATTTTCAAGTTGTGCGTACGCTCCCGCAAGTGCACCTTGAGCTTGCGTAACACCTGCTTGTGCCGCTGCAACATCTTCACTTCTTGCACCACTCAAAACTACGTCAGACGAAAGGCTAGCCACCTGAGAACCACTCTTTGCCGCCGTCAGACCGTTTCGTGCTCCGTGTACGAGATTTTGTGCACTACTGATATTTGAACGCGCACCTAACACTGTTGCTTCTTGTGCCGACTTGGTGGCGCTCGTTAGATTTGCATCGATAGTTTGCTCTGAAATATACGAACTGATTGAGTTTAGAAAAGTTTTAATTCTCTCAAGGTCTCTTTCAGCCTCCATGAGACGCGCGTCGAGTGCGTCGTCAGAAATAGAAGTCGCTGTTTTTTGCTTCCAACTTTCTAGAATTTTCGCAATTTCAACGCGCTCCTTTTCAATAATCTGCCTTTCATCAAATGAAGCTGAACGGATACGGAAACTTGGATTTACGGTGTAAGGATTTGAGAAAAAATCATCGGCTTGTGCAAAGACTGCATCTTGTGCCAGAGTATACGCTTGCGAGTACGCACTGCGTGCAGACTGTTTTGCTGTCTGTAATGTCACTTGTGCAGCCTGTGATTGCACAACAGAACTTGTTTTGTCTTCTGGACGCGCCCCAGCGTTAATCTTGTCTAACTGAGCTTTTGCCGCAGCAACCATGCCTTGAGCTGAGAGTACTGCAGCTCGTTCACTTTGGTTTGAGATTTCTGCAAGAATTGCTCCAGCTTTTACGAACTGTCCAGGACGAGCATACACTTGTGTTACTTCTCCTGATTTTTGAGCACGGAGTTCAGCTTGAGAAACGCTTCGTACTTCACCGAGGAGTACAAGAGGTTCTGATTCAGCTGACAACGCGCCCACTGAGGTGACAACAACAGATGGAGTACGTACTTCATCAGTGGGAACTACTTCATCATTCCTCCCAAATATGAAAAAACCAAGTAACAACAAAACTACCACAAGCACAGCAATACTTTTTCGCGGATGTCGTTTGATTCGTAACCACTCTCGCTTAGAGAGGGAACGGGCTGTATGTAGTATTTTCACGGTAGTTTTAGTTGATTAGAATTTACGTGGTGTGCGTAAATCCTTATGGTTGTTAAAGTAAGGGCAATTTATACACTATATTGACCACATTGTCAAATACTGCTTGGGTACAACGCCTACTGAGTACGTCTTACTGAACCGTAACATAACCAGTCACACAAGGTACCTTGCTTTACACAGTACCAAATGATATCATATACAAATGGATGAGAAAAGCACTGAAAAAAAAATAGAAACGTACAATATTGAAAACTCAAAGTCGCAACTGCGTAAAGGTTTCTTGGAGTTTTCTGTTTTGTTAATTATTGGGACACAGCCTACCTACGCTGTCGATATACTAAAACAATTAAAAAAGGCGAACTTGCTCGTAGTGGAAGGAACTCTGTACCCGCTTCTCTCAAGGCTCAAGTCACAAGGAATTGTTTCCTACTCATGGGAAGAAAGCAAAAATGGTCCTCCGCGAAAAATGTATAGCATCACGACAGATGGAAAAACTTTTTTAGGTGTACTTGAAGAATATTGGAAGTCGTTAGATTCAATAGTTAATATATTTATCACACAATATGAAAAAAGTAATTAGCATAACGCTTGGTGGAGTTGTCTTCGCAATAGAAGACAGTGCGTACGAAAAGTTGTCGGAATACCTTACGACTATTGAGCATACGTTTTCAGGTAACACCGACTATCGTGAGATTGCACTTGATATTGAAAACGCAATTGCGGAAAAGTTCACGCAAGCTGGAAAGAGTGAAAAGCATGCGGTATCGGTACAAGACGTTGAGCATGTCATTGGCGAAATGGGAACAGCAGAAGCGGTAGCGTCTGAGGATATGGCGTCTCATGCAAAACGTATTGAAGAACCTTCAAGTGAGACAGGGGGTGCAGGGACTACAAGAGAGCGCCGTTTCTATCGAGACACCGAGGACGTGATTATTGCCGGAGTCGCCTCTGGAATTGCACGGTATTTCGATATTGACCCTGTTATCGTTCGAGTACTTTTTGTTATCTCACTCTTTTTCAACGGGTTCGGCTTTTTCGCATATATAATTCTTTGGCTTATTGTGCCACCCGCAGTGACCACAGCAGAGAAATACGCCATGCGAGGTGAGCGTGTCACGATTGAAGAAATCACAGAACAAGTAAAAAAAAACATTCAAAAAATTGACGAGAAGAAAATAGGGGAGACAACTCGTGGATTGTGGGAGAACATTAGAAGTTTTCTCCAGAACGTTTTTACTTTTTTAAGAAAATTCATTCAATTCTTTTTTAAAATAATTACGGTGGTTGTGGGGTTCGCACTCTTACTCCTCGGCGCTTTTGGTATAGCTGGACTTGTTTCCGCCGTTAGCGTTATCTGGCTTGGTGAGAGTACTTGGATTCGTCCAGAATTTCACGAGATACTTACCACACTACTCGCTAACCCTGCAAGTTACCTCTTTATTCCCGCTCTACTGGTAAGCATCACCATACCATTACTTGTCTTTATCATACTTGGAGGTAGTTTGGTTTCCGGGAAAAACCTTTTCACCTTGACCAAGGGAATTATTCTAGGAGTGGTGTGGATAGTAGCCATCACCCTTGCAGTCACACTCGGCGTAGTCTATCAACCAATACGTATAGAAACAGACCGGTTTTCAGATGACGGGATCTATGTTGAACAAAGCACCATTCACATACAGGGGAAACCTGAAGAAGTGCCAATCATATACAAAATTGAAACTCCTTATAATTAACGATAGAACGCCGTCAGTAAACTGACGGCGTTCTCAAAATTTCAGAGCCCTATACTCGTAAACGTACTTTTTTTTCTTTCTGTATCTCTTCGGGGGTTGTTCTTTCTTTTTGTAACCTCAACACTTCTTTGTATACCCCATCCTTGAAAACAAAGTAGTGTACAAACCCGTCAATGGTATAGCTGTACTCCAAAAGCTCGATTTCTCCAGCTGTGGCAAGTGGTGGCTTAACCAATTCCAGTAAGGAATCAACCGTTGCAATACGAGCACTTGGATCAAGGTTTTGGAAAACAGCGAAGATACGGTTGCCTTCCGTCATTTCGCTGTGGATGATTTCCCACGTTAAAAAGTCATCTGGATTAACGAGCCCTTCGTGTATAGGCAACTCAGCCATGGAATGACAAGTGAAAAAAACGACAAGAACCAGTGCGAAGGAAAATACTTTCAGGGAGTATCTCATAGCAAAAACCTCCTAAAGGATTCTGAAACGTAAACTGAACCCCGGCGAACATGTATCATCGCCGGGGTGGGGAGCATTCTACATCAAACAGACTGGATCGATTTCAAGCAATCGCACATTTGGTACGCATGCGTCTCTGAGCCTTTCCGCAATAAATTCGAAAGAGCTCCGATGGAACGATTTTCTTACCCAAACGATAACCTCTGGAGTTCTGCAATCCGCTTTCCACTTCTCTTCCAGTCGGTCAAAGAGTAGATTTTCATCTGCAACCAAGTTTCTCGACCACGAAGGAGTATCGGCCTTCTTGAGCATTATTGTGCAGTAGAAGTACAACACTTCGGAGACTCCAAAGAGCCCTTCGATTACCTTTATAGCCCTTACTTGGGATTTAGGGCACGTAGCAAAAAAATGTGCCTCTTTCGGAGAAGTGGGAACCTCCCAGTCGAGATATGGGCTTTCCACTCTCTTTCTCAGTTCAAGTGCGAATTGTTCGTAGTCAAAATACGAACTACCAATAATCTTTGCAACACCAAACCGCCTGTACAGTCCCGTTTTAAGTATTTCATTTGCTTCAGTCATAAGAGACCCCCTTCGTTGAATTTTATTCACTTCACAAAAAACATTACTGTTTGTAACTTAGAGGGTTTTTGGAATTATGTCAATACATTTCCCCAGCAAACACGTCGCTCAGATATCTTGTTGTGGAGGTCTCCAGAAAATTCTTGAAAGAATACCTTTCGTTTCTCCATAAGCTACACGTCGTGCATATCGAACGCCAGCGCGTTCACACGCACGAAGTATCTTCCTATTATTAAATGTTTCTAAATCACCACTGTACCGAGATCCTACGTACCGAGATCCGAAGTACACAAACACCCCTCTGAGCCAGAAAGGAGGAAAGGCAAAAAAAAGAATTTTTTGAGCCCATACAGGCGTTCCTCCAGAAACAAGAAAATATGTATACAAGTGCCCAAGCTTTCCTGTAGGTTGTGCGAGCTTGTTCTTCTCGTGAAAATCAAGTGCCAAAAAACGTATGCGATCAATAAAATTTTTAAGGTGAGCGGGTACGGAGAAGTTGTATGTCGGAGTTGCTATGACGAGTCCCTGCGCGTAGCGAAGTTTTTCTATGAGATTATTAAACGCTCCCTCGTGCGACGTCGGTCCATTTCTATTTTCAAATGAGTATGTATCAATAGCAATATCCTCTAGATACAATTTATCTGCACGCACAAGAGAAACAGTACGTACGCCCCGTATGAATGCATCAAGCATCGAGTCAGAGTTTCTCCCTCTTGAAGGAGAGCATGATATACAAATAATTGTTTTCACATACATGTAATTCTAGCAAATTTTGCCGTTACATGTGCACGAGCTTTATTAGCGCAACCCAAAATATCGTGGGAAGAGTGGGGAAGTACCATCTTTCGTTTTTCCATCAACAATTGGAAGTTGTCCTATGTGTGCAGGCCATGGAAGTGGCAAAGAACCTGTAAAGGGTTGTACGCCGTAGAGTACATCGGCAACGCCAGCACCTTCACTGCCAGGGAGCCATGCAACGACGACTGCATCCCAGTCATCTATTGCGTCAGTAATTAGAAGCGGTCGTCCCGTCACTAAAATAACAATGATACGCTTACACACCTTTTGTAAGTTTGCTATAGCACGCACATCCTCATCAGATAAAGAAGGGTTGGTGTTGTCTCCCCATCCTTCTGCGTAGGGTCTTTCACCGACAATCGCAATACCTATATCTACAGGTGAGGTTTCATCGTAGGTCCCACTTTGAGAATATTCAAACGTCACATTCGGTCCAGCTACTCCGCGTAAACCTTGGAGTATCGACGTCGCTCCCGGAATCCAATTTCCGTCAACCCCTTGCCATTCAATAGTCCATGCTCCCGCTTGCCTTCCAATATTGTCTGCAGCACTTCCTGTTATACGAATAGTCGTGGACGAGTTTGAGTGAAGAGGAAGCAATCCTTGAGGGTCTTTGAGTAACACGAGAGACTCTCGTACTGCCTGTCGTGCCAGTGTTTTGTGTTCAAACAAGTCTTCGTCTGAAAGAGGCTGTGGGATTTGCATGGTATCGAAAAGCCCCATGGTAAATTTCACACGGAGTATGCGTCGAACAGCGTCATCAATTCTCTCAATTGGTATTTCTTTTCGTAATACTGCGTTACGAACATTGTATATGAATGGTTTGTAATCAAACGGCAACATCACCATATCAACCCCTGCACGTATCGCCGTGATTGCCGCACGGTAATCACTGCCAGGTATTTCATAAACCCCGTACCAGTCAGATACCAGAAATCCTTCAAATCCTAGTTCACTTTTTAAGAGGTCGGTGAGCAAGTAACGCTCTGCAGCTAACTTTGTTGAACCCCAACTATTAAGCCCTACCATGACTGTATGCACACCTGCAGAAATAACTTCTGTAAAGGGAGCTAGGTATGTAGTACGAAGTTTTGTTTCGTCTGGAGGCGTAACACCCTGATCAATAAAATAATCTTTACTACTGGATGTGTTCCACTGCATACCCCCTAAACCGAGGTAATGCTTTGCAGTAGCAAGCACCTTGCTTGAATCTTGCCCAGTAGCAGAGTGCATACCTTGTACATACGCAACACCAAGTCTACCTACAAGAACAGGGTCATCAGAAAAACTTTCATAGGTACGTCCCCAGCGAATATCTTCAGGCATATCTAAGGTGGGGGAGTAGCTCCATGTTATCCCTGTCGCGATGAGTTCTTTCCCTGTCGCTTGTGCAACCTCATACACTAGCGACTCATTACCACTAGCACCAAGCCCTATGGAGTGTGGAAAAAGTGTAGCTCCAGGAACATTACTATGACCATGTATTGCATCGACGCCATAGAGAATGGGAATACCCAAACGAGATGCGCGTGATGTACTAGTAAACTCTTGTACCATCATTCTCCATCCTTCAAACGTGTTTTTTTCAGGCTTGCTACCCGACCCACTCAGTATTGCCCCAAAAGCATACGTGTTCACGTCCTCCAGATCCGACACGCTCCCTTTCTCGACGAGTGCCATCTGTCCTATTTTTTCATCAAGTGTCATGTAGGACATAAGGTCAGTAATTCTGTCCTCAACAGGTGTTTGAGAATTTTTATACAAAGGGTTGTCGGGTAGTGCGGGCATTTTTTCTAATGAAAAGAAATACATATCAAGAAATAGTATGATCAACAAAACCATAATGAGCCCTCCAATGAGTAGGTGTGCATTAAAATGGAGCTTTTTCATAGATATAAGTATACAGGAGATATAATTCAAAAAAATGGAGAAGATACCTAGACCGCCACGTAAAAGATTTTGAGTAAAGCGTGATTTTGTGGCATACTATTAGTATTACTATATTAGTCGAAGGTTCACATTAGCAGTTAACATCGACCCTATGAACAATTCAATTGGAGATGCTATACGCGGGGCTTTTATAGATATTTGGTCTGACGTTATCAACTTCATACCCGAGTTTGTAGCATCACTTGTTATTCTTATCCTGGGATATGCCTTTGCTGTTATAGCGGGGGCGTTCGTGGAAAGAATCGTACACATGTTTCGAGTGGATGTACTTGCTGATCGCATGAACATACATAACACACTTAAAAAAATAGGTTTTGATTTTTCTTTTTCCAACACCTTAGGTGTAGTTACAAAATGGTTCTTTATTGCCGTATTCTTAACCGCTGCCGTAGAAGTACTTGGGTGGACACAAATAGTAACCTTCCTTAACGATGTCGTTCGGTATATCCCGCAAGTACTCATAGCAATAGTAATCCTTGCAGTAGGTCTTATGATAGCTTCAGTCGTAGAGGACGGTGTCACCAAAACTTTGCAGGTGGCCAAAACTGTGGAACGTCCAGCGACACTCGGAGCAGTTGCAAAATGGGCTATCGTAACATTCTCTATCATGGCTGCGCTTACTCAGCTTCGAGTTGCCGAAAATCTAATTGCTATCTTGTTTGCGAGTATGCTCTTGACTATAGGTATTTCCTTCGGGCTGGCAGGAAAGGAACATGCGCAAAGATTCCTTGACAGACTGTTTGTGTAAACAAATTACAGCTCCATGTCCACACTTTTTGTGAATTGCGAGTTGGTTAGATGCGAGTATGCAGATATACTTACAATATAAGCTTTATAAGTATATATATGCGCTCACGTGCCGTAGCGCATATATTGTATGTCTTTAATACATCATTAACATGAACATTCGAAACTTTCTAGTATCACGCAATATACTCACTGTAGGAAGTCTATTTCTTATCGCTTTTCTCCTTTCATACTCACCTCAGGCGTCTGCATCCTTTTCATGCAACCTAGAAAGAAACCTTGATATCGGCATAGAAGGAGATGACGTTCTCTGTCTTCAAAAGTTTCTAAACGGGTCGGGGTATACGCTCACGACGAGTGGAGCAGGCTCACCAGGTTTTGAAACAAACCGCTTTGGTGCACTCACACGTGATGCACTCGCACGGTGGCAAACGGAACATGATGTCTACCCAGCCACTGGCTACCTTGGAGCAATAACACGAGCGGCACTCAAGGCGCTGAACGGGGTAGTGGAAGACTTGGATGACGCTACTGATAATTCAAGTACACCTCCTGCACTTGGTACTCTCGAAGGGGTTCTCTCATCACTCAGTGAAGCTGACAGAACACAGGCCAATGAACTACTTGCCTTACTTACCTCACTCGGTATTACTAAAAGTGGAACTGGATCAGTAGAAGACGAGGATGAGGATGTGGAAGAAGAGGAGGAAGATGTGGAAGAGGAAGAAGAAGAGGAGGAGGAAGAAGAGGAGGATGTAACTGATGTAGAAGAATTACTGGATGATGCTATTAAGATGATCCGTGATGCTGAAGAAGCTATTGAGGACGCCAATGTGACGCCAGAAGCTCTTATTTCTGCAAAGGACAACTACGAAGATGCACGTGACGATATCCTTGATGCTTTTGCTGCTTACTTACGGGGGAATGAAGAAGATGCACTTGAGTCTGCTGATGATGCATACAAGAACGCTGAGGACGCTTTTGAAGACGCTGGAGGTGTTTCTAAAAACGATGAGCTTGAAGACAGAATTGATGAAATAGAAGATGAAATAGACACTACATGGGATGAACTTGAGGACATGGAAGACGACGGTGACGACATAAGTGATGCTGAAGACACCCTTGAAGATGCTGAGGCAACGCTTGAAGATGCAAAAGATGCACTTGATGCAGAAGAATATGACGACGCAGAGGACCTTCTCGACGAAGTTGAGGACCTTATTGATGACGCACTTGATGCCGTAGTGACTGGTGAAGCAGATGATGCACAAGACGCCATCGATGATGCACAAGATGCTATCAATGACGCACAGGATGAAATTGACGAAGCAGATGATGACGGAGATGATGTCAGTGATGCAGAAGACTTCCTTGATGACGCGCGCGATGCGCTTGAAGACGCTGAGGACGCACTCGAAGATGAGGATTACGATGACGCGATAGACTTTGCTGAGGAAGCTGAAGAACTTGCAGACGAAGCTATTGATAGTCTGTAAAACTCACCTCGAATATACTAAACCCGGTACTGTTCAGTACCGGGTTTTGGGACACAAAGGTTCAAAAAACCTGAAAGTATGTATCTATACCGCGACCGCGGTAATATCTCCTGGTCCCTCAGACAACTTTTGAGACAATGAAGTTTCCTGTCTCCACTTCAAAATACCCTGCTTCTACTCGCAGATAGTCCTGCAACCATTTTCTTTCTTCAGCACCCATCTCAGATATTTTGGTGAGTTCCACCAGTTTTGATTTTTCTGGATTCATTCATCGCCTCTCTGTTAAGGGTTGTTTTAACATTGCACCTGCGGATATAGTACATACAAAATTATTTAAATCAATAGATAACAAAAAACGCTTTAAAGCGCTATTTGTTATCTATTGTGGTGTTTGAAAATTACTTCTTCTTTTTACGTGCGTCTAGCATTTTATACTTCGCCTCAATACGCTTCTTCGTTTTATCTGAACGAGATGTTTTGTTATTCCCAACACCTGTACTTCTTTTTGCCATATGTGATGAGTATACATCATTTATGGTAAAAACAACACGGTGTTATACATACCTTTTTTAAGCATTGCATCGTACGAATAATTTTTTGTTGCATTTATTCCAAAATAAGCATACACTTCTCCCACTAGTCAATATCTAATCGAAAAATAATATATACATATGGGAAATTATAATGGTGGGAACTTTGGTGGTGGCAAACGCTTTGCAGGAAAGGGTGGAGATCGTGGAGGAAACAGAGGGGGAGGCTTCGGCGGTGGTAGAAACGACCGAGGTGACCGCCCAGATATGCACCGAGCTACCTGTAGCGACTGTGGTAAGAGTTGCGAAGTGCCATTCCGACCAACAGGAGACAAACCTGTGTTCTGTAGTGACTGTTTTGAAACGAAACGAGATGGGGGAAATGACCGTGGCGGAGATCGTGGTGGCCGAAACTTTGAAAAAAGAGATTCACAACCTCGTTTTGGAGATAGACGACCAAGCAGTAACGGGGGAGGCAACAGTGGTGAAAACTACAAAGCTGAGTTACGACAAATCAATGAGACACTTGGTAAAATTCTAAAAGCTTTAACATCCGCTACACAAGGAGAAGACAAGGAAGGTGAGATGCGTCATGCAGATCGACATGAGAAAGCCCCTCGTAAGGAAATCGATACAGTGGCTCTGAATAAAACACTTCAAAAAGCAGTTGGCAAAGCTATAGCTCCTACAAAGAAGACTGTTGCTAAAGTTGCAACTAAAAAAATTGCTCCTAAAAAGGTTGTTGCTAAAAAGGCATCAAAGAAGAAATAATATTTCAAATTTTACACTCAAAACACTCTCACTTGAGAGTGTTTTGATGTACAGAAAAGAAAACCGCCCTCCAACGGTTTTCTGTTGAAGAGCGATTAATTACAGCAAAGGTACCTTACAATACGCGCCTCCGTTTCCGATTTTTCCCCTGCCACATTCGAGAAGTTTGATTTGTCTCCCGTTTTCAATGCCGAAAAACTCTACCTCATGAGGTCCGATAAGCATACGTACCTTTCCTCTGAGTGGGATTTTAGAAATCCCACCTGTGTCATCTTCACACACCCAGCCGATGAACCACGTTTTGGACATTGCTTGGGGTTTGAGGACGACATAGTTTCTCCAACCAAACAGAATCGGGACATGGAGAAATGGAAACAAAACATCGTCAGGTTCGTATTCACCCTTGATACCCTCAACCTTAACCATCTTTCTGGAAAAAGGTCGCATAACCTCCTCTTGTGTCATCTTCCTGTAGTTCCAGACATGAGTTCTTTGCGGTGCCTCGTGAAAAGTTCCCGAAACGAGGTACATGCAGGGAACCATCACTGCATCTGCCATTCTACCAAACCATCCCTGTGGTTTTACATCGAATACAGCTCTCACGTCACCCTCCACAGAATTTGAGTTTTTACGATAGTACATATACCGTACCGCCTATTTACTTAAAGACGTGTGAATTGAGATTCAAAGACGAAACCAAGACTCGAATTTATTCCGTCATCATTATCACGGGCATCTGTAGTAACTGTGTACGCCCGCTCGTGAGCGTGATTAAGGAAGTGTCTGTGCCCGATTCTACATACTCTGTCCTGGTACAGAACTTTTGTTTCGGGTGCCAAAATTGGTTGCACAGGCTGTCTCTCACAGTCTTGTGCTGAATCTGGTGTAGTGTGTTTTTTTCTACATATTTCACACGTATAAAATGTCAGCATTGGGACCTCCTCTGATTAAGAACATATGATTGGGCTTCGGGATAAATCTAGCACATACCTTACCGTATCAAAGTAATACGTCAACACCACACAATTTAATAAAAACTCGTAACAAAATAGCCCTTTCACGTTTTTCGAAAAAACCTGAAAAGGGCTATGAGTGACGGACACATTATGTCCGGATTGATTTTTGAAGAATCGCCTTTTTCAAGGCAACGCCAACACTGCATGTGTGTGCCGGCGTTTGAGCAAGGCGTTGTTTTTTCTTCTGCTGAATAACTTTATTAATTTCACCTATACACTCTTGGTGAAATTTGTTTCCAGCATCCAATCTCTTTCGGAGATCGTACGGATTAATAGTTCTAATTATTTCGGCCATGACGTTCCTCCTTGCAGAGTTTTTTATGAGACCAAAGGTAACCTACTATATCATGCATTCTAGTTTTGTCAATATATCGCAAAACTAGTACACCATTTTTTACAGTCGTAAGCGAAAGAAAAAGCGTTATTTTGTGCTATAATTTAAGAATGCCTATAGTATTTTTTCTCTTTATTTTCATAGTTTGGGTCATCCTTTTTAGCATGCACTGGCTTGTGTATGCTTCTGTGTCTCGCGTCTTTTCTGTTGCTTTGCCACATTGGCAATTCATCCTCGGTGCACTTTCTCTTTCCTACTTTCTAGCAAGTTTTGGTGTTCGAAAAATGAACGGGGTGGTAGTCGACGGTTTTTATTTCATCACAGCGACATGGCTTGGGTATATTTTTCTCTTTTTTTCTGTTGCGGTTATTTACGAAGTCGTACATTTTGTAACGAAGTATGATTCTCGAGTCATACTTGGTACACTACTCTTTATTGCACTACTACTTGGATCGTATGCGCTCATGCAAGGAAGAGTTTTGACAACACGCACCTATGCACTCACGATACAAAATCTCAAAGAGCCCATTCGCATCGTACAACTTTCTGACATACACGTCGGTACGGTACACCAAAAAAAATATCTTACGGAGATTGTTGAAAAAACAAACGAACTTAAACCAGATATAGTCCTTATCACTGGGGACCTTTTTGACGGGTCTGCTGATATAGACGCGAGCATACTCTCACCGCTGAACAATATTAGTGCTAGAAGTTTTTTCTCACATGGCAACCATGAGCTCTATGAGGGACTTGAACAAGTGCGTACTACACTGCAAGAACTAGATATTGAGCTTTTAGGATTGGAATGAGGCCCGTGAGCAGGATATCACCATGATGTTTTCTGGACATACACACAACGGGCAAATATTTCCATTTACTTTGCTCGTACGCATGTTCTTTACCTATATAAACGGTCTTTACGAAAATGAGGGGAAATACCTCCATGTCTCTCCAGGAACTGGTACATGGGGACCTCCGATGCGTCTCGGCTCTCACAATCAAATAACTCTCTTTGATCTACAGCCAGAAACCATGAATGGTATTTGAAATGAAAACTACCCCTGCAGTGAAATCACTGCAGGGGTAGTTTGTTGCATTATCTTCACATGTTACAAACCAAGATAAATCCAGAGGTAATAATCAACCTTGGCACCTTTTCCAAGAACACAAATCGTCATTGGAGAAACATCAGCATTACAAACAGCAACGTTGTTTGAAAAATTCGCCCAAAACATAATTCACCTCCATGAGTGATTGTGAGGACAAAAGAACAAAAAAATCCCTCATCATCGAGGGCTCATGTAAAAAAAATAGACACATGCTTCTCTTAGTCCCCGAAGAGTAGATTAGTAGTCTTTCATTGCGCGACCTGGCTTATTCTCCTATATGGAGACTTCACAGTTGCGGGTCAGCTGAGGAGTTACACCTCATTCGTCAACAAAAAGACTGTAACTGTGCGCAAGAATAGCATATCTATATAAAAATGAAAGGATAAGAATATCAATGATCCTCGCAAACTTGTATTGAATCATTTACTCTCATCTAGAACGCTGTAGCGTTCTAGATGAGAGATGTGAAGTATTGTAAAAGCATTGTTGCAGATATGCTCTACCCCATGTACAATCTTTGAAGCCATTAATCATGGCTAGTTCTTTTGTATAAAAGAATACATTCCGCGGTAGCTCAGCGGTAGAGCAGTCGACTGTGGACAAAAAATGTTCCATTTCAACATGGTGGTATTCTTAACCGTATATACCATGGGAAAAGAAAAACGAACATACGCTGATCGTGCAAAGTATTTATCGCAAGCTGTTTCAAAAAGACGTAAACGTCTTGGAGAAATGTCCCGAGAATATAAAGGTGGCAAATGCATCATATGCGGATACAATAAAAGTTCTCGTGCTCTGGTTTTCCATCACCTGAATCCTGAAGACAAAGATTTTGGTTTATCCAGTAGAGGATTAACAAGATCATGGGAAAGAATTCAAAAAGAGCTTGATAAATGTGTCCTGCTTTGTGCAAACTGTCACATGGAATTGCACGACGGTATTACGCAGCTTCCCAAGGGAAACCCGGGTCGAAAAAGAAAGTGAATTGTCTGGAAGCCCAAACGTAAAGACGTGGGTAATCAGCAGCCAAGCCAAGCACTAGCTAGCTAGAGCTCGGAAGGTTCAGAGACTATCCCGAAAGGGAGTACTCCTATAAATTTTGGAGGAAGCGCTTTCCACCTAAACCAAACTGGTATGGTGATGATATAGTCCATCCCTCTAGAGACAGAGGATACGATGTAATCGATCGGTCGTAGGTTCGAATCCTACCCGCGGAGCAGAGTTGGACAAACA
>Ga0209417_1002214_pt1 | contig 31196 bp, 19 predicted proteins | sample RifGroF2_FD_184002 | JGI IMG/M metagenome (GOLD analysis project Ga0209417, IMG submission 184002) | Groundwater microbial communities from Rifle, Colorado, USA - Groundwater F2 (SPAdes) (version 2) | ecosystem: Environmental > Aquatic > Deep subsurface > Groundwater | place: Rifle, Colorado... | reverse complement strand
TCTTGGCGACGCAGTTACTTCCAGTTCTCATCGGGTTATGGCCCCCAATGGCCGGGCTCTCTCATCCCGGAGGGGTTCGCACCTCCACAGCGCACGAGGGTCGCGCTCCGTCGCGACCGGAAGAAGATGGTTCCGACAGAGCGGAACCCTCCAAAATCTTAGAGATCGCTTTTTGGCAAACGATAGGTCGTAAGCCAGCGGTCTGTCGCTGAAAAGATGTATGCAAGAAGCTTCACAGGAAACGGGCGATCCGGTATGGTACGTAAATGAACGCTGGTTCAGTATCGTTCTGAGACGTATCAAATCATGACTCTTCAGGAAAAAATCGGCATTTTGGGGGCGGCGGCGCGCTATGACGCCTCGTGCGCGTCCAGCGGCAGCCGGCGCTCTGGGGACGTGGGGCGCGCGTCGGTTTCCGGCATTTGTCATAGTTGGGCGGACGACGGACGGTGCATCTCGCTGCTGAAAATCCTGTTGTCCAACTGCTGCATTTACGACTGCGCGTATTGCATCAACCGCCGCAGCAACGACGTGCCCCGCGCCTCGTTTACGGCGGAGGAGCTTGCGGATCTGACGATTCAATTTTACCGCCGGAATTACATCGAAGGGCTGTTTCTGAGTTCGGCGGTGTTCGGCAGTCCGGATTTGACGATGGAACAAATGATCCGGGTCGTGATGAAGCTGCGCCGGGATCATCGATTCGGCGGCTATATCCACATGAAAGCCATTCCCGGCGCCAATCCGGACCTGATCCGTCGGGCGGGCCTGCTGGTCGACCGGTTGAGCGTGAATATCGAGCTGCCTTCGGAGCAGTCGTTGAAGCAACTGGCGCCGGACAAGAGCAAGGACGACATCCTCAAGCCCATGACGCTGATCAAAAGCGGCATCGTGGAGAATCGGGCGGAACGAAAGCAATCCAAGAAGGCCCCCCATTTCGTTCCGGCCGGACAGAGCACGCAGTTGATTGTCGGCGCTAGCCCGGAATCGGACCGGCATATCTTGAATTTGTCCGAGAACCTTTATCAGCGCTATCAACTCAAGCGCGTTTATTATTCGGCGTTCGTGCCGGTGAACGAGGACGGACGACTCCCCACCCTGGCGGCGCCGCCGCTCGTCCGCGAACATCGCCTTTATCAAGCCGACTGGCTGATCCGCAAATACGGGTTCGAAGCCGAAGAGGTGTTGCCGGAACAGACCCCTTTTCTCGACGAGCAATTCGATCCCAAAACAGCCTGGGCGCTCCGCAATTTGCAGGCCTTCCCCGTGGAGGTGAATCGCGCGGAGTTCGAGCAACTGCTGCGGGTGCCGGGGATCGGGCATGTCTCGGCGCAACGGATACTGGCCAGCCGCCGCATCTCCATGCTGCGCGTGGAGGATTTGCCCAAACTGGGCGTGGTGATGAAGCGGGCCCGTTTTTTCGTTACCTGTTCCGGCGCTTATGCGGGCGCGGCGATTCCTCGCGGCGCCGATCTGCGCCGACTCATGCTGGCGGAAGGTCCCGCGCCCGCCTCGTCCCAACAACTCACTTTGGCCGGCATTCTATGAGCCTGTATCTCTACGACGGCTCGATCGAAGGGTTGCTGACCGCTTTTTCCATGGCCTTGGAGCAAAACGAAGGGGCGGCCGAATTCGTTTCCGATAAAACCCCCAGTACGCAATTGATTTTCGATGCGCGCCACGTAATCAGCCAACCGGAAACGGCCGATCGATTGATCGCGGAGATCCGCCGCCAATGCGAGGATGCGGTCCAGTATTTGTTTCGGGTGTTGATGACGGAAAACCCGGAGTCGTTCCCTATTTTATTCGAGTATCTGCAACTGGTTCGTCAATTGGGGGCGCGGGCAAATCAATATCATGCCCATTCCGCGGTCAAACATGTGCTGGCGCAATCGAGAAAAGTCGGCAGCGAAATTCATCGTTTGAAGGGGCTGCTCCGGTTCCGGCAGTTGCCCGACGGCGTCTTTTGGGCGCCCATCGAACCCGATTACAACGTCACGTACGCCGTGGCGCCTTATTTCACCCGGCGAATGGCCGATCAGAACTGGATCATCCATGATCTGCGCCGCCAATTCGCCGCCGTGTGGCATCGAAGGAAACTTCGATATGGTCCCGTCCCGGAAGGAGCCGATCTTCCGACCGGCGGCGATTCCGGCGAGTGGGAAGCTTTATGGCAGACGTATTTCAAGAGCGTGGCCATTCCGGAACGCCGCAACCCGCGACTTCAACGCCAAAACATGCCGGCCCGCTATTGGAAGTATCTAATCGAGAAGCCGCAGCAACGTTAAACCCGCTTTCAAATGCCTATCCCCTATTTTTATGCATCTTTTTCTTGCCATCATACTAGTATGCATATAGTATTTTTATTAAAGAGATCTGTTTAGGTCCCCAGTTGATCGGAAAAAATGACCATAATTATTCATATTCAAAGGGGCCAACGACAGGACTCGGCGGTCAATTCCAAAGACTGCGACGGCACGCCAATCTTTTCGACATACGAACAATTGGAGATGCAAAGATGAGCTACGAACTTCGAACCTGGCTTCTTTTCGGGATAAGCCTATTGGCCGGCGCTGCTCAGGCCCAACAACCGGGCGTCCATTCCATAAATAATGGACGGCTTACTTTTACGAATATTAATCCCTCCATGAAATATGCCGTGGAATGGTCCTCCAGCAGAAGCGGCACGAACTTCAACTCTTCGTACCGGAGCATGGAATTCGTGGAACCGACGGGCACATCGGCCATGACCATTTCCGTGCCGATGTCCCTGCGCATAGCGCCTACCGAGGCCCTGCCGGACAGCGTCTATAGCGCCGAAGAAAACGCCTTCAACATTGAGGTTGGCACCAACAAGAAGGTCTCGGTGGAATGGGCTGAAGCCACCAACGGCCCCTGGTACACGAGCTGGAGCCTGCCCTCGGAGGTCTCGGTCACGGGAGCCTTTATGAACGTGTCCACGCCCCACTATTTCCGCGTCAGCTTCATCAATTGCCCCAGCAATTACCACGACTGTGCAACCTGGGTCGACGCGACCGCCCAGCCGGATTTGCGCACCAACAGGTTTAACTTCATGGGCTACACCAAGGCCTGCCTGCAAATCCGCGTGGGACAGGAAGTAACTTTTACGGGCAATTTCACCATCTATCAACTGGTTCCCGATTGCCAGGAGTGCGGGACCTTGACCAACATCACGTCCGGGATCGGCGATGTATCGTTCCATTTTACCAAGCCAGGCTACTACGGATATCACGCGTCGGGTTATGGAGATTCCGAGGGACGCGGCATAGCGGGCAACATTCGAGTATTACCCTAATTCGAGGTTTTCATGAAAAACAGATTGTTAATACTTCTGCTGTTGACGATGTCGGCATCCACGTGGGCGCAAGAGCCGACGATCATATCCATGATAGAGGGACAGCTCACCTTTTCGGGCATCAACCCCAACCACGAATATCAAGTTGAATGGGCGTCCAGGCTTTCCGACTCCAATGCCTTTCGTTCCGGATTCAGCAGCGTGGAATACATTTCGCCGACCAACACGGTGGCCATGACGGTGGACATTCCGCAATTCTATCGCATTTCAAGCCGCCTCGCTCCGCCCCATGACGTCGTCCGCGCCAGCGACGAGCCGCTGGTCATTAATGCAACGACCAACAACCAGTATACCCTGGAATGGGCGGAAGACCCGGACGGTCCTTGGAACAGCAACTGGAACTTGGAACAGGAATTGACCTGTACGGGCAGCGTGATAACGATCCCCTCGCCCAAGTATTATCGGATCACCTATCTGAATCCGTGAAGGTTTGGCGCCGCCGCTTCACGGCCTGTCTTTTATACACAGATTTGAGGCGGTCATTTTCTGCAAGGCCTTCGGATGAAACTATTCAGGTGAAACAACAGGTGGCCCGGCTTCTCCGAAGACGGGCTCTTCGGGTCCGGAAGCCGCGTTACGGAGAACGCGGCCCACCTACAGAACCTAGCCCTTCATATGCTTACAGATGAATTCCGTGCCATCAATTTGTGTATAAGAGACATGCCTCACGGCGGCGGCTACAACCTAAACCAAACCAGCCTTTTTGAGCAGGGCTTCGGCCTTGGGAACATCCGCAGGATTGTCGACGCCCAAACCGAAAGAGTTGGTGGTAACAACCTTCATGCGGCAGCCCAAATACAAAGCACGCAACTGCTCTAATTTTTCGGCGTTTTCGAGATCGCAGACGGGAGCGGCCACCATTTTTTGCAGAAACGTCTTTCGGTACGCATAAATGCCGATATGCCGCCAATGCAAGGCATGGGCAAGAACGCCGCCCGCCCCCGGCTCCCGAATATGCGGGATCAGGGAACGCGAAAAATACAAGGCCTGCCCATCCTGTCCCCAAACCACCTTGACCACGGAGGAGCTCTGTAATTCTTCTTCGTCTAAAATGGGCGACGCGGCTGTGGCCATGTCCCAATGCGAATCATGCTTCATCACCAGCGCCAGCTCGTCGATCAACGACGGTTCGATCAACGGTTCGTCCCCCTGAATATTAATGACCACTCCAGCCGCAACCGGCCGAACCGCTTCGGCAATCCGGTCAGTCCCGGACGGATGATCGGAGCGGGTCATGGCCACTTTGCCGCCGGCCGCTTCTACGACCGAACGGATGCGCTCGTCGTCCGTGGCCACGAGGATTTCGTCCAATTCCTTGGCCAACCGGCAACGTTCCAGCACCCACAAAACGAGCGGTTTTCCGCAAATCGGCGCCAGACTTTTCCCGGGAAACCGCGTCGAGCCCCACCGGGCCGGAATCACTCCAACAACGGAAGAAGAATTGGAGTGAGGGAGTACCGGAGTACTGGAGTACGGATTATTAGATTCGTCCTTCATCATCTCATTTCCCACGGATTACCGACTGATCCTGTCACTGTTTACTGCTCACTGATTACTGATCACTGATTACTGATCACTGATTACTGATCACTGATTACTGATCACTGATTACTGATCACTGATTACTGATCACTTCCCCCTCCCCTCCCCTCCCCTCCCCTCCCCTACGCCGTAGCCAACTGATCGCTCATATACTTGACCAGCTCTTTCTGCGTGCAGGTGGCGGTTCCCAGTTTGCCGACCACTACGCCGGCCGCGTAATTCGACAGCTCGGAAGCTTCCAAATGCGAAGCGCCGGTCGCCAAGGCGGTCACACACGTCGCGATCACCGTATCGCCTGCGCCGCTGACATCGAACACCTCGCGCGCCCTTGTCGGAACGTGAATGGGCTTATGAGCCTTCGATAGCAGCAGCATCCCCTGCGGCCCCAACGTAATCATGAGCAATTCCGTCGACCATTTTTCGAGCAGCCTATGCCCCACGTCAAGCAAGGCGCGATCCTTTAAAGGCTCCTTCGTCGCCCCGGGATCCTTGACCCCGGCGATGCCAAAAGCCTCCTTGCGATTCGGCGTGGCCACGGTAATTCCTGAAATATCGAGTTCATGGCCATCCTTGGGATCCAGGCCGACCGGAATACCGCGCTGTCGGGCGACTTCAAGCACCAGATTCATGACCGCCTGCTCCACGACGCCCTTGCCATAATCTTCGATGATAACGCCGGTGCATTGAGCCACCTCGGCAGCCACCTGCCGACAGAAGCGGGCTTGCAGAGGTCCGGTTAAGCCATCCTTCTCCTCGAAATCCACCCGCACCACCTGTTGTCGCTCGGCAATCACGCGCATTTTAACCGTGGTGCTTCGCCCGGCAACGTCCATGACGCCCGAGGTGGAAACGCCCCCCTCGTCCAGAATACTGCGCAGTTCGCGCCCGGCATGATCCTTGCCGACCAGTCCGGCCACTTCCGCGCGGGCGCCCAGCGACTGGACATTCCAGGCCACATTGCTGGCGCCGCCCGGCATGCTCGTTTCGCGATTCACATGCACCACCGGCACCGGCGCCTCCGGGGAAATACGGCTTACCGCGCCGTAGATGTAGCGGTCCAGCATCAAATCGCCTACCACCAAAATCCGTTGCCGGGCAAAAGACTTCAAAATCGCTCTGGCGCGTTTCAGATGGATGCTCATTTCTTGTCCTGTTCCTTGTCCTGCTTGCTCTTTTCGATAAACAACGCTTCCGCGTCTTCGATCTCGCCTTGCTTGCCGGCAATCCACGAATCGTCTCCCGGCCCCGAGACATCCAGTAAAACAATGTTGACGCTGGCCACGGGAACTCGGGCAGCCACTTTGGCAATCAGGCATCGTTTATCCTTCGTCACCCAAACCCACATCCGGCCTTTACGAATAAACAGGCCCTGGAATTTCCCCTGCGGCTCGATCTTGATCGCATCCACTTTGCCGTACAACGACAGCGCAACTTTTTCCTCCCGGCCCGGCTGGATGATCATGTCGTACATCTTTTCGTCTGCCATCACGCGATAATTCAGCTCCGTGTCTTGGTCGAAACCGTCTTCCCGGATTTTATACATCAGGCTGATCAGATCCCTCGTATCCGCCTCGATCGGGAAGGTCTCCTCGCGGTCGTCGTCTTCGTCCAGCGCCTCCCAGTGCGCGGTCAGGTTCTTATGATCGAACGTCGTTTGTTGATGCGCCGTATAACGGCCTTCGCTAAGTTTTTTCGTGAATCGGACCGGCAGAAACGACACCGGGTCGACGATCGTTTCCAGATAGTCCTCGACCGGATACAACTTTTCGATCACGGCATTGGACTTGGTTTTTATTCGAATCGCCAGCAGGGTTCGTCCGTCTTCCTCAATCCATTCCGACGTAGTCACGACATAGCCGACGGGAATAAAGCCCCAATACACTTTGTAAACCAGCCGCTCGCCGACCGGAAACCACAAATCCGGACGATTGGTCTCGGCCGCGCAGGCCCCGACCCACATCGCCCAACCCCACAGGCCCACCGCCACCGCCCGTTTGATGGTCCCCAGTTCGATCATTTTTAAACTCAAAACTACTGGCCACTGTTGGCTGATGATTTACCAATGGCTTCCTCGCCCGCGACCTTCCATAGCGCAACGCGTTTTTCGTAAGCTTCCCGTGCAATGCGAATATCTTCCAGGAAGCGGGGCAGTTCCGGCAACCGCAACGCCTGGGGACCATCCACCAGCGCCTTGGTCGGGACGGGATGAAAATCCACCAGAACCATATTGGCCCCGGCAATTATGCCCTGCGCCGTGGCGTGCATCACATCGAGAATGCCGTCCGGAGAACCGTTTCGCGACCCCACGGAATGCGACGGATCGATGCATACCGGCATGCGCGTCAGCCGTTTCACCACCGGCACCTGCGCAAAATCCACGAAGTTGCGGTGCGGATCGCCCATGTTGCTCTTCATGCCCCGCAAACCGAACACCACCTTCCGGTTCCCCTCGCTGGCCAGATACTCCGCCGCGTTGAGCGACTCTTCCAGGGTGATGCCAAAGCCCCGCTTGATCAGCACGGGAAACTCCTGCTGGCGGCCGACCATCTTCAGCAACTCGAAGTTCTGCGTATTGCGCGTGCCGATTTGCAGCATCACGCCCGTCGGATTGCCCGTCTGCTGCAACGCCTCGCGAATCTCGTCCACGTGCGACTCATGGGTGATCTCCATGGCAATCACCTTGATCCCATACTTGCCCGCCAGTTGAAAAACGTACGGCAGGCACGTCTTGCCATGACCTTGGAACGCATAGGGGCTGGTCCGGGGTTTATACGCGCCCATCCGCGTGCAAATTTGCCCGTTCTCCTGGAGCGCCTTCATCATCATTTCCACATGCTCCGGCGTATCCACCGCGCACAGCCCAGCAAATACATGGAGGTTGTCCTGCCCGAAGCGCACGCCGTTGTATTCGAAATACGTCGGACGCTGGTCATCCTTGTGCCGTCCGAGAATCCGGTATTCCTCCGAGACCCGCACGACGCGCTCCACGCACGGCAACCGCCGCATCTCCTCGAGAGACAACGAGCTCGTGTTGCCGATCAGATAAACCTCCGTCAGTACAACTTCCGTCCCGTGCTCCTGATGAATCCGGTTCTTAATGCCAGGAAACGAAGCCAGCGAATCCATCAACCGCCGATATTCATCGCCCTTCAAATCCACATTAGGCGTTAAAATCAAAATCATATTCCATCAACCTTTCTAATTTCCGTCCGACGATAACAAATACGATTTAAAATGAAAAGGGAATGCCGGGCAGAAGCAGTAATTCTCAGGCTTTGCCTCATGGAAGTTTCTTAGCGGAAATGGTATACATGGCAGTATTGCTATTTTGGAGACGGGGCCACCTGGCCCCGTTTTTCGCTGTTGCACGCCGTGCCCAAAGACCAGAAAATACGAATGGGCAGTGCGGTCAGGACAGCCTATGGCACGTTGGTATATATCGAGTCCGACACCTTGATGCGGCCATCGAAACAAGAAGCACTCCCCAAAAATTCCTCGCGCGCAAAAAATATCTCCTCGCACGCACTTATTCGCTTGTCTCACATATCATCCTAGTGTAGTCCTAGGTCTATGCAATCGTGCACTCAGTAGAAGGGGCTGTGAACATGGTTACGATGGAGGAAGGGCGTAACATGCCAACACCTTGGTAACCATAAGATTAGCCCTTACCAAGCGATTGCCAGGGGGTTGTACGAAAGGCAGCGAAATCATCCGTTCTTCGATATAAAGGCAGATTCTATGAATGCGTCACAACAAGACCGATCAATATACGAAACAGCGATAGAAGACCGAATTTCCTTCATCCAAAAAATCATTTATGGGCTAGGTTCGCTATGCAATAACCTGCTCGCCGCTTCACTGGGCTGCATGGCGATCGTGCTCAATCTCGGTTTGGGAATGAATCCGGCCCTGATCGGGGCCATCATGTCCCTCTCCCGGCTTACCGACGCTTTGACGGATCCCATCATGGGCTATGTCTCCGATCATACCCGCTCGCGTTGGGGACGACGCCGGCCCTACATCTTCTCCGGCGCCATCCTGGCCGGATTGATCTTTGCCTTGATGTGGCAGATTCCATCCGGTCATAGCGAACGCTTCTACTTCTGGGTTTTTCTGATCGGCACCAACATCTTCTACATCGCATACACCATCTTCGCCACTCCCTTCATCGCGCTCGGTTACGAATTGACTCCGGATTATCATGAACGCACCCGCCTGATGGGCTTCAGCAACTTCATCGGCCAGTTCGCCTGGATGGCCGTGCCCTGGTTTTACGCCATTATGGAAAACGACCGGCTGTTCGACAACTCCGTGCAGGGAGCCAAGGGCTTGGCTATTGCCGTCGGCGCCATCGTCGTCGTCGTAGGCGCCCTGCCCGCCATCTTCTTCAAGGAACGTTACCAATCCATTGTACAGAGAGAAGAAAAGGGCAAGGTCTTCAGAGGACTTCTTACCAACATCACCGAGTTCTTCAAAAGCTTCCTGATCACGATCCGATTCCGTCCCTTCCTCAAATTGTGCGCCGCCACCTTCCTCGTCTTCAACGGCTTCATGATGGTCTCCGGTTTCGGGTCCTACGTCATCATTTACTATCTCTACGGCGGCAACAAGGACCTGGGCGCCACGCTGATGGGTTGGTTCGGCACGGTCTCCTCGATTTGCACGTTCTGCGTTATCGCCTTGATCACCTGGCTGTCCACGAAGATCGGCAAACGGAAGGCCTTTTTCGTTTCCACGTCGATCTCCATCGTCGGATATGCGCTGAAATGGTTCTGCTACAACCCGGCCAAGCCCCTCATGCTGCTGATCCCCGCCCCCTTGATCGCCTTTGGGCTGGGCGGACTCTTCACGCTGGTCGGCGCCATGATGGCGGATGTCTGCGATCTGGACGAACTGGAAAACGGGCATCGCCGGGAAGGCATGTTTGGCGCCATTTATTGGTGGGTGGTAAAACTCGGCATGGCCCTGGCCTTTGCTCTTTCGGGCTATCTGCTGAACGCTACCGGCTTCGATGTTGCGCTGGGCAACGCCCAAGCGCCCAAGACGCTCCTGCTGTTGAGGGCTTTCGACGTGGGCATTCCGATCGTCGCGTCCGCCCTGGCCATATGGGCTATTGCCAGCTACAAGATCACGGAAGCGAAAGCTCACTCCATTCGCCAGGAACTCGAACTCCGGCGCGGCAAAGCCGCCGCCTGAGTTTAGTGCCCGCCGAAAAACGAACCGGCCACGCGGGATGTCGCGTGGCCGGCTCCTCAACGGACGGCGAGGCCGCCGTCCCTCCCGAGAATAAGTCTGATTTTTCCCGGTACGACGGGAGGGGCCGCGGTCACGCGGCCCTCTTTTTTTAGCTTTTCACCCGCTGCTCAAGAGACGTCCGGCAAGTAGTCTTCCCGCACGGGCGATGAGAAGCATTTGGTCGCCATACGCCAGCGTCTTCTGCGCAATCCCCTTCAACACGTCCTGATAACCGTTATCATTGTGTTTGCAGAACATGGCTCGCCTGGTTGGTTTTACTGGGGATTCTGTTTGGAGCGGGTGACGGGAATCGAACCCGTGTGGCTAGCTTGGAAGGCCAAAAAAGGCCCAAAACGGCTTTTCGGACAAGCAACGCCAGGAAACAGAATGTACGTTGCATCGCGTTATTTAGCAGATGTTTACGCGCTACATACCGCTCACAACTCAAGCGCCGCAACAAGCTGGAACAAGACCATTATGAGGGAACAAAAACCAAAGAAAGGACCAAAGAAATTTTACCCCTACAACCTCATGACGTACTTCCCAATATCTTCACTGCACAGAGCATCTGTAATGAAATTGAATCAATTCGGTCATCTCGATCCAGTATTCCCAGTAGTACCCGCCCATGGGCAGAATCGCGTTGCTCGAAGCGTTATGGAAATAGCTATACCAGCTCATATTGAGGTAGTTGGTGAGCGTGACGGAGGCCGGCACATCGAAGACGTATTGCCGCAAAGGCGTAGCGGAGAGAATCCCCGTAAGGATTCCGGCATCATGGGTGGTCTGAAGAGAGAAAAGGTACGCCATGACAATCTGCTGGTCGCAATAGCTGATTCGGTCTTGAAACGGCATCCAGGAGCGCGGGGCCGGATCCACCGTCTTTACCTCGGTGCCGTTGGGCAGATACCCTCGGCCATTGGAGGCAAGTTGCTCGGCTACGCTCTTGTATTCGAGTTCCTTTTCCGGCGTAGTCCCCGGAGGGCCGACAAAGAAGATCGAGGGATTGGCGCTGGTTTCCAGAGCCACATCCCAATCGGCCATCGCCAACTGCTTGCTGAAGAAGTGCCGGCCAATGGCCCGATGCAGAGGACCGGATTCCAGGATGCAGAAATTATTCCGCTCAATCGCCTGGCCTTGGAGTTCTGAAGACCGTCTGTCGGCATTGAATCGCCAATCCCCGAACATGCCTTTCTTGATCCAGAACCACGGCTCAATTGGCTCCAGCCGGGAGACCAGATCCCCGTAACCGGTATAGACCTTCTCCACATGAGAGAACCCGCGAAAGAGCGAGAGCGCCAGAAAGTACGTCGCCTGCTTGAAGTTTGCGATGCGGTCATACGCATAGCGCAAAAAATCAGATTGCTCCTGTCCCAATACTGGATCGGCGTTCTCCGCTATGCGGATTTCCCAGTCGAGGGAATCAAGAAATGACAAACGCCGGGCAATGGCCGACATGATGGTTACATCGGACTTCTCCATGAAATAGTAGAACCACTGGAGGTCAGCATACTGCCCTCGCTCCGCCTGGTCCTCCATGGAAATGAGCCGGGCCATGGTCAGGCCCCGGATCGGATTATAGAAATCCCGCCATGTCTGCTGTTTCGTGAGCCGCATGCGTCCGCCTCTCCAAAATATAAAAGCCAAGCCCCACAGGAATGCAGCCCTGCATGGCTTGGCTAAAACGATCAGTGCGAATCGCGACTCCTCACTGCCGTCAGAAGCTTGAATAGCAAACGTATCGCGGTTTGTCAAGGAATATAAAATAGTGCATTCAGCCTTTCAGCCTTACGGGAGAAAAGCCATGTAACAGCACTTAGCCAAAACCGGCTCCCACATTTGCCGGGGTATGTGAAATTAGCATGAAGAAGGGTAGAACATAACTACTGAGTACTGGTCTATTCTATAGGAAATCTCAATATCATTCCATTACGTTTTATAACGGACGGACGTATTCACGGTGCGAATGCATTATCATATTAATTTTGTCTAGTTGCGTTCAAAAAAATGTTCTCGATGCCAGCGTAGATACGAACGATGACGATCAGACAGCCAACGGAGCGGCTTAAGTGTATTCAAGCCAAGGTCAGTGCACAGGGAACTGGAGAGAGCTGCAGAAAAGATCATGTTGCCGGTGTCGTCAAAGGAAATAAGGCCCCGGTCAAAGAGCGCATCAAGATTGGCCGTTAGAAGGAAACCGTTGTATACGTCAAGTCGCTCGGCATCGGTGACACAATCAGCCCAAGGTTTGGCGTGGCTTGCCCGGAGGATGGCGGGCAATGCAATGCCCGTGACCGCACACGCGCCGCCCCAATAATCCATCAAGGCTTGTCGAAAAGTATCCTGCCCTAGCCTCCGTCGAACCATGCACTCAACTTCGGTAGTCGTCGGCCCGATTTCGATCAGAGCCTGTTTTACACTGGCCGCGTAGAAAAGCTCGGCTTGGTTGGGTAAGGATTGGGCCAGTTCCGCTGCACGGCGCAACAGTTTGGAGAGTTCATCCAAGGAGGAAGCAATAAATGTTGCATCCCGCCGCAAGCCATGGGGGAATGATCGTGCGAGTTCATCTGAAATCAAGCCTTTCGGCATAACAAGTTCCCAACAAGAGATCTCTGTTTGCCGAATTTGCACTCGGGCTTTATGCCTAGCAGATCTGAGTTGAACTTCATCGCCATTTCCTTCGAACGAATGTTCCCACCCCTGCTCCTGGCCGGCTTTTTCGATTAATGCCCGGTGCAAGGGATTCATGCGTTACTCCCCCAAATTTTCTGGGTGAGGGCGTAGAGTAGTTCGGATCGTTCTTCCAGCGTGGACCGGTTGAATGCCGGCATGGGAGTAAATGTCAGACCTGATTTGGCCTTAAAGTCTTTCATAGCCGAATTGGATTTGTAGAAGTCTGGCACCAGAGTCTGGGCGAGATATGGGGCACTCCCGGAGTAGGTTTTCAGTTTATTCTGATAGTTCTCGTCGTTGGAGGAGTTGTTGTCTCGCCCCTTAAGCAATAACAGCCCACCAAAACGATTGCGCTCATTTTCAAATAACGCTTCGTCAAATTTGCCATTAGAATCCATGAATAACGCCCTATTCTCTTCATTACGGGCCAAGATATGCTCGATGTGGTAACCCGTTCCTTTGCCGACTCCCACAACGTAATTGTATAGCGTGTCCTGCAATTGATAGTTCAGGCCGTTTGTGACGAAGGCTTCAACTCGGGCGAGAAAATAGCGAAGAAACCGCGTGTTATAATCTCCGTAGCCGACTTGTTTGAACTGGCCATATGCGAGCAGTTCGGTCGAGTTCGTGTTACGACGCTCATTGATTTCGGCCTGTACTTTGTCATTGATTCGATTTTCGATCTCGCTGGACGGGCAATTTCTCAAGGAGGGATGAAGCGTATAAAGGAGTTCCTGAAAACGGTTACTGTCATAAGCTCGGTTGAGTTGGAGCATGACATACGCCCGATCAAAGGCCCTTGCCACAGCACGAATCTTCGCATCCTCTTCAGGATCGTCCACGGTGCATGTGGCCAAAGTTAACATGATATGCCCGTCCATGCGGTTCAGTTGTGCGTTATAGAAGCACTCGGGGAAGCTGTCGGTCAACTCATCGCCAAGGCGCCGCAGTTTGAGAAAAAGCTTGGCATAGTAGCGAAACGGACCTTTCAAAAAGGCTTTTACGCCCTGCGGGTTACGTTTCAGGTGCAAGGTCTGCTCGCATTTTTCCTCGAAGATTGAACGGTGGTATGGGCCGTCAAACTTCTGTCCATCCTTTCGGATTTCGGAAAAATGGGCGCGTAGATAGGTCCGGAGAAAATCGTCCGGTTCGCCATCGGACCATGCCTCAAGCTCATGAAACGATTGCTCCCAGATATCGGCGTAGAGATCAACTTCGGTCTTGTCGATTTGCCCGAGAAGTTTTCCCTTAAGGATTTCATAGGGCAAGAGCCTGACGCCTCGGTCGTTAATTACCTCGAACACCATGGGCACATCGGTCTGTTCGACTTCCAGGTTGATAATCACTACCATGCATAGGAAGTAGTAGATGAAGGTGTCCAACTTATGTCGGGTTGGCAAGCTCGTCGCCATTTTCTTTTCAATCAGGGCGTAGTTTTCAATGATGTGATGGGCGGTAATGCCATCGTCCATCATATCGGCTGATGGCGTGACGCCTTCGAACAACGCTTGCATCAACGCATCACGCTTTTCATGAGCCATCCAAAACTGCTTCTTGCCCCCTATCCCTACACCGGCGATTTTGGCTTTGAGCCAATCGCGCAGCTCAGGGGATTGAAGCGCCTCCGGACGGCAGAGGTGATAGAGGGCAATTAGCATGAGGGTGAGTGTTGTCAGTCGCTGCTGGCCATCGACTATAAAGATGCGTCCATTCGTCTTATTGGTGATGTAGGTATTTAGGTAATACCACGAGTAGTTACTTTGTACATTTTCGTCGGTCGGATCCAGATCTGGGTGCTTGATGTAAGACTGCTCGAAGTGATAAAAAATGTCTTCCATCAACCGCCCAACCTCGTCCCCGGTCCACTTGTATTCTCTTTGGTAAAAGTCGATATGGTAATTCTTCGTCGCGAAGAGCGTGTCGATATTTTGTTTGTCGGGGTGTACTTCCATGGTAAGTCTCCCTAGTTTTTTTGCGCCGTTGTCAGCTAAGTTGATTTCCTCGTGATAGTTGATTGGCTATATCCTCAACATAGGCGTACGGTGTATCATAGACCGTGGTAGGCATGCTATATCCTGCATTTGTCATGTGAAGGCTCAGGATGGCGGAAACAAAAAACCAAGACACATGACAATCGTCTTCTATCACTCGCCGAAGTCCATACACTAAGCGGTCGTAAGACGCTGGATGATCAACGCCGTTGAAATAGCCCGTATGAATGCCAAATGCACAGAGGTCAGCTAATCCAACTGCGCAACACAAAGCCTTTTTCTGTATCAGTCGTTCATTTGAGTAGTCGGCTTTACTAAAAACCCAGTCGAGTGCCACAGCATCCGCTTCGCGCTCGTCCTCAATATTGGAAGGTGGCTGGTGCCCAAGGCGAATATGTGAGAGTTCATGGTGAAGCATGAAGGCTATTGCACCAAGAGCAAATTCATTGGCGACATGCTCCTCAGACTCTGGTTCAGGTATTGCAGTGGGCATCGGCAAATCATCCGGCCATTCGTCTTTGGATTCATTGATCCGAGATTCAAAAGCCCAGCGAAGCAACTTGCAGCTCTTGGACGTTCGATCATTCGTGGTTAAATCGACAAGACCCTGTTTTGTTGGATCTTGATATCGAATGACATCATTATACACCACGAAATATGCATACACGCTTGCCCAAAGTACTTCAACCACTTTGCGACTAATGCGGATCTCCCGTGAGTCGACGTTCACATTCAATTTCCATAAGTGCGTGTCGTCGTAAATAAGCGTGAAGCTACCTAGCTCATGATCGAACTCGTTATTGCGTTCTAACGCGAGATTCACAATGGCAAGATGTAAGTACTGAAATACATGGCGCGCAGGTGACCTCATATTGACCAAACACATGTTTTCAATCATTCGCATAGAGGCTATCAATCCTTTCTGCACAGCAAAATACCGAACTGTGCTCCCAATGCTTCATAGGATATGAGGAGATGTTTGATCCTTGAGCGGCAACGGCTCCGAGCTCGTTGCTGTCAAAAGCCTGTTTTTCGTCGGGCCCCAGACTGTTATTAGGCATTTTGTGACTGATTGAGTTCACTGAGGGCTCTCATCACTAAATAGATAAGGTTCCAACTCAACGGGATTTGTTGAGGATATATCCCGCCGAAGAAATAGTTCGTTCTCGGTAAGCGCACTAAATCTGTCCTTGCGTGTGGGTGGTTCCCTAAGATCACGTGGCGGAGGGGAAGTCGTCGTAAGAATATATTGGAAGGGACATTGATCGGCTCCACCAAACACCTTCTCCAATTCAGCGATAAAACTGATGAATGATCGGTAAAGACGAAGGCCAAGATCGGCTTCTCGTGGGCTATCATGCAGAAGAAAGCCAGGGAGGTTAGAGCCCTTTGACACGCAATTAAACAACACTGATGACATGTCGGCCAAGAGAATCGCCAAGGTCTCAACAGCCTCTCCGCTCATTGCTGTACCATTGCTCAATTGAAAATTAAGCTCGCGATTTGTAAAGTCTACTTTCCCATCGTACCCAGGGGCACGGATAACCGACCTTACACACATGGAAAAGATACCGGCTAGCATATCTTGATTGGCTTGATGCTCTCTGATTAATTCATTGAGATGATTCTCCTTTTTCTGGATTTCATCTCTCTTATCAGCGAGCGCTTGCTCAAGGGCATTTAATTCCTTGAAATCGTCCGTCGAAAGTGGGGCTTCACACCAGTTCTCAAGAGCCACACGACGTTCCGCAATGTAACTGCGTAACAACCTCATTTCAGGCAGTTCTTTCTGGTACTGAGTGCGCTGTACTCGCAACTTGACCAATTCTTCCTGAAGATGGGTTATCCGACTTTCAATTTCCCGCACGCGCTCATCAAATCGTTGTCGTTGCTGCACAGACCGGGCTTCGAGTTGTTCATACTCGTGTTCATCCTTCGCAGATGCTCGATCAAGCTTCGAGAACAGGTCTTTGACGTAAGAACAATTTTTAATAAGAATCTGTGCCATATCGCATTCGGCCTCTTGATTCTCGCTCAATTTCGCCATTTGATTGCGTCGATTAGAGAGTCCAGAGCTTGCCTGATCGCTGACATCGTTTGCTTGGGCCTTAGCTGTGTCGAGCTTCTCTTTAAGGCTCTGTCTTTCCTTTAATTCCGCATTTTTTTCATCGATGGCTTGTTGCGTTGCCTGATCCTGTTGCTCAAGATTAAATATCTGCTTGTCAATTATAGCAAGGCCATCGGCTGCACGCTTGAGTAGATCTGGTAGCAGTGGCTCACGCAGAGGTAATGATGCAATCGAATTATCTTCAGCGAAAATGTTTTGTACTTTCTCTCGTAGCTGGGAAATTCTGAGGTTCGCTCTGTACTGAGGTTCCCGGCGCTTTTCATCAGTTTCTTTTTCAAGTTGTTCAAGTTCCTTGTACAAAACTGTTAGCTGCTCTTCTCCTCTGAGTTCTTCTGGGCGGAACAATCCTAACGCCGCACGCATAACAAACAATGCTCCCGATCGAGGATAACGAAAACTTGGCGTGTTGGAATCACTCCGTGGTGATCTCCATTCGTGGATTGATTGAAACCGCGATTCTTGGTCACGAGTCATCCACGCTAATAAGTGGCCCCATTGAATTGTTTCACCTGACTTAGCGATTCCTGCTGTCTCTAAGCGATCCATGAGGGAATTTATCCCCAAGCGCTCAACATACTTATCTTGAGGTACAGAGCGCCCCCCTGCTTCAATCAACTGCTCGATTGTCAGATCCTGAGCAATATAGGAAAGGCGACCGTTTCCAATCGGTCGTCTTACTGACCAAAGCTTCCCTTCGATATAGATCTCCGCCGCAACATACCCGTTAGGAAATGCAGATCGAATTAGTTTAGCATTTTTCTGATTCGCATATGTTGTTTCACCCAGGACATAACGAAGGAACCGACAAAAAGTTGTTTTGCCGGCGCTATGTCCAGCGATAGGCGTCACGACATCGTTCTCGTCGGGCTCTTCGGCCCACAAGATGTTAAGTCCACGTGAAAGACGAATGTCCCGTATAATTTTGGGTTCAGGCTCGCAACGTTCAAAAACTACGAGACGACTGACCCAGATGTAAGGTGCTTCCCGTATACACCGTTGTTTAATTTCCTGGATCATAAGATTACTCCCAGGTTGCTGCTACGATTGAGAACTCTCGTCCTTCAGCTGCAAATACATCTTTTTGTTTCGCTGTTGCTGTTTTCGTTCCATTCGCAATGGTTTCATATGATATAGTGGCCTTGATTGCATAATCAGGCCAATCACCAACATCAGTCTTTAACCAAATAAGAGTATCGTCAATTTCAGGACCAGGAATGACTCGTTGGCCATTAATCGTTCGTTCGATGATAATAGCGTTTCGACGCTCGAGCACACCTCGAAGCCGTTGTGCTTCTATCGCGACATCTTTAGCTGCAAATACGCTCGCTGCCGATTTTTGAATGTCTGTTGTCGCCACATCAATTATCACGCTCGCACGCTCAGGATGCGTAGTAAACAACAGAACATGAATAAGATCAGTTAAGCTTAAGCCACCAGTACGTTTTATGGCCTGCAATGCTACGGAGCAAAGAATCTTATCTGCGTTTGTACTTGGATAGGCGACACTGACCGTTCTTGTTGGCCGAGTAAAAGCCGCTTCTTGCGCATCCCAAGCCTCCAAGACCAAGCGTTGGGTGCGGTATTCGCCATGGGCTTTCAATTCATTGTTTTTTAAGACACGGAAAGTTTCACTAGGGTAGTCGGGGCCCATGACATCAGCCGGGTCGAGGATGTAGCGAAGATCATCACGGGTGAGGCCGTAGAGGCGCGCATAGTAGGCGTCCAGTTCGGTGCGTATTACAGCGCGGCGGTCAAGATCAAAGACAAAAGACTCCCCCGTGTAACCCAACGCTTCGGCCCAGGGGCAAAGATCGTGATTGGTATACGTTAGTTCTAGAACACGGGGGACGATGAAGTCGAGATCAGCGTCGGTATAACGATCAGGAGGCAAAATGGGAAACTGACGAAGAAAAGAAAAAGTCAGGTGTGTGCCGCCCACTTTCTGACGAGAGATGAAATCGAGAACCATCGAATTCAATGACCCGATAAGTAATGCTTGCTCGATTTCTTTACCAGAAGTAAACAACAGTGGCATTGTATGCCCCACACCAACCTGCGGCAATACGCAAAATATGACCGTACGCTCAGCTGCGGCGTTGGTGATGTCTCGGAAGCCTAACAACCAATTGGGGCTCCTGTCTTTCATCAGGCTCGTGGCAACCTGTTCCAAATCGCACGACCGTTGTATCAGATCCATTTCTCTAGTTGTCAATTTACAAAAAGAGGCGTTTAAGATGATTTTAGGATCTTCCCATTCTTTGGGCAGTTTTACTCCCGAGCAATTATCGATAAGGATGGAATAACGTTTGGTGATGGAATCACGTTTGCCGGAAAACAATCCCAGTTGTTCAGTCCCGAGAGACATCAGATGGATTTGTTTGTCGCAGGGTTGCGGCTTTCCAGTACCGTCCCCAACTTCAGATGCCTCAATCCAGTTTGCCAATGCGAGCAGGAGACCGTTCTCATCTTTGGCGGCGAAGGCCTTGGCGAACGCGGACGGGACGTTGGCAATTCGGGCCAACACTTGGCACTCTTCCACGTAATAACGAGGACGCACAGAATAGTCGGGATTTCGCTTGTCATCCGGATTCACATCGATAGCTTCCTCAGTACCGGCCTCAAAGCGATAGGTTGCCCAGCGATGATCGAACTGATGTATCATTTTGGCTTCGTACAGAGGCAAAAGAGGTAGGCTCTTCAATTTACCTGAAGACACTGAATCAGCATCGACAAATAGGTGGCTGTCATTAGACATGTGAAACATGGCTGAAAAATGAATACCCCAGGAATTTTCTCCGAGACAATTTCCCATAGCATCGAGGATAAGTACGGGAACATTTCGATAGATTTTACGAGTTATCTCGGCGTCCATTTTACTGCGAAACGTGGGACAAGTCCTTGTATTCGGGTTCAGAACCATGAAGTCCTCTTGAGAAAGAGAGAACCACTTTTGCTCTTTCTGCAAGTCGTCAATTGCATACGCATCGAAGATAAACTTCGGGTACTTGGAGGAACCAATGGTCAAAAGACAAAATGGTTTCCTCTCATCCGTAGCTTTAAACCACAGACGAACCTCGTAAAAGCTTACTAAACTAACGAGTTGTTCATTTTCTATTAAGCTGACAAAGAATTGCTTGGTCGAGTCATCGGTCGCAATGCCAGTCGGCACAATAAAACCCGCTCGCCCTTTGCCGGCAATGAGCCTGGTCATCGTTTCGGCAAACAGCGCATATGTATTCACATCACCCGTACCGGTCAATGGATATCGCCCCCCCTCCATGCCAGCCAGATGGGCAAACACACTAATTGCCTCGGAGATTCGCTTTTCGATGATAAACGCGCGGTACTCGCGAATTTCAGCTTCCGAGACAGTCTTTTCCGGATGAGCGTCGGGATGGAGGTTCATAGCCAAGAGACCTTCGCTGAGCCATGCAATACGCTTAGCCCGTTCGGCCTTATTCTTGGCTACAGCAACCGCAGGAACGCTCGATGCAAAGAATTCCTGCTCCTGAATTTTAATACGTTCCCATGGCGGATTACCGAGCACGCAATCAAACCCACCCCGAGCAAATACATGAGCGAAGACGAGCGGCCAGTGTAGAACCTTCGCACGAGTGCAAACATCGGATACGGATCGGCGCATTTCTGGAGTGGCGGCAGTGCCGTTGCCTGTGAGTTCGTATTGCAAATGGTTCGTAGTCGGAACTGTCGAGATAGAAGACTCATTATCTTTGGGGACGAGAAACGCTCCAACAAAAAGATCGGCGGCGTGAGCGGGATGGCTGTTGCGCGCGGCGGATAGAAACTCCGTGTAGACTTGTTCCTTTCTGGCCCTGTCCGACGGGGTGTTGTCGGGCATAGCATCGAGTTCAGCCATTTTCTTAAAGATGTCTTCCCTCTCTTCTTGATTAAATATCTCCTGTTGACCTTTCAGGGCGGCTTCCAGCGTTTTTATCTGCGCGTTATTGATGCGAGCGAGATCAGAACATGCCTTGCGGTCGTCGCCAGAGAGCATCTGGTAGGCATCTTTGGGAATGCCTTTGCGAAGTTGATCGAAATTGAGGATGCCAAGCAGGGCATCGCCACAGACGAGATGGTGATCGAGAAACGAAAGCGGGCGTCCTGGCTCGAAACCCTCGAGCCAAAGGGCTGAACGGGCCAACTCAAGGGCCAGAGGGTTTCGGTCCACACCATAGATGCAATGGCTAATCACATCGCGCAAAGCTGTTCGGTAATCTTCATCGCGGACAGAACCATCAGTGGAACGCAAAGGAGCAAGGCGTTCCGCGAGGCGGCGTGCAGCGGAGAGGAGAAAATGACCGCTCCCGCAGGCCGGATCGATAACAGCTAGGCTCAGCAAGGCTTTCTCGGGGGCGTCGGCATGTTGGGTCAAGCACGCTTCGATAACAGGATCGAGAGCAGATTTAATCAGTTCTTTAACGAGGCTATCGGGAGTGTAATAACTGCCAGTTGTTTTTCGTTTGTTGCCAGCGGTAGAGGCTTCGTCTTCGAGACCAACAAAGGCGAAAGTCCGCGTGGTCACGTCCACTTCAGGCACGAGCTCCAGCAGGCTCTCATAGACGGAACCTAATTCCTCGGGTCCCATGTTCCGGTAGTCCACACGGGACAAGGCGCCATCAATCTCAGCCCAGCGAAGATGACGCATGACGGTAAGGACGACCCGGTTGGTGAGGCGACAGGAAACGAAGTCGGGGCATTGGTCTTCAGCAAATAGACCACCCAACGAAGGAAGAGCAAGCCGGGATTCGCCATTTTGCAGGCAACGAAGAACAATTTGAATGCCTTGCCAAAGATCGTGGTAATCATCGAAGCCGTGGCAGCGTAAAGCTCGTTGGCTGAGGCGGCGCAAAGCATAGCCCTCGGCATAAAGAGTACGGGCAGCGTCGCCCTCAGATGAGTCGTCTTCGGGATGTAGAATGCCTCGCTCTTCGGTGGTGAAGAGAAAAATGAAACGGTACACGAGCCGAAGCAATTGTTCAAAATAGGCTTCACGACTGAGTGATCCATTATCGAGTGAATGACGAAGGCTCTCGTTGGTCGGATGCTGTAGAAAACCTTCACCCAAGGCGAGGAGGGCATCGGTAACGCCCTTGCGCAGGCCCTCGCGCACACGGGCGCCTTCTTTGTGACCACTCTCGCGCCAGACTTCCCATGCGCATTCGGCATCTTTGACCGGAAGAGCGCGGCTAGCATGAAGAAGAAGCCAGGCAACTCGAAATTCATGATAGACCTCGTCCTTTAGAATAGTTTCGAGGTCAATCTCGAGGTAGCAGGGCCGAGTGAGGGTTGCAGAATCGCGAAGCAGTCGCAGGTGGCGGCCATTGGTGATGATGCCCCATGTGTGATCTTTGCTGGCGTTGAGAAATTCCTGCATGAGTTGGACAGGACTCTTGCGCCTCGCTCCCCCACCGATTACAGCGAAGGCTTCGTCGGAGGACATCAGATCAAGCGATGATGGAGCGACGACCACGGGGACGCGTCCGCCCGCGCCGAAGAATGTGATAGGATACCGATGAGCATCGATCTCGATACCGGGGTGTTCAGAGATGTCGTAGCCAAATGCATCGTGAAGAAGTTTTATAACATAGGCGCGGGTGCGTTGATCACAAGCAGCCCTGGTTAAGTCAGAGCGTTCCGTGTTGGAAACAAAGTCTTTCCATTCTGCGCGAGCGATTTTAAATGAACGTCCATACTCGTCGTGGAGTTGGATACCCTTGGGGATATGGTAATCGGCAGGCGCCTGGTGGTCGCACCGCCCCTGACCTGCCCGCTCCAGCAAGTCGGGGACAAACAGCCCGCCTTCGAGACGGATGTTCTCATAAGGCAATGTTTGATGTTTATTGGCGGCCACAGCTTGAAATTCCTATAATTTATCCGGAAGCAGAACATACACACCGATGACATCCACCGGCAAACAGGGTTCGACGTCATAGCTTCCGACATCCCGTGCGGCTTCGCGAATGCGGCGATGATCGTTGAGCAGGCGTTCAGACCGCTCGGCAGCGAGTTGTTCGAGACGTTTTTGGTTGTTCTTGAGAAAACCCAGTGCGGCGTCCACTTCCTTGCTCGCCATTTCTTTGGATAAGTTGGCGATGGGTTTGACATCGAGGAGCAAGGGCAACTCTTCGCCACTACTCCACTCGGGATTAGCTCGGCCTTGGACCGAGAGAGTAACAGTTTCCTCGGCCAGCAGATGACGTTTCCCACCTCTGCGGCTGACCGTAATCTGGTAGCGAAGGCGCAGGAGGTAAAGGGCAGTCAGTTTCTCCACATCGCGTGTGACCGTGGCAGCACAGCGGGCAGCGAGCGAGCGGTCACCCTGAACAGCATTTTCGAGCATGGAATCGGCAAGGATGGATACCAACGGGTGGCTCCGATGAATAAAATCTACGCCAGGTGGGCATTCTTTGTACTCAAAGCCGATGCGACGTTCGCTGTCCAATTGGTTTTGCTGAAGCCGTTCACGAATGATGGAGGGAAGATGCGAAGGCACAAAGCGATAGGTGTTTTGCAAGTCACTAAGTCTTTCCAAGGGCGATCCAAGCCGCTGGCAGGCAATAGCCACAAACCGGCTAACATCGGCGGCAGCGCCCAAGGCGATCGTTTGCCGATTCCATTCGGGCAGGACTTCTTCCGGCTTTAACCGTCTCTGGGCAAACCGAGTGGTGTTGATCTTGGCCTTTTCGTGCGCATCCTGCCATTCGGTGGCCAAGGCTTCCAAATCCACTTGGTCGTCGAGTTCCAGCAGGAGCTGATCGGAATCGCGTTGTTTCCGCCTTAGCATGGCGGCTTTGACCAGGGCGAGGTTGATGCGTTGTTGATTTTCTGGCATGGGCACCAGCACACCCAAATCCTCCTTGATGAATTGGGCTTTGCGGAGGACCACTTGGAGAATAAATCCATCAATGGGGTTGTCCTGGCCATAGAGCATGGTACAACGGACTTGCTTGGCGGACTGTCCAAAACGGTCCACCCGGCCTTCACGTTGTTCGTGCCGGGTGGGATTCCATGCCAAATCGTAGTGAACGACGGCAGTGAAGAACTCCTGCAAGTTGACACCTTCGGAAAGACAATCAGTCGCCACCAAAATAGGGGCTTTTTCGTGTCCGAGCGTTGTAACTCGGGCTTCTCGTTCTTCAGGTGTGTACTCGCCGGTGACGGCCTCGACTGAGGCTTGAGGAAAGTGTTTTTTCAGGTGTTCAGCCACGTAATGCGCGGTGGCGATGTATCGGCAAAACACTACAGGTCGGAATCCATCGGAGAGGAGTTCCTTGATATGCTCAACCAGTCGTTTGAGTTTGGGGTCTCCTTCGATGCCGACCAGCGCTCCGGCTTCGACAATCAACGAACGAAGGGTTTCGGTCAGTTCAAGGGCTGCGGGCGGTTCAAGGTCGCTGGTCTGGAGGTCATCGGCATCCCCGTCGTAGAGGCGAGCCTCTTCGGCGAGTGCGGTCAGCTCTTCTTCGGAACCATTGAGGCGTGTATTGAGAGCCCGTTGGGCGGCAGCGGGCGAAGAGGCGGCACAGCGAAGCAGGGCCAACGTAGCATACCAAATGATGCGTGCGCTTTTGCTTTCGGGATCGGCAGACTCGACCCGGTGGGCCAGATCAACACAGTAGGCCTGTACTCGATCGAAAAACGTGCCCCAACGACCACTAAGGATATAGGTGATCTCAGAGGTCATCCGTTTTGGAAACAATCCCGAATCGTGCCATTCTTCGATATCCTTGCGGCGGCGTTGCACAAACTGGTCGGCTAACAAAGTGCGCAGCCGGTCACGTTCAGCATCGACCGCTTCCTCAAGGTGGACAAATTCAGGATTCAGAAGCGATAACAGATTGTGAAAAGCGGTAGCATCGCCGGAATGCGGAGTAGCGGTCAGCAACACAATATGCCGAGCCTCTCCTTGCGCCAGGTGCTGGAGCAACTCAAACCGCAGTTGCCGTCCTTGGCCCTTGGCCACGCAGCTATGGGCTTCGTCTACAAGAATACAATTGGGAGCAATACTCAGAAAATGATCGCGGTGGCGCTCGCTCTTGATGTAGTCCAGGCTTACGATGACAAAACGGTAGTGTTCAAAGAGTGTTGTGCCCCTGGGCATGTCTCGTTCTAATCGGGCCACACTCGACGAAGTTAGACAGACGGCGTTGATGTTGAAGTGGGTCTGTAATTCCTTTTGCCACTGTTCCACCAGATGGGGCGGTGTCAAAATTGCTGCCTGATCAACTTCTCCGCGATCCAGCAGTTCACGAAGGATTAACCCGGCCTCTATGGTCTTGCCAATACCGACATCGTCGGCAATGAGAAGACGCACGGGCGATTGGCGCATGGCCATGAGCAAAGGGACAAGCTGGTATGCTCGCGGTTCCACGGCTATGTTGCCAAAAGAACGAAAAGGCCCGGCACCAGCACGGAGTTTCAGCAACAGGGCATCGCGAAGAAGACGGGCGGCGTCGTGGTTCCCAGGATAGGCGCTATTGGGCCAGTCGAAAGTTGCCGGCCCCGGGGGCTCGATTTCCAATGCAGGATTAAGTGTGGCGATATCGCTATCGGACCCGCCGAGAGGTCGAAGCCTCAGGATATCTAAACGGGAGCCTGGTTGGACAACCCATTCGCGACCACGTGCGCGGACGAGGGCGCCAGGTGAAAACTCCAGCGTGCTCATGATTCACCCGTCCTTTTACCAAAGACATTCGGGTGCGCTTCAAACACATCGGGCCAGTTCACTGGGTCGTTGGGAAAAATGATGGCTGTTAAACCCCTGTCGTCCGTGTAGGCTCGGACGGCTGGGCCTGGATCACCAAGAAACACCAGCGTTCGCGCTGTCCGATAGTGTGCCATGGCGGTGGCAAGACCGGAACCAATTTCGACACGAAGTGCGTCAGGACGCTTCAATCCGAGAGTGTCAAGGGCTTGAAGCCAGGGGGCATCTTCGGAATCTGACGCTATAGTTTCTTTCGGCTGTGCCGTCGTGGACGGTTGAATGGCAGCATTAGCCAAAGCGACCAAAAAACGTAGAGCATCGGTATCTTGACGGTTGATCAATTCATGCTCGGGTTGGTTGTAGTATGACAACAAGCACTGGTAACATCCGGCCTCGCATATCCGGTGCCCCGCGCTGGTCATTTGCTCATTCGCTCTCAACACATCAAAATTAATGGGTTCTTCGGCTGTTATGTCGTAGTGCATGAGACGAAGGGCGTTACGGGCCACCAAGGCGAGCATAGTTGCGTCGCCAGTCAACTGGGTTAACACGCCAGCTCCACCCTCAGATGCCTCGTAAAAGAGCAAGCCTAAGCGTGATTCGGGATGGGGAAGCGGTTCAGACACCAATTCCGACGATTCGATCTGGAAGGTTTGCTCAATGCCTCGCTTAAGGGCGGCTTGCAAAGTGGCCATCGTTTCTTTGGAAAGAACGGATTGCGGCGTGATGATTAAAATATTCCGATGATCTTCGACAAACGGGACAATGCATTGATTGGGTACTCGTCCAGCCATCTCGGTGTCTTCAGTTTCGGACGAAGCCTCCTCTTCCGGGTTTTCCTGCTTGCTCCACATGCCGGAAATAGGGTTGATGTAAAAACCGAGCTTCTGCTTATCCTTTCGCCTTCGCCATCCGCGATTTATGCGCCAGAGCCGAGCGGCTGCTGAATAGGTGAGCTTGGCTAGGCATATGCCGTCTTGTACAACTTCGGAACGCGCTTGCTGAAGAACTCCATCATGTCCGGGCAAAAAGCGGTAGGTTGTTTGAAGATCGAACCCTTGGCGCTGGCGTTCCTCATCATTAACGGAAATGCGCTCTACCGGGATAGTTTCCACGGTTTCGATGCGGTACAAATCACTGACGCGATCCTTGTCGGCCAAACTCGAATCACAGTGCTCACACACATTTTCATTAGGATCTGGAGTTTCTTCGGTGCCCAAATGGCCATAACCGCAGTTTCCACAAATTCTAGCCGAAACGGTGGCCAATAAGCTGGTTGAAGAGGCATGCTCGGCCGTGGTTACGTTCAACTTAGCCCGGACCACACGAAAGGTCCGTCCTTGGTGGTAAATCAAACTTCGGGGACCGAACTCGGAAAGGGCAAGAAATCGGGGACGGCTAACCATGCTTCCCTCATCATCGGCCCCAGAGGCCGCTTTCCCACATGCCGGAATCCATGCCATCAAGGGAAGGCGCGGAAAGTTGTAGCCGGGGAGAAAGCCCTGACTGGCCAGATAGCGGTAAGTATAGAAGTCTGAATTGCGGGTATTGCCGCTCTTGAGCAACACGCTGTGCTGGCGAGCCGCATCTCCATAACGACGCCTTGCATTTTCCCTCTCACGATGGCTGGCCGCGTGGCTCTTTACAATTCGATCAGCCATTTCCATTTGACGAATCGTTGCGTCGTATAAATTCCGCCAGCGATCCAGCGCCTGGTCAAAGGCAGAATGTGCTCGCTCGATGACCCCATCCACATACCGGTCAGTGAACCAAGGGGCCTTCTCGAGAGTGAGTTCTTCAGCAATCTCCGCCATGACACGATGCGCTTGTTCCGCTGCCCGCTGATTAACCGAGGGAGAGATAAGGCAGGCCATCAACTCGGGTCGAATCGCTTTTTTTACGGAGGAAAGATCAAGCAGCGGAGCCACACTGCTTTCGAGCTGACACTCGGCGGCCGCCAGCCATATCGCTTGAAGGTGACTATCAATCAGGTCTCGATTGGTTAGGTCCAATGTCGGGGACTTCACAACACCATGGACCATATCGGTGGCGTGGTGGAAAAACCACTGGTCGTGCGGACTCATAGCGGCGCAATAGGTAATGACCAGCGCCGGTTGCCCAGACCGCCCGGCACGTCCACTCCTCTGCGCATAGTTGGCGGGGGTCGGAGGGACATTTCGCATATACACGGTGTTAAGGGCCGAGATATCGACACCCAGCTCCATAGTCGGAGAACAGAAAAGCACTGGCAGTCTTCGCAAAGAACCTCGGTGCATTTCGTCTTTCAGCCAATCCTCTCGATCTTTTTGCGAAAATCTGAAGCGTGCTTCCAGTAGCAGACGCCTATCCGCCTCCACTTGAGCTGTGTGCTCCTGAGCCTCGAATTCGAACAATGAATGAGAGCGCAGTGCCATAACTTCTGCGACGGCTCGGTATAGTTGGCGAAAGAAGACATTGGCACTGCGGTCAGAAGAGGAACTCTCATCCGAATTGGCGCGCCACACGAGGGCAGTTCCTTTAAGCCGCCAGCCTTGCAATCCTTCATCAACGGTTACGGGTTGGACATAGCCATGGAGTGCTGCCACCGCAAGAAATGACTTGATGATAAGAGCAAATTCGTCTTCCTTCCAACTTTGTACCTCTCCTGCAAACTGCGTTTTCTGCCAGAAAGATGCGCGCTTCAAGGTTCTAACCAGCCGTGACCTTGGACCACCTCCGACTAATTCGGTGCGTACTTTTTTCCCCTTGTCGGGTCTTGGATTCAGAATTAGGAATCGAGAGGTTGTCAGTTTTTCATCCTGTGAGAAAGACCAGCGCTCCTTGAGACTGCTATAGGCGCTTGCCTTGGCCCGGTCTTGGTCGAGCGGATCTAGATAGCGGCTTTCGATGCACAAATTACGTCGCATCTCATCAAGAATGATCCGGGCGACCGACTCTCTTCCCGCGCTACCAAGGTCTTTCAGTACGTTGTGGCTTTTCTCAAAGGCAGCAGCATTTGCGCACAAAGATGGCAAATCTTGATAGTCGATGACCAGAAGGCCTAGTTGGTCAAGATTTGGGTTATTAAAGCGCCACCCTTTGCGAAGGTCTTGCATTAGGCGATACCCTAACACAAATCTGAGGGTGCGCTGGGCTTCTTGTCTTGCCAGCCCCACGACGGAGGGATTCAGGAGATACTCGGCAAGTGTCCCCTCGTCATCATGATCAAAACCCAGAGCCTTGAAGACCGTATCAGCGAGAAATTCCTCGGTCAGTCTTCCGCCATCCTTACGAAGTGCTCCAAGCAATCCAGCACGCAAGGTCAGAAGGAAGATAAAATCATTGAAATGGCCGGCCTGTAAAGCTGCGTCTTGTCGATTATCGGAAAAACCAAGAAGTTTGCGGGGGTCCGGCATATTTGCGGGCCAATCTGTCTCTTGAAAAAGCCGACGCAATGCGCTCAGGGTCAACATAGTGGTGGCTGAAGACCGACCTTCACCGGACAAACTGGACAAGCGGTTGGCATCACGTCCGTAGGTTTCGTGAACATAGCCGCACTTTACACAAAACCGAAACTTGCCCTTCATGAACCAATAGCGATGACTGCCAGCACACTCCCCATTCGGCTGAAGACAAATGCTTTCAGGAACGGCATGTTTGTATGTCGGTTTGACTTTGGGCTCGTCCTTGGAATAATCCAGCCAAAAGTCCGGTAGATCAGTTATTTCACCTTGGTAGTCTTGAGCTTCTAACTGTGGCGCAATAAAACCGAATGAAGCATCCTCGTCTCCCGCGCTTGTGTCATAGATATCGCGAGGGATGAATTGGCGGATAGAACCATTGTGCATCCAAACGGGATGATACTCTTGTCCACACTCTCGACAGAAATGGGTGCCGTACAGCAAGACATCATCTTTTTTCCGGCCTGGCGCGTATCGCTGTGCATCAAGGGTTATTGTTCGCTGATTTTGTGGTTCAAGGGTGGCGTGAACTTGCCCTGGGCCGCTAATAAACTGATGGAGCTTGAATGCAAATGGACGCAAACCCTGCGGAGTTTCGACATCATGCGATGCGAGAAGGAACGATTGAAGAACCTCACGTGCAAGAGATTCTTCACATGAAACATCTGTAGACAGCCGCTTGGATGCCTCTGAAAGCGTAAGTGGTTTGGCTCGGCGAGGCTTATCGAGGCCAACCATATCGATGCCTAGGTTCAACTCAACCCATATTGCAAGAGGATCTCGCTTGAAGTCGTCAAAAGATGACCAGATGTGGGCATTCTTGACCATTCGCTCGGGCAGTAAAGGCAAGATGTCCTGCAAGCCCAATTCGCTATTAGTGACGCGTTCAAGGGTTTCGCCTATTACCTCGTGCTCGGTAATCGTTGTTCCAAAAAGCTTGCTGGCTACGGCAGCTACCGTTCTTTGCTGATCCTCTGCTGTGCCATGACTGGACATCGTAGCAGATGTTCCTATGCAAATCAGCTTCTCTGCGTCGAGACGTTGCCGCAACCTTCGGACCAGCATGGCAACGTCGGCTCCCTGACGGCCTCGATAGGTGTGAAGTTCGTCTAACACCAGAAACTCCAGATCACGGCAATGATCAACAACTTTTCGATCAACCTCCTCATATCGAGTGAGAATAAGCTCAAGCATCATGAAGTTCGTCAGAAGAATGTCTGGAGGATTATTGGAAATTTCCTTGCGATAGGTGTCATCCTCTTGTCCGGTATAGCGGGCAACGGTAAACGGAGCGTTGCCAGGAGCATAACCATGTAGAAACTTATTTAATTCTTCGAGTTGGCTATTGGCCAAAGCATTCATCGGATAAATGACAATGGCGCGTGTTCGACGTACAGGGTCACTGTGCCTTGCTTTAAGAACCCGGTCCACAATAGGTATGAAAAATGCCAAAGATTTGCCCGAGCCAGTTCCTGTGGTCACAACGAAGCTCTTGTTATCCACCGCTTTTGCAATGGCCTCTACTTGGTGCGTAAAAAGCTGGATGGGGCTTAGGCAACCTTCAGACTTGCCAGCCATAAAAACTTCACCGCAAATGGGATGGAGAGGGCCAGCAAGTCCAGCTAGTTCCTGGACTGTCTGTTTTCTTTGGTAATTGGGGTTTATCTGAATCAGCGGTTCTGGCCAATAACGATGGCGAGCATGCTCAGTTTCCACCACATGATTGATGTCCTCGGCAGCAATACGAACAAAACTGCGAGAAAAGTCTGCATATTCTTCAACAAGTGCATCGCGAAACTTGAAGATATCGTACGGCATCATCTTTTCCACGCAGGCATCAAAAATCCCCCTGCCCTATTTTTATCTTAAACACTCGATCCTGCTATAATTGTAAAACCAGAAGTATTGTTACAGACCCCGAAATAAAAGGCAAGATAGACGGATGGGTTTGGAGCAAGTGATAGAGATAGCTCGATTGGCAAACTGAATGCGCCCCCGGCGGAGCCGGGTAGGCGCATTCAGTCTGCCAAGGGATGAGGGCGCAATAACCGTGTCGTTGAAGCAAGCCTGGGGTTGCTCCCCCTCCCCC
>Ga0209417_1002211_pt1 | contig 31218 bp, 28 predicted proteins | sample RifGroF2_FD_184002 | JGI IMG/M metagenome (GOLD analysis project Ga0209417, IMG submission 184002) | Groundwater microbial communities from Rifle, Colorado, USA - Groundwater F2 (SPAdes) (version 2) | ecosystem: Environmental > Aquatic > Deep subsurface > Groundwater | place: Rifle, Colorado... | reverse complement strand
TAATACTTGATACGGCAGGCCGCCTTCAGATCGATACACAGATGGTGCAGGAGCTCGTACAGATAAGCCAGGCCGCTTCAGCTGCCGAAATTATCCTTGTTGCCGACTCCGCACTCGGACAGGAAGCGGTATCTGTCGCAGACCATTTTCATAAGGCGCTTGGGCTTACTGGGATAATCCTTACAAAACTCGATGGAGATGCCCGAGGGGGGGCCGCCCTTTCGATAAGAAAAGTTACCGGATGCCCCATAAAATTTACGGGTACGGGCGAAAAGCTTGAAGACCTTGATACTTTTTATCCCGACCGTATGGCTTCCAGAATCCTCGGAATGGGCGACATTGTATCGCTTGTTGAAAAAGCCGGGGAAGAAATTGACCAAAAAGAGGCTGAAAAGCTACGTGAAAAACTCAAGAAAAACGAATTTGATTTTAACGACTTTCTGGGCCAGCTCCGCCAGATGTCCAAGCTTGGCGGCGTCGAGTCAATCCTGAAGCTGCTCCCCGGCGGCCGCCAGCTTGCGTCTACTACCCAAGTCAATGCCGAACAGTTCAAGTCTATGGAAGCCATAATATGCTCAATGTCTCTCGCCGAACGCGGCGACCCGGAAATGATAGATTTTCCAAGACGCAAGCGTATTGCCCGCGGCAGCGGAACTTCCATCGAGCAGGTCGCGCAGCTCATAAAACAGTTCAATACAATGAGAAAGATGATGAAGCGTACAGGTTTGCTGGGACGTTTAATGTCCGGTTCTTTTGACGCGTCCGGTCCGGCGTCTGCGCTTCCTCCTCAACTTTCGAGAGGTTCAAATTTCACGCCGGCCAAGAAAAAAAGGAAAAAAAACAGGTAACATTCACGTGGATACCGAAATAAAAAAAGTTTTACAGCGCTTTCAGCCCTCTCCAGAGGAAAGTTCCTCGTTGTCCGAACGCGCGACCAATAAACTCCTCCCGCTCGGGAAGGTTGCGGAGGAAGACTCCTCAGAACTTCCCGAGATAGCATTAAGCAGAGGACAAAAGTCGGTTATTGAAGACTCGCCGGATGCACTTCTTCATACCTTTATGGACGTTTTCGCGCAGATAAGTGGCTCCAGTTACGAGCTGAAAGATGTCATAGGCCCGCTATATAAATTTATCAGGATTCTGGGCTATCATGCGGTAAGCATCCTTACGATAGACCCCGTTTCTCCCGAACATTTCACTCCGATATACAGCAGGGGCTACAAAAATCCGCCACCGGCCGAACTGGTCCCGCTCATGGAAGAGGCCATTAGTTTCAAAGGTGGTTCCATTGACTGGGAAAAACTTATGATCATAGCGGAAGACAAGTGTAACCCTATGGGTTCCTGGGTGCTTAGTGAGGGATTCAGCCGAATCGGCTTTGCCCCCGTCAATGACGGGTCGTTAATAATAGGGATTATTATAATAGCGTTTACTGGCGGAAAGATGCCTTCCTCCCTCGCGTCACCGCTCCTGGAATTGTGTTCAATGCATCTGGGGCTAATGCTATCTCTCTCCTACCTCAAGAGCGTTCGTACTCTTAAAGGGTGACAAACTGCTTACCATAGGAGGCTCTGACAAGGGACGTTTGTTAGCCAGGAACTTAAGAGTTTTATGGCAGGAATTGCCATCTCCCTGAAAAATGACCTTTCTGCCTTTTATGACCTGATAGGAAATCTTCTTGTCCATATTTATCATTCTCCCAATATTATACGCTCTGCAAGCAGCGCCGTCTTACACGTTTCCCCTCGATTTCTTGTTATACAAAGCTTTCGACGACGGTGCTTGAAACGTAGTCGTAACACTCAAGCATGGCGGGGTCATCGAGAAGCTTTCTATAAATTGCCTGTGCCTTGACGGAGCAGGATGTACCGGTATCGCGGAGGAGGTAAAGAAATTCGTTATCGGAAAGCATTTCCCTTCCGCGAATGATTTCCTCAAAACTGCTCCCTTCGATGATTTTTGCTCCACGGTTCATTCTTCGTCCTCCCTTATAACTATTAGCTGATTGAAAAGTCATAAAACATTTACGTTATCAAAAAACTATACGCGGGCTTTGCCTCCCTGCGTCGGGCTATCAGATAATTCGGCAAGCTCCTCTTTGGAACACCTCCGAAAATAAATGTCGAAAGTGGTTCCCTTTCCGGGTGCGCTTCTGACTGAAATTTCGCCGTCCATTTCGTCGACTATGTTTTTGATAATGGCAAGCCCCAGTCCGGCCCCTTTCTCGGTCAGTCTGGCAGTAAAAAAGGGTTCGTATATCCTGTTTGCCGTTTTCATATCCATTCCTATTCCCGTGTCAGAAACAGAAAGTTTTACAAAGGAGGATATTTTTTCGCGGTCGGAAAGGCCCTCGATTATGAGTTCATTTTCGGAGTCGACATTGTTCAGGGAGATTATAAGACGGCCTCCACTTTCGCCATCTCGCATGGCATTGACCGCATTTATGCACAGATTAAGAATTATCTGATATATTTCGGTCTCATCGGCGCGGACAGGCCATGTGGATTCGGAGATGTTTTTTTCAAAACTTATGTTCGCTGGCAGAATTATTTCTATTTCGTCGGCGGCGTCCTGGATGATTTTTTTCAGACACAGCGGGGAACGTCTGACCTTTTCGCGTCTTTTATAAAAGTATTCTATATTTTCTACAAGATGCTTGGCGTGAGTACCAGTATTTATAATTCTTTTCAAGGCATTATCAACCTTTCCGCCGCCGGAATAAAGGCCGCCTGCGAGTTCTGCGTTTGACATTATCATCATGAGAATGTTGTTGAAGTCATGCGTTATCGCACCAGCAATAAAACCGAGCAGCTCCACTCTGTTAGAATGCTTCAGCTTGGAGCTTATACTGGACGGGGCCGCTATAAATATGAAAAACCTAGGACCGTCCTTATCCGGTGAAAATGGAGAGACAAATACTTCTTTTCTTAAAACGTCCCCATTTTCTTTTATATATTCATTGAGATAGCCGTGCCACGAACATCCCTGCAATAGCGATTGGGTAAGGGATTTATAATCATCGTGTTCCTGTAGCTTTTTTTCAAAAAAGGCGGGGTGCTTACCGATGAAATCACACATGGATCCATTGCTACTGCGTTCATAGGCTCTGTTCACATATATTATGGAATAACTGTCACCTGTTACGATTACTTCTTCGCTTACAACGTCAAAAACGAGTTTAAGGAATTGCATCATATCGAAATGCCGCCTTTCCTCGATAGGCTTCAGTACCTTGATTATGCCGCTCACCTTTCCGGAGTGGTCAAAGAACGGAACGACCCTGCAATCTCTGAAAACACCCATACCGCATTCATCATCCATGAAGTTCATCGGTTTGCCTGTCTCGAATATCTCAGATATCCGGCAATCACTGCACGGAGCCTGCTGATTTCTGATTAGCTCATAGCAAAATGTCTGACCTGAGGAAAGTTCAAGGTTCTTCCTGAATTTATGCAGATTTGTCCTTACGACCCTGAAGTCACGGTCTATGACAAAAAGCAAATCGTCTATCGTGTTGACGGTGGCTCTGAAAATGGCGCTCAAGGAACCTTCCGATTCCATGGCTTTTTTGAGCCTGTTTTTGAAAAACGACCAGAAAGAAAATACTGTGGCTCCTATAATAAGTAATGTCATAAAACCAGCATAGGCAAGGATTAACGGTACTTCTCCTGTCTGTCTGCCTTTATTTCCGGCCAAAGATGCTCCTGACGTTCCTGATTTTCTGAACTCATGGACTGCCTTGATTACGGCCCCGGCCCCTTCCTTGGAAATATTGCCCCTAACGTTTAAAAAGATAAATCCTGAAGGCATCTTGAAGGATTTGATGGCAAAGCCCTCCTCTCCAAGTTCCCGGATAATATGTTTTGCCGTAAGCTCCGGCAGCAGAATATAATCTTTCGAGCCTGAAACAAGTTCAAGAAGAGCCTCCATCGTATTCTTTGAATAGGTGGCTCCCTCTATGGGGCCAAGTCCGCCATAGCTTCCTTTTACAAGTGCAAGCCTGTTCCATTTTAAACTTTTAAGACTTTTGACCGCTGAATCAAGACGGCAGAGAAATAACCATCTCAACTCCCTGACCGGCACCGACATGGTATTTTCTCCTTCTTCGGGGTAAAAGGTAAACTCAAAAATGACTCCGGCGTTTTTTATTACTCCGGCTTCAGACGGGTATTGCTCATTCAGAATACGGGAAATATCGTTGAACCAGTCAACACAAAGTCCGTTTGCTTTGCCATCATCCATTGAAAAATATGGTGGAAAATCCCCGCTTACCGAAAGGCGCTGAAGGTCCGAGGCTTTGGACTTAAAAGAGAATATAAGTGTTAAAAAGGTCAGTGCCAGGAAAATTTTGACCATCGAATATTTCACATCATATTTCATAAAACCCCTGAAAGCATAAAGGAAAACAAAAACGTTATAATATTAATCCTGATGCATCGCTTGTGTGTCTCATTATTGAAGCTCCCTCATTTCGTGATGGATGAGATTCATGGAGGGATTGTTTATTCCAATTTCGTCTCTGCATTGTGTGAACGTTTTTTCACAGATTCAGATTATGGGAGAAAAGTCATGAAATTCATGAAAATGAAGAAAAAAAATTTGTGTCACGCCCTCTCCCCCTCCGAAAAGAACGCAACACAAATTACAGCCCTCTACATTCCCGTCCCCCAAAACTCCTTACGAGAACAGTTTAATACATAAGAAGGAATCGTGCCAACTTGCAGATTAATGTATAATTACTTAACAATAAGCATCTTGCCTTTTATTTCGTGGAGAGAGGTTTCTCGTCAAACTATATCAATAAAAGTTTATACCTTTCAAATACAAGCAATATATGTCATTAATAATCAAAAGATTAAATGATATACAACAAATCTGCAACCTCAAAATATATTGAACGTGTTTCCGGAGTGATGGAATAAAAATTTTAGTAGTCTTTGTGGCGGGAGGAATATCCCGAATGCTATCATTGTCGAAACAAGAGAGCTTCCGCCGTAACTCAAGATGGGAAGAGTTATGCCTGTTGTCGGCAGAATAGTGACATTTACACTCATGTGTATTAAAGACTGAAGCGCGAAAAGTGCCGGAATACAGAAAATAAAGGTACGTCTGAGATTGTCCCTCGCCTTGTCGGCAACGCGGCATGCGGCCAGGCATATTATCATTATTCCGACAATGACGGGGAAGGCTCCCGCAAAACCGACCGACTCGGAAAGAGACGCAAAGGCGGAATCGCTGTGAGCGAGCGGCAGATATGAGTTTGCCCATACGGCTTTGCCCCAGCTCGCGCCCCAGAATCCGCCGCGGGCGAGGGTATAACGGAACTGCATCACATGCCATCCATTTCCCAGCGGGTCGGCCATCGGGTCCATGAAACCATAGAATCTGGAAAATATATAAGGGTTTTTAATTACAAAAAATACTAAAACCGGAACCAGCGCGACCAGAGAAAAGAAAAGATATTTTATCCGACCTCCGCCTATCCAATATACCAGAAGAAACGCGGAAAAATACACAAGCGAAGTTCCCATGTCGGGTTGAAGCGCGACCGGGATTGTCCATACGGCAGTTATTCCAAGGAGAGCTATGAATCTTTTGAACTCATTTTCTACTCTGGAGTTAATCCAGCACAGAAGCAGCAGGAACGGCGCTTTGGCGAATTCGGAGGGCTGGAAAAAAATACCGTCCCAGGAAAACCAGCCGTTCATGCCGTTTATCTGAGTTCCCCATGCGAGAACGGCGATTAGCGGCAGATAAAAAAGTATGGCAATGATAAATACGGCTTCCTTGTAGAACCCGAATGAAAGTTTTGAGGAGAGGAAAAGAAAAAGCATTCCGACCATCAGCCACAGGAACTGACGGCCAGCGAAATGAAAAGGCTGCTCGCTGTAGCAAGTCGAGTTATATATCGCCAGGCATCCCCAGAGTCCTAGGAGAAAGAGCATCGGGTAAAGTATAATGGCAAGGTCGCCGACGGAAGCTTCGGAACGGGTTTCGTTCATGGCTCTCATGGCATCTGCCTCCTGAGCTCTTCTACGTTGCTTTCAAGTATAAGGTCTTTGCCTGGTTTAGGTTTCCGCAGGAGTTTCCACGTGCCGCGTACCCAGTTGCCTTGCTTGTCGAGCATCACCACATAAAGTCCGTCGCTGCCGGAAAGCAATCTGTTATGTGTGCGTTCGAGCCCGTTTACTCCAATCATCATGTTGTCTTCGATTTTCACGGTCCCTATTATTGAGCGCACGCGGCTGTAATCTATGGTACGCCTTTCATCTCGTGGAATAATCTTGAATTCCGGGTATTTGCTGACGATCATGTCGATGAGGATAATTTCCTCCGGGGAAAGGTTTTTCTTCAGGAGCATTGTTTTGGAATTTATTTTTATAGGTTCCAGGACGATTATATCCGCGAGTTCGGCCATCATCTCATTTTCTCTCCTGATTTCGATGTATCCGGCACCTGTCAGGAAAAGGTCGAAATATTTTTCCGTCCAGGCAAGTATCTTTTTGTTTTTATCCAGTATTCTGCCGCGAACAGAGGGGATTATTCCCTCCTTCCAGGCGAGCTTATCTCCCATCTCAAGGTATTTTCCGCGCGCGCTGACAGTATAGTGAAAGAGCGTTATCGAGACAGCCACGGACCAGAGGACAAGGAAGCAGAGAACCACGCGGCTCCGGATTTTGAATAAAAAGTCCATGCTCTGCATTACTACCCCAGCCCCAATTTTCTGAAGTTACTTAAACTATAATCATCCTAAATCAAAGTTCCATATAAATATTGAAAAACAAGTTATTCAAACTACTTTTATTCTTCTTAGCGAACTACAAAAGGTGCTTTCTTATGAAAATAGATCTCTTGGATTCAAGATACGTTTTCGGTTGTTGCCGCACGGAAGAAACAAAGCACGGAATCTTCTTCCACCGCATGAGTCCCGAACTCGAAGAAATTTATAAATATTCCGAAGCTGCCGAAATCAGGGCTATGAATACGGCGGGAGTACGAATAAGTTTTGTTTCAGATACTTCATCTTTAAGCATTTCAGGAACATTCGGAAGGGTGTCCCGTGAGATTTACTCATTTGATATGATTGTTGATGAAAAAGAGATGATAACGCTCAAGCCGGAAGCCGCAAAACCGGAAATATTTTGTCTTAAGGCAGTTATTCCTGGAACAGGCTCTCGCAAAATAGAGATATTCCTGCCGAATATGGCGGAAACCTTTATAAATTCAATTGAAATTGATGATGGTTCGGAGCTAGAGCCTGCTGCTCGGCCCAAGAAAAAATGGCTTTTTCTCGGGGACTCTATAACACAAGGAGTGATAGTTTCTTCACCGGCCCTTTCCTACGCCGCCCGTTCGGCCCGCGCGATAAAATACGATTGGCACAATCTTGCGGTCGGCGGGGCCGTTATGAAAAAAGAAGTCGGAGAAATGGCACTTGGAATCGAATGGAACGTGGTCTCCATTGCTTATGGAGTAAACGACTTTGCCCAGAACATTCCTCTTGAACGGCTTGAGAACGAGCTAAAAGGTCTTCTCCGCGCGCTGAGCTCCCGCAAAAATTCAAAAATATTCGTTATAACGCCGATTCCATGGGTTGACAGGAGCGACTCTAACGGTCTCGGGCTTTCCCTTGAGGAATACCGCAAATCCATCGCCGTAACAGCCTTGTCATTCAATGGTGTTGCCGTGATTGACGGCCTCCGGATGGTACCAGACGACAACAAATATTTTGTTGACAAAGTCCACCCGAATGATGAAGGAATGAGAGTTTTCTCCGAAAATCTCCTTCCCAAAATCAGCTGAAGATGCGGGCGGAATTGTAGATGATGAAGGCTATGACGAAGGCAAAGGTCGTCGAATAGACTACGGAAAATACCGCCCATTTCCAGGCGCCGGTCTCTCTTCTGATTGCCGCGACAGTCGGCATGCACGGCGCGTAGAGCATCACAAAAACCATCAGGGCAAAAGCGCGCAGAGGTGACCAGTCTTTTGAGGCAGAGAGTTTAGCGGAAAGGGGTTCGGGATTTTCAAGCGCGTCATCACCCATTGAATAGACCGTTCCGAGTGTGCCGATGACGAGCTCTTTGGCGGCAAAACCTCCTATCAGGGCTATATTTATTTTCCAGTCAAATCCGATATACTTAGAGACATATTCGAGTGCAGAGCCTGTTCGTCCGGCGAATGAATGCCTGAGCTGTTCTTCGGCGTGGTCCGGTACAGTGTCCTGATGCGGGAAGTACATCATGCTCCAGAAAATCAGATTGATTCCGAGAATAATAGTACCCGCCTTTTTAATGTAAAGCCATGTTCTGCTCCATGCGTGGATAAAGAGGTTTTTGAAGGCGGGCATGTGGTAGACCGGAAGCTCCATCACAAAAGGTGTCTGCTCGCCGGCAATGATAAATTTTCTGAGGAATAAGGCGGCCATCAGCGAAAAAGCCCAGGAAAGAGCCCAGAGAAGAAACATCATCTGCCCGCGTGAGTCAGGAAAGAACGCGGCTATGAGCATGGCGTAGACCGGAAGTTTCGCGCCGCAGTTCATCATTGGGGTGACGAGAATGGTGATGAGGCGGTCTTTTTCTTCGCGGAGAGTTCGTGCAGCCATCACGCCGGGGACGGCGCATCCGCCGCCGCCGAGTCCGCCCGATACAATGAGTGAAAGTACGGATTTTCCCTGAAGTCCGAAAGCGCGGAGAAGTCTGTCGAGTATAAAGGCGATTCGTGCGACATAGCCGGAATCCTCAAGCGCCGAAATGAAGACGAACATCAGGAATATCAGAGGGACGAAGCCCATCACGCCGCCCACTCCGCCGATTATGCCGTCTTTTATCATGGATTTGAGGATGTCGGATTTTATATATGTGGAGGCGGTTTCGGAAAGGAAGTCGAAAAACGTGCTGAACAATCCTACGGGGCTGACCCACTCGCCGTTAAAAAGCGGAATCCACTGAAGTTCGTCGGCGACTTTGAATACGCAGGTAAAAAGCATATAGACGATGACCACGAGTATGAGAGGGCCGAGGTATCTGTTGCAGACTACCGAATCTATTTTTTCGGTAATAAGTCTTTTTCCTATTTTGGAAATGGAAACGCAGTCTCTGAAAATTCCGCTTGCGGCGGCGCAGCGGGCTTCGGCAATGGCGGTTTCGGAATCGTCGCCGGTCAGGTCATGAATTTTTTGGATATATTTTTCAAGAACCGGAAAGAGTTTTTCAGAGGAGCCGGATGTTTTAAGACAGGAAATCACAGTTTCGTCCTGCTCTAACATTTTAAGGGCTGTCCAGCGGTCAGGAACATGTGGGAAAAAGCTTTTGCCGGAAAGTATTTTCTCAAGATCGGAAACGCAGTCCTCGATTTCTGATGAGTAGTGAATCGTGCGCGGCGGCAGGCTTTCGGAAATAATTTCTGAGCAGGCGGTCTTGAGCTCCTCCATTCCGGAATTGTTTCTGGCAATCGTCTCCACTACTTTTACGCCGAGCATCGCGCCGAGCCGTGAAGGATTGACAACAAAGCCCTTTTTAACGGCTATATCGCCCATATTGAGAGCGATTACCACCGGGATTTTGAGTTCTATAAGCTGAAGCGTAAGGTAGAGATTTCTCTCAAGGTTCGAGGCATCGACGACATTGACTATAACGTCGGGTTTTTTGTCAATGAGGAAATTTCGTGCCACAAGCTCGTCCTTTGAGTAGGCTGTGAGCGAATAGGTGCCGGGCAGATCGGTTACATGAAATCTTTTTCCGTTTATTACGGTAAAGCCTTCGAAAAGTTCAACGGTCACTCCTGGATAGTTGCCGACGTGCTGTCTGGCTCCAGTCAGGTTGTTGAACACGCATGTTTTGCCGCAATTGGGGTTTCCGGCAACGGCTATATTAAGCATAAAGATAAATCGTCCTCAGTTAATCAGGGAGACCTAGTTATGTTTGCAAAAAAAAATCATTTCCCGGCATGTTCCGTTTCGATAAAGGCGCACTCCGATCTTCGCAAGGCAAGCGAGTAACCCTTAAGCCTGATCTGGACGGGGTCCATCAATGGAGCGAAACGCTCGACTTTAAGCTCTGTTCCCCTCGATATGCCCATATCCATGAGTCTTCTCTTTGAGGGACCGGAACCTCTCACCTTTCTGACCACGACGGTCTGACCTTCCTTTGATTCGGCCAATGTCATAGTTTTCCTTCCATAATTTAGTCAACACTATATTATTAGGGTTCCCTAATTAAAAGTCAATAGCGAATTCAATTAATACCTGAAATTTGAATAAACTGTCTTTTGCGAGTATTTTAAGGGTTTGGCATTGCTGAAAAGTTATTTTAAGGAGATTAATGATATGAAAGCTGCTTTTATATTTTCAGGGCAGGGTGCGCAGGCCGTTGGAATGGGCAAAGACCTTTTCGAAGGAAGCACGGCGGCGAAGGCTGTTTTTGAGAAAGCTGACTCTGTGCTTGACTGGAAGGTGAGCGAGCTCTGCTTCAACGGACCTGAATCGAAACTCATGGAAAGTTGTTACTGCCAGCCGGCAATATATACTATGAGCTGCGCGTGTCTTGCGGCGTTCAAGGAAAAGTATCCCCAGGTCGAGGCGGCGGGCTGTGCCGGATTGAGTCTCGGCGAATTCGCTGCACTTCAGGCGGCAGGGGTTTTCAGTTTTGAAGAGGGACTTCAGCTGGTGGTGAAGCGAGGCCGTCTCATGGACGAAGCCTGTAAAGAAAGCGTTGGAGCGATGGCAAGTGTGCTTGGAGGCGAACTTGATATCATAAGGGAATGCTGTTCTGCGTGCGGAATAGACGTGGCGAACTACAACTGCCCGGGGCAGATAGTGGTCAGCGGCACGAAGGAAGGCGTCGATAAGGCAATGGAAATGATGAAGGAAAAAGGGCTGCGCAAGATTATTCCGCTCAAGGTTGCGGGAGCTTATCACTCAAGGCTGATGAAAGGGGCGGGAGAACGTTTCCGCAAAGTACTTGACGAGGTAAGTCTTTCAATTCCGAAGATACCGACAGCCCAGAATTTCCCAGGCTCTATCGTGCAGAGCATTGACGATATCCGTGAAAATCTCGTGAGCCAGGTGGCGGGCAGCGTCCGCTGGGAAGACTGCATAAGGACATTCTACAAGCAGGGGATGAGCTCATTTATCGAATTTGGTCCGGGCGCGGTTCTGACGGGGCTGCTGAAGCGGACAGAAAAAGAAGCCTCAGGCTTCAGCATCAACTCAATGGACTCACTGAATAAATTTGCAGAAAACTTATAAATTTATTATACCAACCCAACGCTTAAAAAAGGAAAAAGACTATGGCACTGGGAGCAAAAAGGCTCGAAGGAAAAGTGGCGCTCGTAACGGGCGGAGCACGCGGAATCGGTAAGGCAATCAGTGAACGCCTCGCAGAAGAAGGCGCAACAATAGCGGTTGTCGATATAATGCAGCAGGTGGCTGAGGAAACCGCGGCTGAATTCAAATCCAAGGGATGGGAAGCATCAGCCTACAGCGCGGACGTATCGAAGTTCGAAAGTGCGGAAACAACAATCAAGGCAGTCGTCGAAAAATACGGAAGGCTTGATATCCTTGTTAATAACGCAGGAATCACACGCGATACCCTCATTCTCAGAATGACCGACGAGGACTGGGACAAGGTAATGGCAGTAAACCTTAAGGGCACATTTAACTTCACAAAGGCCGCGGTAAGGCCGATGATGAAGAGCCGTTATGGAAAGATCGTGAACATAGCCTCGGTCGTGGGCAGAATGGGCAATCCCGGGCAGGCAAATTATTCCGCCTCAAAAGCGGGAGTGATCGGACTCACGAAGACATCGGCGAAGGAATTCGCGTCAAGAAATATCTGTGTAAACGCCGTTGCGCCCGGTTATATAATGACCGATATGACGAAGGCTATTTCCCAGCAGGCCACGGACGCATTTATGAATGCCGTACCGCTTCAGAGAGCAGGGAAACCGGAGGATGTTGCGAACGTTGTTTTCTTCCTCTGTTCCTCGGATTCGGATTATGTTACAGGCCAGGTGATTAACATCGACGGCGGCCTTCTTATGTAAAAAGAAAGATTTTTCGAGGAAAAAGATTAATATTTTTCCTCAAATCCATAAAAAATCATTTGATTTTTCGGAATAGTGTTCCATTTTATGAGGTTGTTAGTTGTCAGCATTCCTGACAAGGAACGAAATCAAGTATTAGTTAAAGATAAACAAAAAAATCAGGAGCAAGGATAATGTCATCTATCGCAGAAAAAGTAAAAAAGATCGTTGTTGAACAGCTTGGAGTTTCGGAAGACCAGGTCGCAGAAGATGCGAAATTCATCGAAGACCTTGGCGCGGATTCCCTTGACCAGGTTGAACTCGTAATGGCGCTTGAAGAAGAATTTGGCGCTGACATTCCCGATGAAGACGCCGAAAAGATGACAACAGTAGGCGAAGCCATTAAGTACATCGAGGGAAGACAGAAAAACGGCTAAGCGCTGTTTTTAACTGTGAAATTGTATAACTGGGTCATTTCGCCTCTTGGCAGTGGCCCAGTTTTTGTATGTGAAGGGGTGATTCATGAATGACAGGCGCGTAGTTGTCACCGGCATGGGAATAATATCCAGTGTCGGCAACAGTATAAATGACTTCTGGGACTCTCTTGTGCACGGGCGCTCAGGAGTCGGCCGGGTAACGAAATTCGATGCTTCAGAATACCGTACCCAGATAGCTGGGGAAGTAAAGGACTTCGATATATCCAAATATATGTCGTTCAAGGATGCGAAGAGGCTGGACTCTTTCTGTCAGTATGCGGTGGCCGCGTCTGATGAAGCGATGGAGTCGGCCGGGCTTCCTAAGGAGCTTAGGTCGAGTAGCATTGATCACACAAGGGTAGGCGTTCTTGTGGGAAGTGGCATCGGCGGTCTGAAAACGCTCGAAGAACAGCAAGCTGTACTTCTTTCAAGGGGTCCCGGCAAAGTATCGCCGCTCCTTATTCCTATGATGATAGGGGACATGGCGTCCGGATCACTTTCTATGCGTTACGGGGCGCAGGGCCCGAACATGGGAATAGTAACAGCTTGTGCGTCTGCGTGTCACTCGATGGGAGAAGCCTTCTGGATGATAAAGAGAGATGATGCGGACATCATGATAACGGGCGGAGCAGAAGCGACAATAACTCCTATTGGTTTTGCAGGATTCTGTTCGATGAAGGCGATGAGCCAGAGAAATGAAGACCCGCAGAAGGCCAGCAGGCCCTTCGACAGAGACAGAGACGGCTTTGTAATGTCCGAAGGCGCAGGAATACTCATATTTGAAGAGCTTGAGCACGCGAAAAAGCGCGGAGCGCAAATACTCGCTGAAGTCGTTGGCTATGGTTGCAGCGGAGACGCTTACCACATCACGTCGCCGGCACCGGGCGGAGAAGGGGCGGCACTTGCAATCAAGACAGCGCTCAGGCACGCCAAGATGAATCCCGAAGACATTGACTATATAAATGCTCACGGGACAAGTACAGAACTGAACGATAAATTTGAAACACAGGCCTTCAAGTCGGTATTCAAAGATCATGCCTACAAGGTTTCGATAAGCAGCACAAAGGGTACGACAGGACATGGACTTGGTTGCTCCGGCGGGCTCGAAACGATAGCCTGCGTAAAGACAATCAATGCAAAAACAATCGCGCCTACAATAAATTACGAGAATCCCGACCCCGAATGCGATTTGGACTACACTCCGAACGTGGCCAGGGAAAAAGACATAAAGTCTGCCCTCAATATAAATCTGGGTTTTGGCGGGCATAATGGGGTCTTGATTTTACGGCGCTTTGAATAAAATTATTTGGAATGTATATTGTCTCAGGAAAATAAGAGAAAGGAATGAGTATGAAAAGGGTCGGTTTATTGCTTCCGGTAGGGGCATTGACGGCTTTACTGCTTAGCAGCTGCAGCCCCGACTTGGCTGAAACTAGTTATGGAGAAAAGGAAAACGACTGGCAGAGCTATATCCGCAAGTCTTATCCGGCATGGCGTGCCCCAAGGACCCTGCCTCCGATAAAAAGAGAAAAGAGCACAGGGCCTTTCGATGAATTTTCAGCAAACGAAGACGCTGTTCAGTCTGAAAGCGTAAGCGTAGCAGAACCTGTTGTAGAAGAAGGGACTGTAAAGGAAACTGTCACAACGATAATTCCGGAGAAAGACGGCGGGGATCTTATAGTATCGGAAGATGTCACGATTACAGAAGTTCCTCCAGTACCGACCGAGGCAAATACGGCGGTTGCTACGAAAGCTTACAAAGTACAGAAGAACGACAGTCTCTCAAAAATAGCGAAAAAAGTTTATGGGGATGGTAATAAATGGAGAGTTATTCTTGACGCGAACAAGGATGTCCTTCCAAATCCAAACAAACTTAGGCCCGGAATGGAACTTCGCATTCCTCAGCTTCCGTAATCTTCCTCCTGCATAAAAGAAATATGGAAGAGGAAAAACATTACTTTGACAACTGGGATTCCATGAACGCCATTTTCGCGGGGAATCTCAGTAAGAATATCAAAGAGGCGGAAGCCAAACTATCGGTGAGACTGTTCGCCCGCGATTCGTGGCTCAATGTTTCGGCTGAGAGCAGGGACGAATTGCAAAGGATGGGCAGTTTTCTCGCCGATCTTACAAGAATCTATCGAGAGACATCACAGGTGCTTGATCAGCGGGATTTTGATCAGATACTTTTTGCATACAGGGACCACCACGAAGACGAGCTTCTGTCTTTTTTTACGAAAAGGGTAAAAGTAAGTCCAAAAAAAAGAGATATTGTCCCGCGCAACAGGGCACAGCTTTCCTACCTTGAAAGTATCCGGGAAAAGGACATTGTATTTGGGATAGGGCCGGCAGGGACAGGGAAAACATACTTGGCAATGGCAATGGCTATCTCCGAACTGCTTGAGGGTAAATTCAGTAGAATAATCCTTACGCGGCCCGCGATGGAGGCCGGGGAAAAACTTGGATTTCTGCCCGGAAACCTCGAAGAAAAAATAAATCCATACCTCAGGCCGCTTTACGACGCTCTTTACGAAATGCTCGGCTTTGAAGAGGTTGCTTCGCTAATGGAACGCAATATAATCGAAGTCGCGCCGCTCGCGTTCATGAGGGGAAGGACATTGAACAACGCATTCATAATTCTCGATGAGGCACAGAACACTACAACCGACCAGATGCTGATGTTTCTCACGAGGCTTGGGTTCAACTCACACAGTGTAATAACAGGGGACCCATCCCAGACAGATCTGCCCGATTACGTAGAGTCCGGCCTTGAACACGCAATCACCATACTTGGGAAAATACCCGAGATAGGTATATGTGCCTTTTCAACGAGAGATGTCGTCCGCCATGCATTGGTTGAAAAGATAATAAACGCCTACCAGGGCGAAAGCCCGAGGAAATAATTTATATGGAGCCTTCCGCATAAAATGTCTTCACAATTCTTAAATTTTATAACTAAATTCACTGCCCGGCGTGCGATGAGCAAAAAGGGGTTTATCGGCTCAAGAAAGCTTAGAAAATCATCGGATACACTAAGCTCGGCGGCCGACAAGTCGAAACCGCTCGGTATTTTCATCCTTTCTCTTATCTGGGCCGCATCGTTGGCAGTGCTGATTCTCCCGCAACCCAATCCCGCAAATAACATCCTTATTCCCAATCAGATAGCCCCCCAATCCATATTTGTAGACATTGATTTCATCTATAAGGACGAGGAGGCCACGGAAAAACTCAAGGAAAACGCCCGCACAAGTGTTCCCCTCTTTTATAAAATAGACTCAGCCACGGGGAAAAATGCGGTGATCGACGCCGAATTAATGTTTGGCGAGATAAGAAGTAAGGTTGAAGGGGAAAAACTTCTTTCCTCATATAAGCCGTCAGGCGAAAACAAGAAAATAAATGAGATTATAGGCACGCTTGATAAGCTCACGGTAAACGATATTTATCAGCTCTCGGAAAGTTCAGAGTACAAAGATAAATTCATATCTCTTTTGAAAAATGCCCTCGAACAGGGGATTATAAATAAAGCCGAAAAAGACGGACACACATACGGGCAGCAGATAAGGATTATAGATACAAGAGGACGCATACGTTACGCAAAACTAATGTCCGAAATAACCACATCCGAGGAAGCTGCCCAAAGTATTGCCAAATCACTGCTCAAGTACTATTCGAACAAAAATAAGGAGCAGCTTTCCTCCGCCATGTCCGAGATAATTCTGGCCCTCATAGGTGAAAAGGGCAATCTCTTGTACGACAAGGAGATAACCGAAGGAAACAGGAGCACCGCCGCAGCGCGTGTGATTCCCGTGATGGTGGAAATAAAGAAACGCCAGCCGATAATAGTAAAGAACCAGACTGTTTCAGAGAAAGATCAGAGGATTCTTCAGCTTTATTCGGAGGAACTCCAGAACGTTACGGCGGCGGAGAATTTCTGGAGAAAAGCGGTCAGATGCGCACTGATATGTATGTTCCTCATGATAGTTACGGGGCTTTATATTTCGCACATACACCCGGAAGTCACACGAAGTAATCAGCAAATATGGACAATGGGGACAGTGGTCATTCTCTCGTTGCTTCTTAATTACACCTGCATGAGGCTTTTCGACATTGTAAGCCCCGAGCTTAATATATCGCCCGCTCTCCAACAGCAGATAATACCGCTGGCGCTTCCGGCTGTACTGCTTTCGGTACTTATCGGGCTTCGCGTAGCGGTGTATGCCGGCCTTTACGTGGCGCTTATAACCGGCATGATGTTCGAGGATTCTCTTAATATCCTCATAAAGGGAATGCTGGTCTGCGGTTTTGCCGGAGTGGCGGTGCGAAACGCCATGAATTATAGGTCATACTTTATAAGAGCCGTAATCTCGGTGACACTTTCACTGTTGGTGCTGGATTTGCTGAACCTCTGGGAGTTCAAAGGAACCGGAATCCTGATATGGACGGAAGGAATGTCTCTCGTGAATGGGATGCTGACGGCTACGATGGCGTTGGTACTTCTCTTTGTCCTGGAGTCACTCTTTCAGATAAGCACCAACATGACGCTTCTTACGATATGTGACTTCAACCATCCGCTGCTGAAGCGTCTTCAGTTCGAGGCGCCCGGGACATATCATCACAGCCTGATGGTTTCGACGTTAGCCGAAAGGGCTGCACAGCTTATCAAGGCGAACCCTGTCAAGGCGAGAGCCTGCGCCCTTTATCACGATATCGGTAAGCTTTCAAAGCCTGACTATTTTATAGAGAACAACATAAGCGGGGAGAGCAAACACAAGGAACTCCACCCGAGAATAAGCAGCATGATCATTCTTAACCACGTTAAGGAAGGTGTTGACCTTGCGATAAAATACAAACTTCGAAGAATAGTGAGGGACGCGATAGAGCAACACCACGGAACGGACCTGGTATATTTTTTCTACAAGCGCGCCATCGAGGAGAACCCCGATAAAACTACGCTTGTGCAGGAGCAGGAATATCGTTATCCAGGTCCTCTTCCGCATGAAAAGGAAGTCGTTATCATAAGTCTCGCCGATGCTTGTGAAGCGGCCTCTCGGACACTTCAGAAACCCTCGCCCGCAAAAGTGGATGAACTCGTATGGGAAATTTTCAGAAAAAGGCTGAGGGACGGACAGCTTGACGACGGGGCACTGTCCTTTGGCGAATTCGCCAAAGTAAGAAAAAGCTTCGTAACAACCTTGTGTACAATGCTTCACTCAAGAATACCGTACCCCAAAGAAGAGGAAGAGGAAGAAGATGAAAATGACTTATTCATGGAGAGCTGGAAAACAGCACAGTCGTCCGAAAAAGACGCTGATGAACAGCCTCCTGCTTCAGGCAGCGGCCCTTTGCCTTCCTGAAGAAAAAGACAGAACCTTTGAAATAGATTTCCATTTCCTGACGTCCAGTGAAATGGCGGAAATAAACCGGAAGCATGTGGGACATGATGGGATTACCGATGTAATATGCTTCAACTATCCGGAAGGAATGGCAATCCCAGGCGAACAGATATCAAATATTGATATTTTTATCTGCCCCGAGGCGGCTCGAAAAGCTGCGGAAAGACCGGGCAGGACATATGAGGGGGAAATTCTTCTTTACGCGGTACACGGACTCCTCCACGCGGCGGGAGAAAACGACCTCGAACCAGAAGAAAGAAAAAAAATGAGACGAATGGAAAGAGCTGTGACTCGAAAACTCAAAAGAAAATTTAAATTAGAAAATTTATTCAGGAAGGAAGCTGAAAAAGCATGAACCACGATCTCTTCATCGTATCTCTGGCCTTTTATATCTGGCTTACATGCGGATGGGCCGCCCTTGCGCATTTAAGTGGCGGAATGGTAAGACGTTACGAATCTAAAAACAAGAAAATAGCTGACATGCTCGAAGGATGGCTCCTGCACAAAAAGGAGTATCAGATCGTGTTTAGAATAATCATGCCGCTCTTTCTCGCGGTCATGAGCAGTGAAATATACATATTCGCGTCATCGCACTTTCCCACCTATGCCCACGAGAACAGAATACTTCTGACGCTGGCTGTCATATTCGGAATATCCGTCATAAGCGAAAGTCTTGCAAGAATCCTTATCTATCACAGCGATATATTAATGCTTCGTCTGACAATTCCGCCTATAAGGCTGCTTAGGATATCGTTGTTTTCGCCGATAGTGGGGACTTTTGTAAGGTTTCAGTCCATGCTTAGGCGCAATTATCAGAAAAAACATGATATTGACAGCCGCTCATCAGCCGAGGATGAAATAATGTCGCTTGTCGAGAATGAGACCGCTGGAAGAGAAACACTTGAGGAAGGCGAAAAGAGGATGATTCGCAGTATATTCGACCTGGACGACACCCTCGTAAGGGAGATTATGACTCCGCGTGTTGACGTGAGCGGGCTGCCCGCAACTTCTACCGTGGATGAAGCTAAGCATAAATTTATAGAAAGCGGACACAGCCGCATTCCTGTTTACGGTGAAAACATAGACCACATAAAAGGAATTATTCTGGCGAAGGATTTTATTGACACCGAGCGGATTTCTGGAATGAATATTGAGGAACTTCTACATCCTGCAATATTTATCCCGGAGGCAAAACCGGTGAGCGACCTCCTCGACGAGCTTAAGAAAACAAGGAACCACATGGCCGTCATAATCGACGAATATGGGGGAACTTCCGGAATCGTTACGCTTGAGGACATAATAGAGCAGATCGTCGGCGATATTGATGACGAGTATGATACCGAAGAGGACAAAAGCCCCGAACCGAAGACTGTTTCCGACGGCTCTGTGATTTTTGATGCCAGAACCCCGGTTTTCGAGGTCAGTGAATCTATCGGTTCCGAGATTCCTGAAATGGATGATGTCGATACGATCGGAGGCTGGGCATGTGCGAAGCTTGGAAAGATTCCTGCGCCCGGCGAAGAAATTATAATAGATAAGAATCTAAAATTAACAGTGCTTGAAGCGGATGACCGTAAAATAATATTAATCAAAATCAAAACAATGGATGAATCGGATGTTCAAGGCAATCAGAAATAAAATAATCGGCGGCCTTTTCATAGTAATCCCGCTCGGGGTAACGGTTTGGCTCGCGACATTCATATATGGAAAGCTCACGGCGTGGGCCGTCTACCTGGTATTCGGGACCGTGGGGGATCACAACTTCTGGCTTGTACAGATCATAAGAATTATGTCACTGGGCTTTATGCTGGTGATACTCTTTTTTATAGGCCAGCTGGCATCATACAGGGTCGGGCAGTTTATCATAAAATGTGCCGAGTTCGTCGTAAAAAAATTGCCGCTTATAAATACAATCTACTCGACGATACAGCAGATTGGCGAGGCTCTGTGGTCTCCAACGGGCGGCATGTTCAGTCAGGTAGTTCTGATAGAATATCCCAAAAAAGGAACATGGGCGATAGGCTTTCTGACGAATGAAAATAGGACAGGTTTCGAAATAAATGAACGCGTCGGCGAAGAACTGCTCAGCGTATTTATGCCTACGACACCGAACCCGACAAGCGGGTACCTTCTTTTTATTCCACGCAAGGATTGCATATTTCTCAAAATGACTGTTCCAGACGGTATGCGCATGGTAATAAGCGGTGGTGCCGTATACCCAGAAGATATGGGAAATATAGTCATTAACGACAAAATCTGATTATTGTGCGGGGGCTGCTGTCTTTTTCAATTTTGTTTTTTGGATTTCATGGGCTTGTGTTCCCGCTACAAGCTCGCGCCTTATTTCTGCGGCCTTGTCCGGTGATATTCCCAGCTTACTTGGAACAATAACGAGGATTAATATATATGATCCATTATAGAGAGCCGTTGTTCAGGCCGCCGGCGGAGGGGGACAGTCTGATTTTTCAGGCGGCGTACGGATGTCCGCACAATGGCTGCCGCTTCTGTATGATGTACAAGGGTGTGCGTTATCATGAGCGGGAGCTTGACGAGATTTTAAAGGACTTTCGGGAGGGTGCGCGTCTTTATCCAGAAACCATGCGTATATTTCTTGCGGACGGGGATGTTATGAGTTTTTCGTTCCCGAAATTGAAGGCGATGCTTGAGGAACTTAACAGGCTCTTTCCATTCCTCGCGCGAGTGAATACTTACGCCAACGGCAGCTCAATACTTTTAAAAAAAGAGGAGGAGCTTAAGGAGCTTCATCGTTTAAAGCTCAATACTCTTTATGTGGGGCTGGAATCAGGAGACGAGGAGGTTATCAGGGCGGTTGGAAAGAAGGAATCTGTCGGAGACATGGTTGACGCGGTCGTAAAGACACAGGAAATCGGATTTAAATGTTCGGTGATGATATTGCTTGGACTTGCCGGAAAGAAGGGTTCGCCTGTCCATGCGCTGAAAACTGCCGAGGCGTTGAACAATATGCAGCCGCGTTTACTTTCCGCCCTCAGGTTTATTGAGGTGCCCGGAACAAAAATGAACGAGGGCTATGAAGCGGTAACGGAGCATGAGGCTGTGAGTGAATTGAAGACCATTATCGAAGCACTGGAATTGAAGAAAACGGTTTTTCGTGCGAACCATTCTTCAAACCCGGTACCACTCTCAGGACGTTTCCCACAGGACAGGGATAAGCTGCTCGCGGAGGTAGGCTGGATGCTTTCAAGCAACATGCTGGACAAAAAAGGCCCCGGACGCCTTCCTCTCTTTCTTTAGGGGCTAGTCAACCCGGCGCATTAAAACTTTTAATAGATTCATGTTGACTTATTGGGCATGGCCTATATTCTAAATCTGGCAACATTTATTTTATTTATATTTAAACATTATGGACGACAAATATTCTAACATAAATCAGAGTCCGGCCGAGGGACTCGATGGAAATTTAACCGCTTACGACGGGGCAGCCACCGTGGAGACGTCCCCTTCGGGCGACGAAGACTTTCATGAAAATGAAGTCCTCCAGCTCGGTTCCAACGCATTCAAGGCGGGCGTGAATATTTTTTCTGAACTTACTCAGAAGCCTTCCGATAAATACAAATTCATAAAGAGTATCGGCTACGGAGGGATGAAGACCATCCTCCAGGTAAAAGATAAAGATACGGCACGCGATCTCGCCATGGCAATCATGGCCGACGCTGAAAATAAATCGCTTGACGATAAACGAAGATTTCTGCAAGAGGCGAGAATAACCGCGAAACTTGAGCATCCTAACATCGTTCCGATTCATGATATCGGGATTGACAGTTCCGGCTCTCCTTATTTTACAATGAAACTTATCAAGGGAGAAGCCCTTTCCGCAATCATCAAAAAACTCAATGAAGGCGACCCGGAATATCTAAAGAAGTATGACTTGAACTCCCTTCTGCGTTTTTTCATAAGAATATCTAACGCCGTAGCCTTTGCCCACTCAAAAAAGGTGCTGCACCTCGATCTCAAACCCGAAAATATTCAAATAGGGGACTTCGGTGAAGTCATACTCATGGACTGGGGACTCGCCAGAATTCAAAGCGGCGACAGTGAAGCCGATAATGAAAAGTACCCTCAGGAAAGGGCAGCCCCCAGAAAAAAAGATGAAAATATAACCATGGACGGCATAACAAAGGGAACCCCGGGCTTCATGGCTCCTGAACAGGCATCCGGCATAAACCGGCTGAAAAATGAGAGAACCGATATATACTCGCTCGGCGCGATACTCTATGCCATGCTTACATATACGGCGCCGTTCGAAGGGAAAAATATCGAAAAGATCCTGAAGGAAACCGTGAGAGGCCATCTCATTCCGCCGCGCGTTAAGAAACCGAGAATGCTTATCCCGGGGGCAATGGAGGCCGTTGTGCTTAAAGCCATGGCGCTCAGACCTTCGGAGCGTTACCAGACCGTGGTTGAAATGAGGGATGATGTTCTCGCTTACATCAACGGCTTTGCAACCGTGGCCGAAAAGGCAAGTTTTGCAAAAAGGACTTTCCTCTACATAAAACGGCATCGGGTAGTCGCAACTTTCATTACAATAATAATATTCCTCCTGCTTTCTCTCGGAATTTTTACAGTCCAGGACCACTTTAAAAGAAAAGGAGACTGGGTCAAAATATTCCAGATGGACTTTTCCGACATAAATCAGGATATGTCAGGAATATCGTTTATGGATAAGCTGATAACCTCGAACACGCAACCTTGGCTAATTGATATTGACGGCCTCAAAATGGAGCAGTTTAATTGGATGTGGCTTAAAAACATAATTGTAAAGGAAAGCTCCAGGGTCATCGTGAAAGTGATAACAAAGGGCACTTCGGATGCCATAGAAATATGCCTGAACGGGAAAATACAACCAGTCTCAAGCATTTGGAACTTTCCAACAGGTTATTCCATGCAATGCGGCGGGGACGGGGGAACTCGCGATGTCATATCAAAAAGCGATGACGGACAGTCCACAGAAACCCTAACAACCGTAGAAACAGGTCTGATACCGGACGTGGAGCACGAAATTATTTTTCAGAAAAAAGGCGAAGAGCTCTCCATAAGTATTGACGGGCGCGAATCCATAAAAATATACGACCTTTTTCCGCCACTTGGCCGCGACTTGGATAAGGTGGGACTCAGAAGCTTCTCAAATTCAACATGGATTAAATCCATAGACGTTTACCGTCTCTCAATCCCTGAAAAAGCCAGCCCGCTTATAGCAGGAGATACGCTCGTAGAACTTCAGCTCTTTAAAGAAGCCATCGATAAATATACGACGACGGCGGAAAATTATGGTACCTCCATTGCCGCCGAAAAGGCCCTTACAAAAGCCTATATTACGGCAGCAACCAAACTGTCTGACACAAAAGAGCGTCAGGAAATACTCATGAGTATTAAAAAAAGTATCAGGGAAAGGTTCCAATCCTTCGGCTACAGTGAAATTATACTAGAAACCGATGCCATTATTGCGTGGAGAAATAAAAACTATAAAAGAGCCTTCACCCTCGTTTATGAAATCTTGAAACTAAATCAGTATTCTGATATAATGCCGCGAATCCTTCAGGGAACTCATGAGCCGCTGCCGCCCGCAATAGGACGCGAACTCCTCTTCTGGATAAGTAAGACAAAGAATCTTAAGAGACTCAATATCTCCAACCTGGATATTAGAGACCTTGACCCGCTGTCCGAGCTTAAACTCATATTCCTCGACTGTTCTGGAAATAAACTCAAAAGCCTCGATCCCATAAAAAATATGCCGCTCGAAACCCTTTCCTGCGCATCCAATAAACTCAAAGACCTCGGGCCGCTTGAAGACATGCCCATAAAGGACCTTAACTGTTCAAATAATCAAATAGAAAACCTTAAGCCACTCGACCAAATGCCCCTTAAGGTGCTTGACTGTTCAACGAATAAGATCTACAGCCTTGACCCGCTCGAACACTCCTACCTCGAAAAACTTAACTGTTCGGCAAATATGATAACTGACCTCGATCCGGTCAGAGGACTGAAGCTCAAATATCTCAACTGCGCAGAAAATCAGATCCATGACATAGAGCCTGCCTCAAGAATGCCCCTTGAATCACTGATATTCGGGAAAAATATGGTTGTCGACATTGCTCCCCTCAGCGAGATGCAGATAAAAACTATCGAATGCGCTTACAATAGAATTTCCAGCTTGGAACCGTTGAAAGAGAACCTTAAACTCGAATCCCTGTTTTGCTCAAATAACTCCATCTCGGACCTGAACCCGATAGCCTTGCTGTCGGCGCTGAACAGCTTGGACTGTTCTAATAATCCAATCAAAGATATTGAACCCCTGAAGGGCCTCCCGCTGAAAATGCTTAAATTGACAGGCTGCAACAATATAAGTGATTTCAGCGTTCTGCTGAAAATAAAAACGCTTGAAGACTTCTTCCCCCCAGATTCCCTGAAAGACCCGGAAATAATTAAAGAATTATCAGCGGTTATCAAAAAATAGATGTCAGACTAACAGAACCGTCATACTTTTATGTCGGGGACCTCAGCAAAAAATATCGTCCCCTCTTCGGGGGTACTGCGGAAAGACGCTCTTCCCTGAAGATAAGTTTCGGTAAAAAGCTTTATACTCCATGTCCCGATTCCGCGACCGGAACCTTTTGTGGAAAAAGACCTTTTGAAAATCTGTTTCTGAACATCATCAGGCATGAATGCTGAGTTCCAGACAGAAAAACAGGTCATGTCTCCGTTCCTCTTGACGGATAATGTGACGGTTTCATCCGGCGCGCTTGCTTCAAGAGCATTCTTTGTCATGTTTTCGACAATTCGTTTGAGCAGACGGCTGTCGCTGCGGATGATGAAATCCTCAGAGTCGTTGGCAATGACGATGTTTCTTTCGACTGCTACTTCGTGTTTTTCATACACAGCCATGACTTCGGTCAATATCTGGCGAACATAGTGCTCATCGGGCTTAATCTTGAGTTCCCCATTCTCAGCGGCAAGGAGATCCTTCTGTGCGCGGATTTCTTCAACGAGCGTACTTGATGCTGATTCTATCATAAAAAGCATCTCATCAAGCTGTTCGCGATTGGTTGTCCTTAAAATCTCAGAAATTCCTTTTATGCCACCTGCCGTATTCAAAATATCATGAAAAAATATCCGTTCGAGTACCGCACGCCGCTTCTCGCCGCTGATGTCCCGAGCAATGAATATTATGTAACCCTTTCCGCTGATATTTATGGGACTTGCCCATATCCTGAGATCCAGGCAAGTCCCGTCCACCCTCGACATCTGGCATTCCCTGACATCATTAACACCATTCGTGGAGTTTAGCGTGGCATTTACGGCACCGCAGAATTTGCAGTGATCGCTGGTCCCGCATCCGCCGGGACTGTTCTCGACATTTGCACAGCCGAAAAGTTCTCCCGCCCGCAATCCATATAATTTTTCCGGCACAGGCTCATCCAATATTTCAAGCGCTTTGCGGTTTGCAAAAATTACTTGTCGACACTGGTTTAGTATGAGAAGAATATCCGGAAGTGAGTCTATAAGCAGGTTTAGAAGTGGATTGGCCGCAACCGCTGCGACTTCAGCGGTTATCTCCTCGGAAGACACTTTTTCCGCCGGCGCAAAATCTGTCGGGCACATATTTTCTTTGCTCATAGATAAATCCTTTCACAGACTTTGTTATGACTTAAGTTAAATACAAAAAACGCGATGTCAAGATTTTATTGAAAAATCAATAATTATGTTGAATCTGAAAAATACTAATTTATATTACAAAATCAGCATCACTTTAACTTAACGCAAGGAGTTGATATGGGCCTGCCAAGATTATTTCTGATCCTTTTTGCGTCCTGCGCAATAACAGCCTCGGCATTCGCGTCGGACCTTTTCAAGGCAGTGAGCAAGGAAAGCAGTGATGATGTCGCTGAAATTCTCAAAACTACAACTGACATAAATAAAAAAGACCAATTCGGAAGAACTGCCCTGCATAGGGCCGTCAACAGAGGCGATCTGGAAATCGTCGAAATGATTATCGCAAAAGGAGCCGATGTCAACGCAAAGGATATTAAAGGAGAGACTCCGCTCCACGCCGCGGCATGGAAGGAAAATGAAGACATTATCAGATTCCTTATCGAAAATAAAGCTGATCCTAACATCATCAACGCCTACGGGCAGACCGCCCAGGAAATAGTTCTCATGCTTAAGGCCACGCCCTCCCCGGTCAATACTTCCCAGAACAACGCCGACCTAAAAGCAATCGCATCATACCGCGACTTCAAGGCAAAAAATAACGACCTGGAAAAAAATGACCCCGGAATAGAAGGCTTCAACCTGACGACAGGCAAATATATCAATAAAGCTAGGGAAAGCTATTTCTCTTTCAATGCAGACATGACGGTCGTTTTCTCCGATCCCAAAAATGGAGAACGTAAGGGTACTTATTCCGTCGAAGGCCGATATGTCTATGTGAAACTTAGAGGAATGAGTAGAAAATTGAAAGTAATAAACTTTACCGAACTCAAAGATTCTTGCTCTGGTTTACTTTTCAACATCGACCGCTAAGACAAAATAAGATTTTTTTAAAGAAATATTTGCAATCATCCGTGAGCATCGTATAGTATCTGCCCGTTTCGGTATTGCGATTCGGTACAGTAATCATAAAGTAACAATAAAATAATCCTTCCGGAGGAACTAAAATGAGTAACGCTTGTGAAATATGCGGCAAACGAAAAGTGTCTGGCGGTTCTATTACGCGTAGAGGCCTTGCCAAGAAAAAAGGCGGCATAGGTATGCACGTCGTTAAGAATTACAAACGTACCTTCACTCCCAATATCCAGAGCGTCAATGCTAAAACTGAACAAGGAACAAAAAAAATCAAAGTATGTGCCGCCTGTATTCGTTCCGGCAAAATAGAAAAAGCCTGAGCCTTTACAGATAGACTATAATTGTGCCGGAGCAGAAGTGTTCCGGCTTTTTTTTTTATTAATTTCGAGAAAAACGAGGTCGCCTCCCATGTCATTTATTCAATACCAAGATGGCCCTCTTAACAAATACCTGACGATATCGGAAAATAAAATGCTTGTCTTCGGGCGTGAGATTCATTGTGATTTCCAGATGACACTGGACCCCCTCATTAGCAGAGAGCATTTCGGAATAGAAAAAGATGACAACGGCAGGATGTCCGTTATAGACCTAGGCTCCACTAACGGTACATTTCTTAATGATAAACGACTGGAAAATGATATTGTCCCCCTTCATGATGGCGACAATATCCGCGCTGGCAGCCAGAATTTCATATATTACGAACAGATGCCGTCACGGAAAGGAACTCAGGAAATCTTTGATGAAATTTCTGATTCCGTGAATCAGGGCAAGGGCTTTAAAACCATGATGCACGAAATACTCGGCGATAAAATTCCCGATAAACGCTCATGATTTGATTTGATTTTCTCACTTTTTATACTAAATTTCTCTTCCGTCAGTATTCCCGGGCGTATAGCTCAGTTGGTTAGAGCGCTACGTTGACATCGTAGAGGTCGCAGATTCGAGTTCTGCTACGCCCACCATTTCTTCCTATTGTAAATCAACGACTTACACTCTATTAACTTCGGTCCGTGAAATCCTGTTATTTGCTGTTATTTCGGGTCATTTACAGCGCTTTTAAATAGCAAAGGGGTACAAAAGGGGTACATTCCATAAAGAGGGAAGGGGTAAAAATCATGATTCAACTATCTTTGTTGTCAATCGGCAAATAAACTTGACCCCCTGAGTGGCAGATAAATTTGACCCTGGAACGTAGGCGAACAGTGCAAGCTCAGTGAACGGAAAGAAAACTTTGACACCCCGGAACATGCTATAAATTATATTACCAAATATCTGATAAAAACTCCTGAGCATGGTTTCCCTAAGTGGATGCTTAATCATCCGAGACTCCGCGTTTATCAGCCATCTTATGATGTGGGTTCCCTGAGCGTCGAAGAGAAGAAGGAGAAGCAGTTCTTGAGTCAGTGGAAGGAATATATTCCGCCTCCTAAGGGAAAAGCCGCCTGAAGCTTGCAAAGATAAAAATCAATGACAAAGTAAATCATATTATGGAGAACCTTAAATGAGCAGTCTTTTTAAGATAGATAAAGATTATTCTGCATGGCTGAAAGAGCTTAAAGATAAAATACGTTCCGTTCAGCTTAAAGCCGCAGTCGCGGTGAATTCGGAACTGCTCTACTTTTATTGGGAACTTGGGGCTGATATTGTCGAAAAGCAGGCTTCCGCAAAGTGGGGTGATGGCTTCCTGAATAAACTCAGCCATGACTTGATGGATGAATTTCCTGATATGAAAGGATTTTCCAAGAGGAATCTGGAGCTTATAAGACAATGGTATTTGTTTTACACAAAAGCAAGTTCAATTGCGAAACAGCCTGTTGCGCAATTAGCTCAAATCCCTTGGGGACACAATATAGCTATCATTTCCAAGAGTCGAAATATTGAGGAAGCCCTTTATTATGTGAGGAATACAATTGCTCATGGCTGGAGCCGGAGCGTGCTTGTCCATCAGATAGAAAGCGGACTTTATGCAAGAGAGGGAAAGGCGATTAACAATTTCAGTGCTACGCTCCCCGAACCTCAATCAGAGCTTGCCGCCCAGACATTGAAAGACCCATATATTTTTGACTTCCTGACAATGACAAAGGACTGCAATGAGCTGGAACTTGAAAAAGGACTGATAAATCATATTACGCATTTTCTGCTTGAACTCGGAGCAGGCTTTGCTTATATCGGCAGACAAGTCCCCCTCACGGTCGGCGACAGGGAATTTTTTATAGACCTGCTCTTTTATCATACCCGGCTTCACTGTTATGTAGTTGTCGAGCTTAAGACAGGCGACTTTGAGCCGGAACACGCAGGGAAACTCAATTTCTACATAAAGGCCGTTGATACTCAATATAAACAGGCGGGCGATATGCCGACTATCGGGATTCTGCTCTGCAAAAGCAAGGATAAACTTGTTGCCGAATATGCCTTGAGCGACATTAATAAGCCTATTGGCGTTTCCGAATATCAGCTTACCCAGGCATTGCCCGACAACTTGAAACCGAGCCTTCCCAGCATAGAAGAACTCGAAAAAGAACTCTCCGAACTCAGCAAATAAGCGTCCAAGAGTAAAATATGGATTTCCGACATTATCCGAAGGCCTCTCCTAATCCCTGAAAATGTTCTAATCAAACCGCCGCCTTTTCCTCGAACTCAAGCTAGTATAAACTAATTGTTTTGTTAAGAACTTTTATATCAGGATAATTCCATGTTGCTTTAACTTGTTTTTATTCAATTGGTAATCTTGCCAATAAATTTGGGCTATTTTCCATTCAATAGAATCCTCGCATATATAAAAACCATTGTTTTCTATTTTGGGAAGGGGAATGCGGTAGCGTCCTCCATCGCAATGAACAAAAGTAACTTTTAATAGTAATGTATTCAGATAACAAAGTCGGACTTCGAAACTTGACGCAGTCGCATCATGAAATGTTTTAGTCCATGATTCGCTAAAAGACGGGTTCAATATTTTACCGTCCTCAATTATAAATTCTGGCCTTTCTCGATAATATATATAATTATCTACTCCTTGGATTTTTTCCCAATCTCCAGGATTTTCTATAAATTTATACATTAATTTTAATGGAGGCAGACCAAAACCAAATCGTTCTCTCCACATTAATTCAATATTGACTTCCGAAGTCGTTTCTCTAAGTGGAATATTTGTGTCTCCTAGGCGAGTGTAGATAACACCATTTCTTATCGTATTTCTCCCCTCCTCTTTATCTTTGAGAAGAAAAAATGGCTTATCTGGTCTGTTTTCAATAACTAACACATCAATTTCATGCCCATCTTTTTTGATGGTTTCGAGTCTCACAGTTGGAATCCTATTAAAATTAGACTGGCGCAGTAAATCCTGAATATTTGCACTTGTTTTTCTCTTAAGGTCATTTTCAATGCCTACTATTTTTTTAGGACTATCTTTAATCCCAAAGACTAAAAAACGATCCCCATCATGAAAGGCATTCGCTAAACATAAAATATCATGCAGTAGTTTAAGATTTTCTAAATGATATTTTTCTTTGAAATCTAAAAACTCAGATTCTTCCTGACTTATTAATTCATTTAAAAACGATGAGTTCATTGCGGATTTCCTTTTGCCTTTATATTCCATACTTCTTCATTCTTACTTATGAGGGACTTAGGGAAACAACATTATTAGAATTGGCAAACATATTTTTGCAAATACACTTCCCTAATTAATCATATTTTATCTTCCTTTTTGTGCAAGAATAAAAGAATTGCAACGTCGGAGAAAGTCAGCAACGGCAATTGAAAATGCTTCTTTTACTCAAAACGAGATTTGTTTTTGGGTTCATTTCTATTAGAAGCGGGGCGAAGGGAGCGCTCAGAGGCTGAAATCATATAAATAGCGAAGCGGCTTTATGCTGATTTTATGTCTTGAACGCGAACGAGACTGCTTATCCGGTTCTGAACTCTGGAAATAGGCTCAAAAAACAAAAAATCGATATTTTTTATAAAAAAGGTTTAAAAAGGCTTATTTTTGGATTTATAGGTATACGTATAAACAAGGAGTATGGTATATGCCAAAGAGACCAGCAAATGAGACGGCGAGAGATAATATTATCAGCGGCAAGTTTACAGACGCAGAGTTCCAAGCTGTACAAAAGCTTGCTCGTGATTCCGGACTTACAAAGTCCGATATAATGCGGAAAGTTTTGTCGGCTACAATCGTGAACTTTCCTGAAGTTACAGCAAAAGCCGCAATCCGGATTTCCAAACTTGCCAAAGAAGGAACAATGACAGTCGGAGCTATTACCGAAATATACAATGATGAATTAGATAAGGTAATCGCTTCCAAGATAACCGCCGCTTGCATTAAGAAAAAAGAACTCGGCGAAACTAAGGGCAAGAAAAAGAAGGGCATTTTCGATGAGATAGGAAAAGCTGCATTATAAAAAATAAAGCCGGGGTTCGAGTGGAGTCTAGCCCGGCTTTGTTCAATTTAACCCCGAAAGGAAAAAAGGAACATGAAAAAGTTATCATGTGAAGAGGGATTCTGCAAGGAGTGGAATCCGAAAAAGCCGCGCTTAATTTCAATCAGGGAAGCCGCAGAGATGGAGCCGCCAAAAGTCTGCGGTCGGATAAAATCGCAAACATGAAGGCTCTTTAACTGGTTCGCAGAGCTCCATTCTTCGATTTATGCCGCGAGTAAGTTCTCAAGAATTACGAAGCATCGTTGCAAGGAGAAAGATTTCACAGCAAAGCCTGTTTGAATT